>Ga0209702_10003872_pt1 | contig 22825 bp, 20 predicted proteins | sample FRY01_FD_187210 | JGI IMG/M metagenome (GOLD analysis project Ga0209702, IMG submission 187210) | Freshwater microbial communities from Lake Fryxell liftoff mats and glacier meltwater in Antarctica - FRY-01 (SPAdes) (version 2) | ecosystem: Environmental > Aquatic > Freshwater > Ice > Glacier... | reverse complement strand
ATTCGCGCTATTTTTTTCCATTACAATCATCTTTGGAAACTTATTAAGGCAACTTCGGGTTGGCAAAACAAAATTAAAATTTTATGGATGCCACCAAATTGGGGTTTGGGAGATATAAGTCTGCAGAATTCGCGTAAGGCAATACAAAAGATCGATATATCCGTAGTGCATAAACAATACGCCATTTTACAACTTATTTTTTGCGCTGCAGGTGTAACTTTAGTGTTGATGTTTCAAGATTTTCTAATTCCCGTAGAATTAATAATCCTTAGTATTTCCAGTATATATGGGATGGTTAACGGTGCGATGATCCTGAATCAATCTATAAAACCCAATTTTAAAAACCAGGAAATCCTACGCCTCAGTATATCACTTTTCCTATTGATAATTTATTATATGATCAGCCTGAAATTTTATTTACTTTATATTTCTGCATATTTTATCTTTTCATTGATCCTCGTTTCACGACTTCCCAAAGTCGAGGTTGAACGCAAATGGGCCAATCTGCTACCATCACTCGAGAATAATTCTATAAAAACCAACTGGAATTTTATAAAAACAACACCATGTGGGGGCGCCATTATGTATTTGCCTTCAAAAAACAAAAACAATATTTTAAGGGAGAGGCTATACAGTTTTACACAAAGCACTCAGAGTTCGTTCACCCCTTTGATTGGAGTACCAATTTACAACAAAAACATAGTGACCTCTGAAATTTTTAGCAAACTCCGTGTCAATAAATCCAATGAAAATATTGTTTAAACGAAAATAAATCACAGGAGAAACTTGAACCTTACTTCCAACTTCTCGCCTGAATCCACCTTTAATAATTCGGCAGGTAAATTAACTTTCTCGGCTCCTTCAATATGTTGGATGCTATCGTCGATGAAGAGCGTTTTAGAAAGTTCTAAATTATTTTCACTGATGACTCGCTCAAAAATTTCTGCATCGGGTTTGCGTATGCCAAGCTCACAACTGAGATAATATTTGTCGAAGAGCGAAAGGAAATTATCATTCCCGAAAATCGCATCAGCCATTTTAGTAAACCTTATAACATGGATGGCATTGGTATTACTCAATAAAAATACTTTGTATTTCTGTTTAAGTTGTTTTATAAATTCAACACGATGTACAGGAATATCAATCAGCATCGCATTCCATGCTTCGTCGATTTGTTCATCGCTTACGTTTTCGGGAAATTGTTCCTTTAGTGTAGATCGAAATGCATCCGGAGAAATAATTCCTTTTTCAAAATCATCGAACAAATTCGATTGCCTTGCTTTGGAATAAATATCCTCAAAATTATTTAGGCCTAAATTGACGAAAGCTTTTGCTGTTCTATTGTAATCGAGATCGATGATGACCCCGCCGAGATCGAGGATGATGGTATTTATTTCTTTTGATGTATTCATTTTTTAAAAAATTACAATTTCTATTTTTTAATAATTCTGACCACAATAATAACAGAAAACATTCTTCAGTAAAGCTTTATTAGACACAAATTTGAAATAAAAAACTGCAAAATTATCATCACGAAAAAACATTAGCTACTAACTGATAGAATATAGAACGGCATGAAGCGTTTCCATTTTCTTCTATAAAGGGCACAGTCCTGACTGTTAGGCAAAAGGTATTTATCATTGAAGAAAACAAACCATTAGACAAAATAAAAAGGCATGAAGCGTTTCCATGCCTTTCTACTTCAGTGGTGGGCCCAGTAGGACTTGAACCTACGACCGACGGATTATGAGTCCGGCGCTCTAACCAACTGAGCTATAGGCCCAAATTCGGAGCTTAGAATCTTTGTGGATTGCTAAGTGTGGAAATTTGAAGGGACAAAAATAAAACTTAAGCAGATACAGACTTCAAAACGCCCAATTCTTTTCCAACTTTTGTAAATGCAGCAATGACTTTGTCGATATGATGGCGTTCGTGACCGGCACTTATCTGAACTCGAATACGCGCATTGCCCTTAGCTACAACAGGATAGAAGAAGCCAATGACGTAAATTCCTTCATCGAGCAATCGCGCAGCGAACTCCTGAGCTAGTTTAGCTTCGTAAAGCATTATGGGTACGATGGGATGAGTACCTGGTTTAATATCGAAGCCCGCCGCCAAGATTTGCTCTCGGAAATAGCCTGTATTCTCCCAAAGTTTATCTCTCAAAGCAGTGCTTGAACTCAACATATTTAAAACTTCTATACTTGCTCCTACAATACTAGGTGCCAAAGAATTTGAAAACAGATACGGGCGAGAACGCTGACGTAATATCTCTACAATTTCTTTTCGGCCTGATGTAAAACCACCCATGGCTCCTCCCAATGCTTTTCCAAAAGTGCCGGTGATGATATCGATGCGACCCATCACGTTGCAATGCTCGTGCGTTCCTCTGCCTGTTTTGCCCATGAAACCGGATGCATGACATTCGTCCACCATAATTAATGCTTTATACTTATCGGCTAAATCACAAATTTTGTCGAGTTGAGCGATGGTTCCATCCATACTGAAAACGCCATCGGTAACAATCATACGGTGACGCAAATGTTGTGTGGCTTTCAACTGCTCTTCCAAATCAGCCATGTCGTTATGTTTGTAACGATAGCGTTGTGCTTTGCAAAGCCGCACTCCGTCGATAATCGAAGCGTGATTCAATTCATCACTGATAATCGCATCTTGGTCATTTAACAAAGGCTCAAATACGCCTCCATTCGCATCGAATGCAGCTGCATATAGGATGGTATCTTCTGTTCCTAAGAACTCAGAAACTTTTTTTTCCAACTCTTTATGAATATCCTGTGTACCACAAATAAAACGCACGCTACTCATTCCGAAACCATGAGTATCGATGGCTTTTTTTGCAGCGTCATTTACGCGTTGATGAGATGAAAGTCCAAGATAATTATTAGCGCAAAAATTTATTACATTGAGTCCGTTTGCCGTGATGTCAGCGGCCTGTGCTGTGCTAATGACTCTTTCTGATTTATAGAGACCGGCCTCTTTGATTTCCTGTAATTCTTTTGTTAAAACAGATTGAAGTGTAGTGTACATGATTGTCAGATTATAGCCTCAAAGTTAAGATTTCTGTATTACAAACTAAATTATTTTGAACAATGCGAATTTGCTAATGAGATATAATCTATGAAGTTGAGACACATCAAGGGCTTTCCAACCCTCAAAATCATATTATTTGTAACCCAACATCGAAGAAAATTACGTAATTCGTAGGAACAAGTAAATAAAAAACTATTTTTATAGTGCAATTACCTAGAACCAACAAAAGCAAACATACCTTATCGAAACTATCCAACTAATTTACTATGAAGATAAATATAATTCTTTCCATTGTTTTATTAATAAGTTCTTGTTCTAAAAAAGGCGATCCGGGATCTAATGGTCCAATGGGTTTAAACGGAAATGCCAATGTCATCTCTAGGATTGTTACTATTACACCCGCTGCATGGCAATCGTATGGTCAAGCAGGTGTCAATGCTTACAAAGAAATAAAACTGAGTTATGCTGAACTTGATAGTCAAACCGTGTTTAATGGAGCAACGCAAGTTTATTTGTTGGAGAATGATTTCTTTAAACCTCTACCCACAAATTGGTTCTACATTGGATCTACCACTATAAACTTCGAATATCAATATAAATTGGACACTATCCTACTTCGTTCACAGTTCAGCAATTTTTCTGCTACCGCTATTCCTGCTGATTTCACTTTTAAAATTGTTTTTATGAACGGAAACTAACTATATTCTAATCGCAATCTTTTGACAAAAATGAAGATAACCGTCAGCAAATTTTTCAAATATTAAACAAAAATATAATTTAATTATTCTCACCACAAAAATAGTATTAGTCATAATTAATAAAAAAATAAAGAGACTAATGAGTTTTATCAAAAAAATAAATCTTTTTAAATATCCGATTTTATCGGGCATCATCACCTTTCTAATATTATTAGTTCTTACGCAATGGCTGTCTCTTCAACGTTATCAGTTAATTAAAAACTCCTCACAAAAAGAACTAAATCTTAAAGCGAATGAAACGAAAGCGCGTTTGCAAGAAATGTTCAGCAATCATCAGTCGAGCACACAACTCCTGGCTTTCATTATTCAGAATTACGGAATACCAAAAGATTTCGACCATGTTGCAAGAAATATTTTAAAAGGAAATAAGTACATTGACGTTTTAGAAATAGTAGAAGGCGGAGTCATTACTCACGTATATCCATTAGTAGGAAATGAATCCATTCTCGGTTATAATATTCTCAATGATTCTTCAAGAAATAGTGGCGCATTTGCTGCCATCGAAAACAAGCAATTTTTTGTGGCTGGCCCCCTCTATCTAAAACAAGGAGGAACCGGAATTATTAGTAGAACGCCCATCTTTAAAAATGATGCATTCTGGGGATTTGCTGCAATAGTAACAAGGATTCCAACTGTGCTTCATGCCTGTGGGCTAGATACAAATTCCTCAAAAATATTTAATTATCAATTAGTAAAAGTTGAACCTTTGACTAATGCAGAAGAAAAGTTTTTACCCGAAAATAATATTTCAAATTCAGCAACGACTGTAGCCATTGAAATACCAAACGGAGAATGGAAATTTTACATTTCTTCAAGAAGTCCTGGTATCAATACAAATCTTATTGTTTTCATAGTGCTTGGTGTGGTTTTATCTTTACTGGTAGGTTTTTTTACATGGTACATTTTCGTACAACCCTCTCGTCTCGACAAATTAATCAAGGAAAAAACCCGGTTATTACAGGAAAGCGAAACGAGCAACAAAACAACACTTGAAAATATTTCAATGGGTTTTTTTCAAGTCGACAATAATCACCGCATTGTATACATCAATAAAAGAATTGGGCAGGTTGTTGCAGATGATTACAGCAAATACATAGGACAGTATATTTTCGAGGCTTTTCCAAATGCCAAAAACAGCAAATTTTATACTTCCTATCAGAATGCCATTCAAGAAAATAAAACCTTGAAAATTGAAGAATTTTATCCCTTACTTAACAGATGGTTTGAAATATATATCCATCCATCGGAAGAAGGAGTTTCCGTATTTCTTCGAGACATTACTGATAGCAGAAAAGCAGAAGTGGAAAAACTCAAGGCTCAAAGCAAATATTTACAACTTTTTAATTCCAATCTTGCCGGCGTTTTTCAGGCAAAAATGGATGGACAACTTATCAATTGCAACAAAGCTTATTCTGATTTATTAGGATTGGAATCACACGAAGAAATCAGCAAACTAAACATCAACTTACTGGCTCTTGATAATTCATATCATAGCAACAGAGTTCGCTTGCTTCAAAGCACGCAATCACTTCGCAATTTTGAAGTAACAATGAAAAGCGCGGAAAATCAGCAAATACATTTGCTAGAGAACAGCGTTCTTAGTTTTTCACCCGAGTACCCCGAAGGATTGATTGAAGGCATAGCTATTGACATCACAGAAAAAAGAAAAGCAGAAGAACAAAAGCGAATTGCCACTGAACAACTGAGAAAACTTTCAGAACACATTCAAACCATCAGTGAAACCGAACGCACGAATATTGCTAGAGAAATTCATGATGTTTTAGGGCAATACATGACTGCAATTAAATTTGACATCAGCTGGTTAAAAAAGAAATGGCGAGATGAAAAACAGATGATAGAAGTTGAAAAACGGATAGCCTCTATCAATGAAATTGTAGACGAAACAATAACTTCTATACGAAAGATTTCATCTGATTTGCGCCCAAGAATTCTAGATGACTTAGGTCTTAATGCAGCACTAGAATGGAAAATTGAAAAATTCAAAGTCAATACAGGAATTGTTACATTCTTTAATTCAGAATTAGAGGGAACAACATTTTCCAAATCAATTTCAATTGGCATTTACCGGATTATACAGGAGGCATTAACTAATATTGCCCGCCACACAAAAGCTGACGCAATTCACATCACAGGTAATGTCGAACAAAATATTTGCATAATTTCTATATTTGACAATGGACAAGGAATAACAGAAGAAGCCTTGAACAACAAAGTATCATTTGGGATTCTGGGCATGAAAGAAAGAGCGAAAATGATGGGTGGAAACTTGGAAATAACAGGAACAAAAGGCAGCGGAACCAAATTGGTTTTAAAAATTCCTTTATCTTAGTATCATGAAAATTTTAATAGCCGATGACCATCTGGTAGTTCGTAAGGGACTTATCCAAATTATAAAAGAGGATTTTACAGATGCTAAAATCGAGGAATCTTCTGATGGAAAAGAGGCTTTGCATTTTTTAAGAACTCAAGAATACAATATTGCTATTCTCGATATAACAATGCCATTGATGTCGGGACTTGATGTAACGAAAACCGCAATGGCAGAATCAATCAAAACTCCCATTTTAATTCTCACCTCACATCCGGAAGGCCAATATGCCTTGCGAGTTTTAAGGGCAGGTGCTTCAGGATTTATAGGAAAAGAAACGGCAGCTGAAGAGCTAACACTCGCCATTCGAAAAATAATTTCAGGAAGAAAATACATCACCGGCTCACTGGCCGAAAAGCTAGCTGATGAACTTTTAAATGAGCGCAAAAAAGCGATACACGAAACATTATCTGATCGAGAATTTGAAGTAATGAAATTAATTGCTGATGGCAAAATAGTTTCTGAAATTGCGGAAATCTTACATCTCAATGTGACTACAATCAGCACTTACAGAGCAAGAATCCTCGAAAAAACTGGTCTGAAAAACAATGCTGAATTGATGCATTACGTATTTTCACAGGATTTTTATCGCTTTCCTTAGTCGAATTGATGTTATTACCTATACTAATTGACTTTACACATTTTTCAAATCTAATGTATATCCTTTCATCAGCTTTTCTAAATCTTACATGTTCCAATTCATTTTTTCTTGATTTTGTAGTATAAAACACTACAAGAAACACTCTTTTTATCTACAAATTAATCCCAGTACCAACTATATGTTTGGGGCTCAAAAATTCATCACTTTGCCCTGACGAACAAACAAAGCCTACAATTTATGTTCAAAGAACACATAAATATAATTATTGTTGAAAGTTCATCATTGCTGTGTGAAAAAATTGTATTCGAACTGAGTGCAAATTACCAAATTAAAATAATAGGCAAAGCAAAAAATTACGACGGATTTTTAAAGATAACGAAAGAATCCATTCCCTGTGTAGTGTTGATGGATATAGATTTAGAAGATGGTAAGGGAATCGAACTAATAAAAACGATTCGAACTATAAACAAGGAAATAAAAATAATCATATTCACAAATTTATCTGGCCAATCCTATAGGGAATTATCTCTCGAAATGGGTGCGCATTCATTTTTTGACAAGTCGGCTGGATTCGAACAAATAGTAAATCAACTAGTAGAAATTCAGAGCCATTATTAAATAATTACATTTTTCTAAATACGAAAATGAAAAAACCTTATTTAAACTGTAATACAATGACAGAACAAAAAAACACTTCACGTCCTCTATTCATGATTATTGATGATAATACGGAAGATCTCTATCTAACCAATTATTTAATTGAAAAATGGTCTAAGAGTAGCTTTGTTGATCAGTTCGATAGTGCGTTTAAAGCTTTAGAATTTTTGAAAAATAATACAAAAATGATCGAACTCATTCCTGATATTATTTTATTGGATCTAAACATGCCAACAATGAATGGATTTCAATTCATGGAAGAATTTGCAAAATTTGACGCTCCGATTCGATCAAAAAGTTCCATCTATATGCTTTCCTCTTCCACCGATTTAGAAGAAGTTTCTAAAGCAGTTAATCATTCATCTATTAAAATGTTTATAGAAAAACCACTCAACAAGGAAAAATTTAATGTCATTCTCCAAAACTATTACGAATTGAACAACTCTGAAAAAGTGATGGTGAAATCAATGAATCAATAATTACGATGATTTCCATTTATTTCTACACTTGTCTCACCAAAGCAGAAAAAAGAAAACAAAATTAAAAATTATTATTTCCCGCAAAGCAATTATACATTGGATTGGATTAAAGTAATGTTGAACGTCCAATTGACAGGTCTTAAACGCAAATAAAATCGCAACTGGTTTTTAATAAAATATTATAATTACAAACTATATCTTTTTCCGGCTTTCAATTTAATTGCATTTTTTAATTCTAATTGCAATAGCGTATTTGCCATTTTAGAAAAGGGTAATCCGGTGATTGAAGAAATCACATCTACACCACATTCTCCATTCGTTTTTAGTACATCCACCACCAATTGCTCATCGGCATTTAAATCAAATAACAATTGTGTTTGTTTGATGGCCATTTCCTTCTTCTTATCGTCGCTCCAGCCCATCATCCAGATTAAATCCTGAGCGTTGGAAATTAATGCAGCTTTATTTTCACGGATGTACGCATTGCAACCTTTGCTATATTCATCATTCACTTTCCCGGGGAAAGCAAAAACTTCACGATCATAACCCTGTGCTAAATCAGCCGTAATAAGTGCGCCTCCTTTTATACTGGCTTCCACCACCACAACCGCATCACATAATCCAGCAACAATTCGATTTCTCGAGGGGAAATTTTCCCGATCGGGAGCTGTGCCGCTGGGGTATTCTGTCAAAATTCCTCCGTTCGTTAACATCTTCCCTGCAACACTGCGATGCAATTCCGGATAGATGCGATCCATTCCATGTGCCGTCACCCCTATCGTAGGCACATTGGCATTCAAAGCAGCTTCATGAGCACATATATCAATTCCGTATGCCAATCCACTTACAATAGTTACATCGAGCGAACGAAGGTCTTCAATTAAAGTTTTCGTTAAGCCCTCCCCGTAAGTAGTAGACGATCTCGTTCCGACGATCGCTAGGAAACGTCCTTTGTTTAAAGAAACATTTCCCTTAAAATATAATAAGCAGGGAGAATCGGCACACTGCTGCAGACGTTGAGGGTAATTTTCATCTGTATAAAACAACATTTGAATTTTATGCTTTTTAATAAATCGCAATTCCTTCTCTGCTCTTTCCATTACCGAACCATCAAAAGCTTTTTTAATTCGCTTCGCCCCTACTCCTGGAATTTTCGCTAATAAACTTTTTCTTTCCCGAAATATGGCTGTTGCAGTTCCGCAATGACTATATAAAGCGCGCGCGATGACCGGACCGACATTTGGCAATAAACTTAAGGCAATACGATGTAGTAATTCTTCTTCGTTCATATCAAAATCACCATCGGGAAAGATTAAAATCACCGTTTGGGATGCCGCAAATATAGGGATTAATAAAAAAATGCTGATCTTTTGGCAAAATTTATTTAGATGGGATTAAAACATCATAAGAAAGCCTTCCAGTTATTGCTCTTTTTGGGCTTATTTATTACTCTGAATTCCTATGGCCAAGATGCGTTTTTAAAAGGGAAAATTGTCGATGACTCCAATGCAGATGCTCTTCCATTTGCTAGTGTCGCATTGAAAAATAGTACGATAGGAACGATAGCCGATGTAAACGGCTATTTTGAAATTAAATCTACCGAAGGAAAACATGTATTTGTTTTTAGCTTCTTAGGATATCTTCCTTTAGAAAAAACAATTGTTCTTGAAGCAGGAAAAACTATGTCCTTGGAAGTTCGCCTCATTAAAAACGAGGTTTCTACCACATGGAAACCGGTGGTTGTTACCGCCGGACGGCTGGAACAAAGGCTGGAACAAACTGTAAATTCTATGGAGATTTTACCTGCCAAATTGCTCGAATCAAGAATTGAGAATACATTAGAAACCGCGATTGAACAAGTGCCAGGTGTCACTGTTATTGACGGGCAAGCCAATATTCGAGGCGGCAGCGGATTCAGTTATGGCGCAGGCACCAGAGTATTGGTGATGGTAGACGATTTACCCATGTTGGCAGGAGATGCGAATGACGTAAAATGGAGTTTTATTCCCATTGAACAAATGGAGCAAGTGGAAATATTAAAAGGTGCCTCATCAGCTTTGTTCGGATCCTCTGCTTTGAATGGTGTTATCAATATGCGCACAGCCATGCCGGGAGAAAAGCCTATGACCATGGTGAATACCTATACAGGATTTTATGATGACCCAAAAGATGCATCAAAAAAATGGTGGGGATCGAATACTCAAATGACCAGCGGAGTCAATTTTGCACATCGACAAAAATTCAAGAATTATCAGTCGTGTTAGGTGCACATGTTTTCGAAGATGAAGGATATCGCCAGGGAGAAACCGAAAAAAGAATTCGTGCCAATACACATTTACGGTATAATTTTGAAAAAGTAAAAGGTCTAACGGCAGGCATAGCCGCAAACGTACAGCAATCAAAAGGAGGCACTTTTCTAATTTGGCAAGATGATACTACCGGTGCATTCATTCCCGGCAGTGGCATCGGGCAAACAGGATCTACACTGAGTGAATATACTTCCGATCGAGTTACTCTAGATCCCTATTTGATTTATAGTCCGGGCAAATGGATTCATAAATTGAGAACTCGATATTTTTACACTTCGAATGAAAATAATACGCAGCAAGGTGCTACTTCTCGTCTATATTATGCGGAATATTTAGTACAAAAAAGATTCAATGAACAAATAAATATTTCTATTGGAAGTTCAGGAAGTCGCACCCAAGTACATGGCGATTTATACTCAAAGCAGAGTGGTCAAAACATAGCTGTTTATGCACAGGGTGATGGTGATTTTGGAAAATTAAATGTGAGCTTAGGAGGAAGAATTGAAGGAGGTGAAATCTCCGGAAAATCTTTTGACCCGCAATATTTATTCAGAACCGGAGTTAGTTATCAAGCTTGGCTAGGCGGTTTCATTCGCTCTTCCTTCGGACAAGGTTTTCGTTTTCCGTCCATCGCCGAGAAATTTATTCGCACTCAAGTGGGCAGCATTGTTATTTATCCGAATGAAGAATTAAAAACTGAGAGAGGTTGGTCGGCGGAGATGGGTGTGAAGCAAGTTTTGCAAATAAAATCATGGAGGGGAATGTTAGATGGAAGTGTATTCATTACCGAATTCAGCGACATGATGGAATTCTCTTTCGGCGCTTGGGGAAATCCGTTAACAGATCCTCTGTTCGGATTAGGATTTAAATCTGTTAACATTGGTAATACGCGTATTCGCGGCTTTGAATTCTCTATTGCCGGAGATGGAAAAATCGGCAAATTCAATCAAACTATATTAGCCGGTTACACACGCATTGACCCCATCCAAACTGATTTTTTAGCATCGCGTGACACAGCCAGAAACTCTTCTACCGAAAACATATTGAAATACAGATTCCGACATCTTCTCAAATTCGATTCTGAAACTTCTTATAAAAAAATAAGTTTAGGACTCAGCGCAAGGTATTACACCAACATCGAAAATATTGATGCTGCCTTTGAAGGTGCTATTCCCGGTGTTAAAAACTATCGTGATCAACAACCTAAAGACAATTGGATTTTTGATGTACGTATGGGATGGCAAATCATAAAAATTCTACGATTCAACTTCATCGTAAAAAATGTATTGAACGAAGAATTCATGACCCGCCCTGCAGATATTCAGGCGCCGAGGACGTATTCGGTGGCCTTGAACCTAAGAATTGGATGAGCTTTGAGTTGGGTGTGGAGAGCTGTCTACTTTGAGCCAATGGTTGATAACTATAATAATAAATTATAGAATTATACCGGATCTACTGATGTATGTAGATCTACAGATCTACGGATTGATTAAGGAATTGGGTTTTGAGTTTTGACAATGGAAATCCGTTTTGATCTACTTGCACTGTTTTCCCTGCTTGCCCTGAGCCTGTCGAAGTGTTAAATCCCTTGAATCCGTGTTCTATTGAGTAATGAATATTGAGTAATGAATATTGAGTAATGAGTATTGAGTAATGAATATTGAGTAATGAATATTGAGTAATGAAAATTGAGTAATGAAAAATCACAATCATCCTGTTGTGGCGAATAGGCAATAATAAATCCGTGGCCCATTAAAATGAAAGGAATACAAGTCAAGTTAAAATGGCTACCCTACACGGGAACGGCATTGTTTCCATTTATTTTAATTAGAAAAAAAGATCTTCCTGTTGGTGATGTACTCATCAACCATGAACGTATTCATTTGCAACAACAATTAGAATTGCTACTAATTCCCTTCTATATTTTGTATTTTACTTCCTATGTTTTTTATCGATTAAAAGGATTAAAGCACAATGCAGCTTATCGATCTATTTGCTTTGAAAAAGAAGCTTACCAGCATGAAAAAAATATGAATTATCTTAAAGGTAGAAAAGCCTTTGCCTTTATGAGTTATCTCTGAAAGGATTATCAATAAAAGTCTGTTAAAAATCACTCACCAAATCAAATTAGCTATTTAAATCGGACTATCTTTGTTTCGATGAACACTGCACCAATCATTTCCGTAAAAGATTTACATAAACGTTATGAAAGTTTCCATGCCGTAAAGGGTGTAAGCTTCGATGTGTATGACAAAGAAATTTTCGGATTGCTAGGACCAAATGGTGCAGGTAAAACAACGACATTAGAAATCATAGAAACCTTACGCGAAAAAACTTCCGGCGAAGTTACGGTGGCCGGATTGAACATCGATAAAAGTCCGAACGAAATAAAAAAGATTATTGGCGTACAATTACAAGCAGCCGGCTATTACCCTAGCTTAACATTAACAGAACTCATTGAACTTTTTTCGGGACTATACAATGCAGATGTTGATCCGATGGAAATGTTAAAGCAAGTTGGATTGGAAGATAAACACAAAGCGAAATTCAAAGAACTAAGTGGTGGACAAAAACAACGATTCAGCATTGCTACCACTTTAATAAATCAACCAAAAATTGTTTTCCTAGATGAACCAACCACAGGATTAGATCCACAAGCAAGAAGAAATTTATGGGATCTCATTCGTAAAATTCGCGACAATGGAACCACGATTGTTATCACAACTCATTACATGGATGAAGCAGAGCAACTCTGCGATCGTGTTGCCGTGATGGAAGCAGGAAAAATAATAGCACTCGATGCACCGGATGCACTCATCGATCAATTGGTCGCTACGGGATTCGAAAGAAAAAAAGAAGTAAAAAAAGCAAACCTCGAAGATGTATTTATTCATTTAACAGGACATGTGTGGAAGGAAGACTGATTGAGCTTTGAGCTGTAAGCCGTGAGTTGTTAGTTATTAGTCTTGATAAATTAAATCCGCATTGATCAGTTAAATCCGTTAAATCAGTGTTCTATTACGTAATAAATTATCGATCATAAAAAATCATCACCCTCATCTTTTATCTGTGGCCCATTCAAATTAATAATTCAATTAGTGAAGAAAAATTACTCTCAATACAAAGCCATGCTCGCCATTGCACGAGCCAGCTTCAGATCTATTCTTAGGAGTCCATCTGCAGTGGTATTTACTCTGTTATTTCCGTTAATTTTCATTTTAGTATTTGGTTTCATCAACGGCGGTGGTATTCGTTTGGATGTGGCCTTAGACGGAAAAAGCGATACTCGCAATCCGGTTTTTGATAGTATTGTGAGCATGCAAGGCTTACATCTCATTCCCGGACTTAGCCAAAAAGAAATCGAACACAACTTACAAAAAGGTGATGTGGATGCTATCATCAATATTCAAAAGCGACTTGAAGATAATACTGTTTCGTATAACGTTGAAGTCACTACGAATATGGCCGCAAGAGAAAAAGGAATTATTATTCGTTCGATGTTGGAACATTTGGTGGACAAAGCAAATTTGCAAGCAGCTGCTCTGGAAAAACCATTGGTGGCATTGAGTGCAAAAGAAATTCATGTGAGAGAATATAAAACTATTGATTTTATACTTCCTGGACAATTAGGATTTTCACTTTTAAGCTCCGGTGTATTCGGAACTGCATTTGTGTTTTTCAATTTGCGACAAACATTGGTGATTAAAAGATTTTTTGCAACGCCCATTCGCAAACCATTTATTGTATTGGGAGAAGCCATCAGTCGATTGGTATTTGCATTGTTAGGCGCTGCATTTCTTATTCTTGTAGGTTATTTCGCATTTGGATTTACGTTGATACATGGCTTTACCACCTTTGCCACCATGCTCTTTTTGTCAGCTTTAGGACTTATTGTCTTTATGGGTTTTGGCTTTGTAGTATCAGGAATTGCCAAAAGCGAGAGTACCATTCCTCCCTTAGCGAACATTGTAACTCTTCCTCAATTCCTATTATCCGGTACTTTCTTCGGAATTGAAAACTTTCCGGAGTGGTTACAGCCAATTTGTAAGATATTGCCGCTCACCTACTTGAACGATGCGATGCGATTGGTAGCCTTTGAAGGAGCAGGCCTTACAGACATTCTGATTCCACTGAGTATTATTACCGCATGGGGGCTTTTGATTTATGCTTTAGCTATTAAATTTTTTCGTTGGGAATAAATGACGGAATGACATTAACTTTGCATTGGCATTTTAATGGATAGTAAAAAATCGTAAAACAAAATGCAGAGACAATCGTTTCTGTAATAGCATTAACTACAATAAAAAAAATAGAAGAAGCCATGATGGGAATTTATCTTATTTCGATAATGTTTATGATAATTGGATGGTTAGTAAGCCGTCAATTAAAAAGCAAATTCGAAAAGTATTCACAAACACCAATTAGTTCAGGAATGAGCGGTCAGCAAATTGCTGAAAGAATGTTGCGCGATCATAGTATTCACGATGTAAAAGTTATTTCGGTAGAAGGAAGGTTAACGGATCACTACAATCCACTTGACAAGACTGTAAATTTAAGTCATGATGTGTATTATGGAAAAAATGCAGCAGCTGCCGCAGTTTCTGCACATGAGTGCGGTCACGCTGTACAACACGCGCGTGCTTATAGCATGCTTCAATTACGTTCTGCATTAGTTCCGGTGGTGAGTTTTGCATCAAAATGGGTGCATTGGGTTTTACTTGGAGGTATCATTTTAGTGAATATTTTCCCAAGGTTATTATTAATTGGTATAACATTATTTGCGGCTACAACTGCATTTAGTTTTGTAACACTTCCTGTTGAATTCGATGCCAGCAAAAGAGCATTGGTTTGGTTAGAAAGTGCAAAAATTACTACCACTCAAGAACATGAGCAATCGAAAGATGCATTATGGTGGGCAGCAATGACCTATGTGGTAGCAGCATTGGCAGCACTGGCAACATTGATGTATTACGTGATGATTTACATGGGAAGAAGAAATTAATCTCATCATAAACATATTGAAGGCGATGATAAGTTCATCGCCTTTTTTATTCTGATATAAATCAAATATCGACAAATCAATATTTACTAATTTCACCGAATGAGTTTACCACAAGCCATAATTGACCGCATCAAATTATTAGAGGAAAAATACACTGCGATGGGGCAGGATTTAACTTCATATCTTGATGGACTATTGTATGCAGATGTTTGTACATATTGGGATTACATCCGATTAGATACCCTTTTGAGTTTGCAACAGCCGCGCACAAAATTTCCAGATGAAGAAGTATTCATAATGTATCATCAGGTAACGGAATTGTATTTTAAACTCGCACTTCATGAGTTGCAACAAATTGTTGATCGTGGTTTGGATGCGAAATTTATGGCTGCGCGATTACAACGTGTGAATCGTTACTTTGCCGTGCTCACCAGTTCATTCGATATTATGGGAGATGGTATGGAGCGTGAACAATTTCAAAAGTTTAGAATGAGCCTGCTTCCTGCAAGCGGTTTTCAGAGTGCGCAATATCGAACCATAGAAATTTATGCTACAGATTTTATTCGATTGGTAGATAAAGATGCGCGCGCGAATTTTGAAAATAAAGATGCGAGTCTTGCAGAAATGTTCGAACATATTTATTGGAAAGCAGGAGCAACAGAATTGGCAACGGGTAAAAAAACGCTCACGCTCGTTCAATTTGAAGAAAAATATTCGAAGCAATTAATTGAAACTGCCGAACGTTTAGAAAAATGTAATATGTGGTCACTCTATTCTGCTTTACCTCAAGAAGAACAGGAGCGTGAGGATTTACGTATTGCCATGAAGCAACTTGATGTGAACGTAAATATCAATTGGCCGCTAGTTCACTTTCGTTCTGCTGCGAAATATTTGCAAGCGCAGCCGCATGATATCGCTGCAACGGGCGGTACTAATTGGCAAAAATATTTACCTCCGCGTTTTCAAAAAAGAATTTTCTATCCGGAACTTTGGGCTAATGAAGAAATTGAAAATTGGGGCAAGGCATGGGTAGACGAAGTTTTTTCCGGACCCAAGAAATAAATTATTAATGTTCAAGAAATGCATCTCAATAAAGGATGCATTTTTTTTGTCGATTATATTTTATGGCTTTATTGAATTGCTAAAAAAGTACTTTTCAGGGCACTATCAGCCTTTGCAAATTATTCTTCAAACAAATTAACCATTGATTTTCAATATAATAAAGCTCAAAGTAAAATTATTTTGGTTTATAATATAAACTACTTTACATTTGCGACATAATAATAAACAAAATGAAAAAAACAATCTATTCATTCATGATCGCCATGCTCTTAGTAAGCATTGGTCCAATAGCATCGGCACAAGATGCTAACAGAGTTCCCACAGAAAAAACACGTCGTTTTCTTTTGCGCTACATCAGTTACATGGATACTACTACAAGTATTGCATCTAAAGAAGCGCTATTAAAAGGAATTGAAATGGTGGCTACCTCATCAAAAGCCGATTGGATTTCTCAATACCATGCATCTTTTCAGAACGCAATAATCGGAGCAAGCAAACCGGATAGTGCTGCAGCAAATAAAATGTTGAACAAAGCAGAAGAATTTATAAATATTGCTAAGTCACTTGAACCCAAAGAATCAGAAATTGTACTTCTTGCTTCCATGATCAACGGAATGCGCATTGGAGTGAATCCTGATTTAGGAGCGACATTAGGCCCTGATGTGATGAAAGGATATGCTGAAGCTAAAAAACTAAATCCTGAGAATCCTCGAGTGTATCTTGTTCTTGGAGAGTCGTACATGTACATGCCTGAAGCTGCCGGTGGCGGAATGAAAATCGCGAAAGCAAATCTTGAAATTGCCTTGAAGAAATTCGAAAAAGATACGCATGAAGATCCGGCTTGGCCCAACTGGGGAAAAGATCGCGCAATGAAATTATTGGAAGACATTGCAAAGAAAAAATAATCATGGAGCAATTAACATCCCGGTATGAAATAGCATCGGGATGTAAATTGAACCATATAATATTCAAACAACATGGAAAACAATAAATCAATGATGAGCAGCGAAGAAAGTTTAAACATCATTCGCACAATGATTGAATCCACAAAACAGGATTTACGAGACAATGGTTCCTGGTTTTTGCTTTGGGGATGGTTGGTTTTTTTCGCTTGTGTGATTCATTTCAGTTTAATGAAGTTGGGTTTTGACCAACCTTCCTTAGCATGGATGTTGATGCCACTAGGCGGAGTAATCAGCATTTTCAAAGGCATAAAAGAGGACAAACAACAAAAAGTAAAAACACATATCGATGAATTTATGAAATATGTTCTTATTGCTTTTATGGTTTCGCTTTTTATTGTTTTGGGATTTATGTCTAAGTTAGAATTATATACCTATCCAATGGTAATGATGGTGTATGGCATTTGGTTGTTCGTTAGCGGAGGAGTTATCCAATTTCGACCTTTACAAATTGGTGGCGTGATCAACTGGCTCCTTGCTATCCTTACATTTTTTGTCGGATTTGAAATGCAACTAGTATTGTTAGCTGCGGCAGTATTGTTAGGATATATTATTCCCGGATATATTTTAAGGAGTCGTTACAACAAAGCTTTCAACTCAAATCCAACATTGTCGAAAGAAAATTATGTTTAGTGATTTGGATCCGCTCTTACACCAGCAGTTGCGTTTGTCGGTTGTTTCTTTATTGATGAATGTAAAGGCAGCAGACTTTACTTACATCCGTGAAAAGACGGGCGCTACTGCGGGTAATTTGAGTGTACAGATTAATAAACTCGCCGAAGCCGGATACATTGAAGTGAAGAAAAGTTTTAAGGATAATTATCCACTCACTACTTGCTCAATGAAACTGGAAGGAAGAAAAGCTTTTGAAAATTATGTGAAAGTGTTGCAGGTGTATTTGAAGCCGCAGTAGTTGTTGGTTGTTGGTTGTTGGTCGTTAGTCGTTGGTCGTTAGTCGTTGGTTGTTGGTCGTTGGTCGTTGGTTGTTGGTCGTTGGTCGTTGGTCGTTAGTCGTTGGTTGTTGGTTGTTGGTTGTTGGTCGTTAGTCGGTGGTTGTTGGTTGTTGGTTGCTGGACGCTTGTTATTGGTCGTTGGCTTTTTTTGTAATTCGACATTTAGCCTCAGAGGGTGCCGGGGAAAATTATAATAAATCATGACCATCCTGGCACGCCGGGCAGGCAATAAGTAATCTGTGTTCCATCTGATTTAGCCAAACTCCGATCTCCTATTCGCCGATCTCCAAACTCCGATCTCCAAACTCCGATCTCCAAACTAAAACCCGTACTTCTCCATATAACGTCTATACAATTCTTTCTGGTAATTGTCCAGATCAATCATTCGTCCTTGTATGAATGCCATCTCTACTTTATTGCCGGTCATGTCTAAAGCATCTCCTTTTGAGATGAATAAAGTGGCATCTTTTTTATCTTCTAAGCTGCCACAAAATTTATCGATTCCTAATATTCGGGCAGGCGTCAACGTTATACATTGCAATGCTTCTTCTTTGCTGAGGCCGTATCCTGCGGCGGTGCCGGCTTGAAATGCGAGGTTTCTTTGCTGCCAAAATCCATCATCCGTGATGGCCACCGTTACTCCTACCGACATTAATAAATAAGGAAGTTTGTAGGGTAAATCTACATCATCATCCTCACGATATGGAAGGGCATGTGTGCGCGTGATGACCACCGGTACATTCTTTTCTTTTAATAATTCGGTCAGCCTCCAACTATCTTTTCCACCTACAATTACTAATTTCAATTTATATTTATCGGAAAAGTTAATTGCTTCAATAATTTCTCGTGCAAATTCACATCGCACATAAAAGTTTTTGCTACCATCGAACAATCCTTTCATGGCTTCGAGATTTTGATTTTTAACCGTAGGATTTGTTTTTGAATAGGCCACTGCATCGTCCATTTGTTTGTACAATGTTAACAAGGCTTTTTCATTTTTATCTTTCTGCTCCGTTTCTGCTTCGGCTGTTGCTAATCGGGGCAAACGCATCGAAGGCCAATTGACCCATACACCATCATCGGTTTTTAAAACTGCATCTTCCCAATTCCATGCATCGAGTTGCATCACTGAAGAAGTGCCCGAAAGCAGACCTCCTTGCGGTGCCACTTGCGCCATTAACACGCCATTGTCTCTAACGGTAGGGATTACCCTTGAATCCGTATTGTAGGCAATCAATGTTCTTGCACTCGGATTCATGTTCCCCGACTCTCTAAAATCATTGGTGGCACGTATTAATTCAAAATCACTTAATCCCAAATTGGAATTCATGGAAATAAATCCGGGATAAGCATGTAAATCGTGAACATAGATGATTGTATCAAAAGCTTTCGGATCGGGTTTATAGCCTTTAGCATCCATCACAAAACTTAATTTCCCCTCCGTAATGCCAATGGCGCTCATTGGTATTACTTGTCCGTTTCCGATATGGGCTGTTGCACCTAGGAGTAAAATTCGCTTCGTATTTTTTGAAGCAGGAACAGGACGTTGAGCCGTGGCCGTTAGACCCAGCAACATACATACAAGAAATATATTTTTCATTTTCATGGGTCTTTTAGTGTGGTGCATTTTCCATATCGTTACAATGATATTCTTCTTTCGGTGCGCTTCCACCTTTTTGTGTGGATGCACCTGATGCCTTTTCATCAAGCATCCTTCTAATGATACGCTGTCTTTCGTTTTGAACATCAGCTCGTAGTTGTTCATCACGCTTTAAATCATAATAGCAAATTCCATCTACGAAAGTTTTTAAAGGTTTAGCATATACTGATAAGGGAGATGCATTCCACAACACCAAATCGGCATCTTTCCCAATTTTAATACTTCCTACTTTATCATCTATATGCAACAACTTTGCAGGATTCAAGCAAACAAATTTAAGTGCTTCTTCCTCTTTTACATTTCCGTATTTGCATGCTTTGGCGGCTTCCTGATTCAATCGTCTTGCCATCTCTGCATCATCGCTATTAAAAGCAGTTACCACGCCCATCTGATGCAAAATTGCACCGTTATATGGAATCGCATCTATCACTTCATACTTGTAGGCCCACCAATCTGCGAATGATGAAGCACCTACTCCATGCTTTTTCATTTTGTCAGCTACTTTATAACCTTCTAATATATGTGTAAAGGTGTTTACTTTAAATTTAAAAGTATCTGCCACATGCATCAACATATTAATTTCACCTTGCTGATAACTATGGCAAGTGATGAATCGTTTGCTATTTAATATTTCTGCTAAAGCATCCAATTCTAAGTCTCTTCGCGGCTGTTCTGATTTAGCTTTGGCAGAAATAATTTTCTTCCATGTTGCATCATACTCTCTGGCACGAGTAAACGCATCCATATAAATTTGCTCTACACCCATTCGTGTTTGCGGATAGCGCGTCACATTATTATCACCCCAGTTGGCCTGCTTTACATTTTCACCTAAGGCAAATTTGATGAATCCATCGGCACCTTTGTACTTCATCTCTTCTGCAGATTTTCCCCAACGCAATTTTATCAATGCAGTTTGTCCGCCAATGGCATTCGCACTTCCATGTAAAAGATGTGAGATGGTTACTCCACCTGCCAACTGACGATAAATATTTACATCATCGGGATTGATGACATCACCTATTCTAACTTCGGAAGTAACACTTTGAGTACCTTCATTCACTCCTTCACTGATAGCGATGTGAGAATGCTCATCGATAAGTCCGGGAGTAAGATGCATACCCGTACCATCAATAATTTCCAAACCTTTCGCATTCGTTAAACTTGCTTCCAGATTCTTTCCAATAGAAACAATTTTTCCATTTTGAATAAACACATCTCCATTTTGTATAATTCCTTGTTCTTCGCATGTCCATACCGTTACATTTTTAATGAGAACAGTTTGAGCAGCAGGAATCGTGTTTTTACCCTTCCATCCAAAGGCCATATTTGGATACCATACTTCCGGAATTACGTAAATAGAATCTTTTTTAGATGTATCCTTCTTCGCTTCAGAAACAGCAATTTTTACTGCTGACCAATTCATCCATTTGCCTTCAGGATTCTGAGCTTGCCCGGTGATGTTGCTTCCATTTTCATTAAAAGTTCCGTTCAATCGATAAGCACCTTTTCCTTTTGATGTTTCGAAACGAAATGTCCATTGCGAATTAAATTGAGAGGTCTCCACTTTTATTTTGATGGTATCGCGTTGCAAAGTCCATTCAGGATTTAACAATTCGCCTTTTGCCGATAAATTCCATCCCTTCAAAGTATCGAGGGACACAGCATATTTATTTCGCACATCCATACTATCTAAATTACGAATAATATAACGCTCACCTGACACCCAATTTTCAAGAATTGTATTTTCCTTTTCAAAATAATCTTTTGTACAAATAAAAAAGTTGGCCAACATTCCTGTCTTGATAGCTCCCACTTGATTTTCTATTCCTAACAATTTAGATGGAATAGTCGTTAATGATTTTAAAGCTTGCTCCTTACTAAGTCCGTTTTTTACTGCCTTTTGTATTGCTGCAGAAAACTCTTTTTTCTCTTTAAGACCATCTGTGCTTAGCACAAAATTCAAATTAGCTTTTTCCAAAATACCTGCATTTGCAGGAGCCATTTCCCAATGACGCATATCGTCCAAATTAATATTTAAGGCATCATAAGGATTCGAAACATCGTAAGCTTTTGGGAAATTTAAGGGAATGATGAACGTGGAATTTGTTTGCACTAAATCATCAATACGTTTATATTCATCTCCTGAACCCTTGATACAATAAATTTGTCCGAACTCCTTTGCAATTTGATTTGCTCTTAGCGCTGAGCGATAATCATTCACTTCAAAAAGCTGTAACAACTTTTGATTTGCATTCAAAGCTTCGAGGGAAATATCAAAATCCTTATTCACCGCTTGTGAATACCATTTTGCATCCAAATAAGATTGACGTAATAAGGCGATGCTTCCCATCAATGAAGAAGGATAATCCTGAGTAGAAGCACCCTTATTGAAAGAAAAACCTTGAGCAACTTTATCTTTTAAGATTTGTTTATTTACATCGCCATCACCCAAAAGAACTAAGGTGGCAGTTCCTCTCGCAATACCATCTTTCTGTAATGATAGCACAGTTCCAAAACCCAACTTTCTATATTCTTGCGCCTTCTTCTCATCTACATCAAAAGATACATAAGAATTAAATTCGGGATGTATAGCCTGATTCCAACTCACGGCGCCGGGGGTACTCGATTCTGATTGTGGTCCGCGCTCGCGGCGATTCTGACGAGATTCGATTTTCGTCTCTGCTTGCCCGTAATCGGTGTAAGCATCAATAAAGGAAGGATAAATATATTGACCTTTTAAATTATAAATAATTGCATTGGTCGGAATATTTACAGAACTACCGACTGCAATTATCTTCTCTTTTCGAATCAACAAAGTAGCATTCTCCAACCACTTTCCTGGTTCAATGAGAATATGGGCATCGACGAAAGCATAAACCGTTTCCCGTTCATCAGACAAGCCGGTTATAGGCTTTGTAGATTGAGAGAAACCGATTTGCACC
>Ga0209702_10003871_pt1 | contig 22825 bp, 24 predicted proteins | sample FRY01_FD_187210 | JGI IMG/M metagenome (GOLD analysis project Ga0209702, IMG submission 187210) | Freshwater microbial communities from Lake Fryxell liftoff mats and glacier meltwater in Antarctica - FRY-01 (SPAdes) (version 2) | ecosystem: Environmental > Aquatic > Freshwater > Ice > Glacier... | reverse complement strand
TCCTGGTAAAAACAAAGTGTGTGTTCTAGTGTGTGTTCTCCTGGTAAAAACAAAGTGTTGGTGACTTTTTCTGTTTTGTGAAATTTTTTTGCTAGAAAATTCTTAGATTTTCATTTTTTGATCTATAATTAAATGGGAGCACAATGGATACAACTACAACTACAACTGCAACAGGGTATTTAACTACAACAGGTTATTGGTGACAAAACGATATCGTGCTTACGAATCCTGATGGATCAACAGTTTTTATTAGTTATGACTGGACATTTGTTAGCAATAAGTATAAGTATTCTAAGTTGATGTTATTTATGATTATATAGCACTGAAAGGGTATTTTAGGATGAAACAGATCAAAGAATTTGAGGCAGCTATTATGGATGCTGTCATTAATAAGATTAATGAATTATTTCCTTCTGAGATGAATAATTACGAATGTAATAGTTTGGATATTGAAGATATTATCAAGAAGACTCATGAGATTTTAGATAAAGGCGAGGAGGCGATAAAAGCTATCCGGCAGTCTCAGAAATACAAAGAGTAGCACTAAATCATGGTAGTAGGTTCAAAATTCATAGGCAAGACCCCCAGAAGGCGGTGTATTGAACTCACACATGCCCGGAGATGTTATTCTGCCCTCTTTACTGTCTATACAGCAGAAGCGTCTCACGCTTGATCCTGTGGTCTTGGACGGCAGAAAGAGTGTCACGTTAGAGTGCCTTGAGCGGATGGCTTTGAATTTAGATGATCTTGCTTATTTTGTTGTTTCTCAACACTCTAAAAAATGATATATATATTGAGTGGTTAGGCTGGAGGTTGAATGACTGGAGACTATTTATGAATATGAACGAGATAGGCATTTTTCGTTGTCCTATTTGCTCTCAGAGTACAGAGTTTGTAATGTTTATGATTATTTAGCACTGAGTTACAGTATTTCCAATATTGGAAATACTGTAAAGTTAGTAGGAGTTCCTTCTTTTTTGTAGGAATTTTTGATATTCGGCAAAAAACAGATATAATGGTGACAGATATGGCCAGTCCGCAGAGGAGGTTTTACTTCTACGCTTCTTAATAAGAGCATATATATTTTTAATATATACTCAAAAAAGAAGAAAAGGTATCCTGTATAGGATAGACAACTTAGGTTGTTTGTGTGGGCAAGTTCCCCACTTCAGAAATTAAACTCTAGGTGCAACTCCTGGCTGGTCTTTTTGATATTTGGTGCAAGTAGAGAATTTTCTCACAAAACAAGGAGAACAACTAAATGGATATTGCTACAGTTAAGAAATTATACAAATGTATGGAAATTTATTAAGACAGAATACAGGGTCGGGATGACCCAGTGAGCTACAGAGTGCTAACCTGTTGAACATTAGTTCTTAGGAATATCTGTGGAATCCCCTACCTTTATGGTAGGGGTAGTTCAATATGGTATGAAAATATGTCGTGCGATCATTGAAACATACATATAAAAAAGAAGTTCTTAAATGTGAATTATTATGTGCCAGATGTCATTGTTTAACACATTTAAAAAATATCTGGTTAGATGCGGTTCAGAAATGAAAGGAATAATATGGATGATAAAAAATTAATAAATTTAATTAAAGAAAACGAACTTGTCCCTTTCGAAAAAAGAATTGCGATTCAATTGTTTTTAGACGGAACAACAGAAGAAGATTTTGTCTTACGTATTAAAAACAACAAAGAATTTTCCTACCACGTATCTGAGGTTTCAATAAATCTGATACGCAACTATTTAAGAGATACTTATAAAATGGGAGTTAATACTATGGAGAAAATGATTGCTTTAAAAGTTTGATAATTTTCCTTTATGGTGAAACGGTATCATCGGTATCAAAACGGAAAATTTCACAGAATAGATTAAGGCATTTGTTCTAAAATTTGTAGAAATTTTTGACATTTGGCGAAAAATAGATATAATGTGGATAGTCTAAAAATGGAGTATTCTGTATAGAATAGACAACTTAGGTTGTTTGCGTGGGATAGTTCCCCATCCTTAACTTTGTAATGTTAATTGGTAGCATAACTCATTAATAGGGGTATGAACAGGTTCGAGTCCTGTCTTAGTTAGACTAAAAGCCCAGCCTTAATAATGGTTGGGCTTTTTTGTGTGTGTGGTTTTATTTGGCACCAAATTGAATGTTGTTCAAATTAAAATAACTAGTGTTGGTCACAATAAGTCAATTATTTAGATTAAATAATAGATATAAAAAATAAGGATAGCACTAAATGAAGTTTTCTTTTACATCTGAAGAAAGAAAAGAGTTAGATATTATTAAATTGCGTCATTCGACATTAAACAAGATAAAGAGGGAATTAGAAAGATTTTGGGAATTATGTCATAATATAAAAGAGAAAAACAATGCTCGCAAGGAATAAGAAATTCGAGAACAAATTGATGAAGGAAGAGAAATATTGCTTTCGTTTAATGAGTTTGCAGTTTTAGTTGATATAGAGCCGATAAACAATAAAGACTTGAAAAGTTTTGAGTTTTACTTATATTCACAAACAGAATTCTCTCCCCAAGTTTATGTTGCATATGACGTGCGGAAATATGCGGCGGAACAGGGAATCGCGGAAGAAGAGGCGTTGAAAAAGGGGATGGAAGAGAAGTCCCGCGAGTTCACGGAGAAGGGCCGCGAGCTTTACGCGAAGGCGTGAAGTTGCTAATAAAAGAACTGCCATGCAAAACCACCCTCTGCCACGGCTTGATGATGTGCCAGAACTCCGAACTGCTCTGTTGAAGCATTGTCGGATTAGTCGTGGGGAAATTTGGGAAGACCCAACCGGCAAGCATCGAATTGGTTGCCTTGATGTGAGTGTTCGTGAGGATGTTCAGAAGTTAGCCCAAGGCCAAAAGGCACACCTCGCGTTACATGACCCACCATACAATCTCATCGCGTTTGAAAAAAGGAGCATTGGCGAATTCATTGAGTGGTGTCGCAAGTGGATACTTAACACCGAGTCAATTTTGGAAAAAGATGCCGCACTGTATGTTTGGATGGGTGCGGATCAACGAGAAGGGTTTCAGCCGTTGCCTGATTTCATGATCATGATGAGGAGCACGGGTTTTCTGCCGCGTTCGTTTCTCACAATGCGAAACCAGCGCGGATATGGAACGCAGAAGAACTGGATGGCTGTGCGGCAAGAACTGCTTTATTACACTCGCGGAAATCCTCAATTCAACGTAGAGGCAGAATACACTGACATCCCAAAAATCTTGCGAGGTTATTACAAAGAGGTGAATGGAGTGGTGACAGACAATTTTGAACGAAGCAAATCTGAAAATATCAGGGCGGGGAACGTTTGGGTGGATATTCAACAGGTGTTCTATCGCATGGTGGAGAATGTTAATGGTTGTTACGCGCAAAAACCGTTGAAATCCTGCGAGCGTATTATTCAGGCAAGCTCATGCAAAAATGATACGGTTGCTGATTTCTTTTGCCATTCAGGTGCAACGTTAATCTCCGCAGAAATGCTTGAGCGCCGCTGTCTGACGATGGATGTTGATCCTGTTTACTGCGAGATAGCCATTCGACGGCTAGAATTGTTTCGTGCAACCGGCAGAACTGGCTGGCAAAACAGCAACCCTTTCGCTGTCGAAATCATGGAAGACGATAAATTGAAACGGTTGGTGGGTAGCCCAGAGCCGCAATAAATTGTTTCTCCCATCGGCGATGTGCCAAACAAAAGGGTTGGGCAAGCAGTTCTTTTTAGTTAGCTGGCGGCGAGGAGTTGGTAAAGCTCGTCGTAAGTCAGGGTCTTGTAGTGATAGTGGTCGAGGTGAATCTGAAAGGTGTTCGGGTTGATATGGAACTGCCCTTCGCCCTCGTTGCCCTTATGCTGGAAGTCCGAGTAGTAAATCCGTCCGCCTCGACTGTTCTCTTTGATGTTCTTGCTCTCAATGCGGAAAATCTTGATGCAGTCGGAAAAGAATAGACCGTAGTAAAGCACGTCGAATTCGGTTCGCTTGACTTGTTGTATGTTGCAGTCGAACAAGTGCTGCTGCCAGCCGGCGAACGCCACCATGCGGTTTTCGGCTGTGGACTCCTCGATGCATCGGAGAACCGTTTGCTCAGTCACGGTCTGCTCTGCCTTTTTCTGAACAACAGAGAACTTGACCTCGATTCGGTGATTTTTTGCGTCGTCGTAAAGGTCATGGAAGAGGCTTATGCTTGTCATGGGGGTAGTTCAACCTTCAGTGGGATGTCCTCTCTGCTCCGCCCTAGAGTGCCTAGACGGCAGACAGGTACAGCACCGTACAACGAAATTACCGTTTAAGACTATTCCCGCTGGGCTAGACTCAGGTATTACAAAGAATTCCCAATTATCACTGTCAGATATCTGAGGATTAGGGGCTGACATACAGTTGTCAGTGACTTTTTCGATACTTCGTAAGTATCCAGAGATACTGACAGGGTACCTGGGATTCATCTCTATGCATCTAAAGTCTTAATTTTACAGATGTTAGCTATTCATGTCTAGGTATTTTGTCTTTTCGGTTGAATTTTCGAAGAACTGTAATTGTCACATTTAAGGGGAGACGGGAGTGGTATGGTAATATTACCATAGGCTTCCCGTCAGCACTGAACTGAGATTTTGGAGTGTCAGTTCTAAGTCTTTAGGGTTTTTAGATTAGTGTGGTCGCGTTGTGCAGCACGCTTTGATGCTGTGCAATTTGACTGTTTTTACGATCTGATACGATTTGTGTAGAGTACTCTTCGTTAACCTATGATAAATCAATGGTTTATATTTTGTGTAGTACAGTAGGATCCGGAACACACTTTTTTATATCTTTCCGAGAAACTGTAATTAGCACTACATAGACATAGGTTAAGGGTTTTCTGTTAACCGGAAAGGTTTTCTGTGGCCGGCAGATCAAATTCTCTGAAGAAGATCTATAATTAGCACTATGTTGTAGTAGTGTTAATTATAGTTTTTAGGAAAGCTGGAATTTGGTTTTCTCAGGGTCCACTTGGCTTTATAACCTCATTTTGATAGGTTCTGTTGTAACTTGATAAAAAACAAAGACTAATGACTTTCTTTCTAAAAAGTGACTAAATGATACATGATTTTAATTTTAGGGCAAAAAATAACATAATTAGCACTTTATTATGATTTAGGGATAGATACGGTGTTTCGGTGGTGATATTGATGTCGATAAAATGTCAGCTGTATTACAATTTGTTGTAGGAGTGATTGTTTATGACTGAAGACAGCAATGACATTGACCATCGATTTTTTAAGACAAAAAAACGAACGATCAGTTTTTATAATTGGTTATCAGACTCTCTGGGTAGTAAGCCAAAAGATGTTTTAGGTTTTGAGGTTGAGGTACCTCAGCAGTATATTCCTCATTTTCGGCGATTTATGAACAAATTTTCCATGGCGAGGCAGAACCATAATGTGGTCTACGTTTCTGATGAGAAAATCGACGAGTTGGAGAAAAAGAACGGGTGCAAATTCGCCACATTGATCTCAGATCACTATCTTGAAATTGGTGAATGCCACGAGGATACCGAGGTGATGTTTATGACAAACCCGCCAATTACTAAAAAAGTGAATACTGAAGATTGCAAGTTTTATATTGGCAACGCTTTAGGAAATTGGATTGCATTTGGAATGTGTGAAAATGAGTCTAAGCTTGTTGTTGCGAGTAGCACTGTTGGAGTTAAAGATCAGATGGGTTATCTGGATCACCCTGATATTCTGAAAATCAAAAAGAAAGATGTAGAACAATGGGATGGAGATGACCTGACAGAAATTGCCGATCTAGTGCAATCTCGGTCTTTTGAAGAAGATAACGTTTTTTACGTCATGCCAGATATGGTTCGCAAGAAGTTATTGAACAACAGTTTGTTTCGTCGAGCTGAGATGGAAGATGTCACTTATGTAGATATTGTAGGGGACTGGGGAGGTTGGCCGGTTCGTTGTTTCTACGGCTGCTCATCCTGGGAGGGAGACATGTTATTTGGGAATATGGAGGGGGCAGGCACGCTTTACCTCTCAGAACGCATCCTGATGACCATATACGACTCAGAGTTTGATGATGAGAATGGGGAAAATAGAGTCGTATTATCAGAAAAAGCGTATTTTCATATTCACGATCCAACCTCAATGGCTCATATTGTTGTCGAATAATGCTTTTGTCTTGTTATTCACTCCTGATAGAATCCACTTTCTGCCGGATTACACCTGTCAAATTAGAGCTCCATTATTTACTGTTGTCAAATCTAGATATATCACTTATTGATCCGGCAAAAAGTGTATAATATGCCGGAGTTGTGAGTTACTCTATATATAGTCTCTGTTGATCCGGCAAAAAGTGCATAATATGCCGGAGAGAAAAACAAGTTTCACGGTGTTATAGGTCTCTCCGGCAGAGCTGGTGTAACGTTATAGGGTATAATGTGTTAGTTTGAAGAATTGCCGGATATGACGAGATGGATGATTGGTTATTGTTTGCAATCCGGCAGGATAAGTGTAAAATATTGAGGAATTAGAAGTATTTGACTTGCAGATTGGTCAAAATTATCTAGAATAGTCGCAAGATACGACAAACATTTTTTAGGAGTCTATTGATGTCAGAAGAAATTACGGCAGAAGAAAACATTGTAGAAGAAGTTGCAGAGGAAACAACGGAAGAGGAAGCCAGAGAAGAAGTTGTAGATGAAACAGCGGAAGAAACCGTAGTAGAAGAAACCGTAGTAGAAGAAACCGTAGCGGAAGAAAAGGAAGGTCTTAACTATGAGCAAATCATGGGTGAGACAGAGAAGCCAGTAGCCGATAGGCAGTCGATTATGAATGATCGACTTGGACGAGTTGTTGTTCCTCGCCGTTTCCATTTAACGGATAAAAAGCTTGAAAAGGTTAAAGATCGGGCGGCTGAAATGGGGATGTCGTTTCCGAATCCTTATAGTAGGGGCGGCGCTTATTACGGTTTTGTTCAAGCGCTTATTGAGCTTGGTGTTGACAAATGGCATATTTTCCGAAACGATGTTTTGAATAAGATGGAAGTGATTATGGGGGGCATCGTCAATCCAAAAGGACAGAATTCATGGGAGCGTTTTACTGGCAACAGTAGAGTTGATAAAAAAGGTCTTCCTTTGCCAACAGGTAAAGATTTGCATGGCAGAATTGTTCAGAACGCACAAGTTTTGCAGCGAACCTTTCATTCTGGTTCAGATAATACCACTCCTTATGGATACAAGTTGCAACAGTTAAATGCATGTATTGACATTAAGCGTGATGCAAGTGGAGTTACTTTCTTTCGTCTGAATACTACTTTTTCGTCGCCAGAAGATGTTCAGCCTGAACGTGGGTTGAACACTCGGCAGCGTAAATCGAAGGCATAAATATTTTGTGGGTGTTTCATAGTGATCCGGCAGATTTAATAGAATTTGATTGGATCAGTAATAGCGTATCTACGGTCGATGCGATATAATGGAAAACATTCACGGAATCAGTAGTATGTCAGAAACGCAATCAAATGATCCTCAAGAGCCGGCAATCACTCCAACGGTTGCAGCAGTAAAGTCTAAGCGAAGCAAGAATCATTCCAAAGCCGCAATGAGTATGGCGGTTAAGATTGAAAGTTTGATTTCGCTTGGTCTTGACAACAAACAGGTTTTTTTGTCTGTTGTCAATGAAATTGTCACTGCTATTGAAAATGATTCGGAGCGTAAGCGCGCTGCCGAAGAAAAGGGAATGAAAGATGCTCCTCCTTTCATTGCTTTGGATCAACAGCGTCTTGAGGAATTTATTCGTCGAGTCCGTCATACTTACAATCAAGCGAAGCAAGAAGAGGATCGACTTGATTCAATGTTGGGTCGAGGGACTCTTTCTGCTCTTGATGACTTAAATTCGGACACGACAAAGCGTTTGCAGACGTTCAATGATGAAATTGATTGGCTCTATGATGGAACGCCAATCAAGGATGAAAACGACGAAACGCTTTACAAAGATTACGGTCTGCCGGTTGGAAAGATCAGTCTTTGGGCTGGTGAGCGAGGCGTTGGTAAAACTCGAACAACTATTCAAATTTGCGGCAAGATGAACAAAAAGGGGAAGCGTATCATTGTTATTCAAGGTGAAGTTGCCTTGAGCGAATACAAACAATGGACAAGGGGCGTTATTATTGATACGGATAACTTTTGGGTTTCCGATCAAGTTCATCTTGACGATCAAATTTCTACCATTAAGGCATTACGTCCTGATTTGGTAGTTGTTGATTCGCTTAACATGATTCGAGAAGCAAGAACAGCCAGCGGAATGAGAACGATTCTTACGGAATACAAAAGGGTTGCTCGTCTTACTCAATGTCATGTTATTTTCATTGGACACCTAAATAAGAATGGAGGAGTTAAAGGGAACAACGATCTTGAATACTTGGTTGATATCGTTGTTCACATTCGTAAGCGGGCGGAAGGATCGAATGAGTTTGCTTTGTCTATCCCCGACAAGAATCGCTACGGATGCACAGGTCGAGAAGTTTGGATGATGCACAATGAAGATGGCGTTGATACGATCAGCACGTTTAGTAAAACAGATATTGCTCTTGCAAGAGCAAAGCGGCTTCGTTTTAGGGCTAAACCATAAAGGATAACAAGATGGCTAAAGTTAGCAAAAAAAAGGATAACAAGATGATTAATACGGGTAAGAGAAAACATGAACAGAAATTTTTTCCGATTACACCATCTTTGCTTAAACACCTGAAAGACAATGGTGTTCCGTTTTCTGAGACGGAACTTGAAAGTATTCTTCATTTGACGGAGAGTTATTTTCAAGAGATTGATCCCAATCGACCAAAATTCATAGTCACGGCATCTTCTCATGACGAGCATTTGAAAGAGTTTATGGCGACTCATGAGGTCGAGGTTGGAGCGATGACTAGGAAGAAGTGGGTAGGGATTCAACAAGTAACAAAAGCGGCTGCAACATTGCCTATTGATGATTTGTTGAAGATCATTCAATTTCTTTCCAACAATGGGGAAGAAATTGAAGAGATTGGTCTTGATATGCCAACCTCTGGAATGAGACAGACAGAACTTGTTGATGAATTGGAGTCTCTCGCTCAAGTTGTGGCTGCCTTTAAGGAAGTCGAAGAAGATGAAGTTGAATATCAAAAGTTGAATGTCAGCGATTTGAGCGAATTTTTAGACAAAAAGCTAGAAATGCGTACAAATGAATCCGTTGAGGAACCCGAAACAGCTGAAACTACTTAATTGTTAAAAAGTTAAAAGGTTAAAATGGAGACAAAGAATGAAACACAGAGAACCACCGTAGATGCGATGAAAGTTGATTTTTTTAATATGAAGTATAATCAGGAGGTTTTTGTTACATAGGAGTGACTTGTATAAGTCAAAGCCAAACGACTTGGACCAATGACTTACGAAGGGCAATAATGCCAACAGACACAAATCTTCGTATGTCCTCGTTTATTAGGCTCGCGCGGATTAGTTCCCGTCCTCAACAAAAACTGAAAGTGTCTGCTTTGATAAAGATAAAGAAAGGATGAAACTCTAATGATTTGAATAATATTACAACAAAACAATTACTCACTAATAGTGGGTCATTATATACCACCCGATAGTCTTTCGACCGCGAAGGGCTATTGGGCTTTTTAATAGTGCGGAATTCACGGAGAAGATAATGAGTTACTTCTCAACGGATCGTAAGTTACATCCTAATACGCTTTTAACGTTAAGGTTTTGTGAGCATGTTGAGTCGCTCAAGACATTGCTTCAAGAGGTAGAGAGAGTATTAGACGAAAAAAAATTAGCTATTCCGAAGACAGACATAGCTGAATATAGGCGACGATTGGCTCAAATAATTCGTCAGGAACGGCAAAAACGATATAACGCTATTGGTTTTGAGTCGAGACAGGAACCGGGACAGGAACCGGAAAAAGAGTAAATTTAGAGGAAACAGAAATTCACGTCTGTTTCCACGTCTGATCCGGGTCTGTTCCGGCAGTTTGATACTGTCGTCATTATCTCATGCACATTTACTCTGATATATCAATAGATACTGTATATCAGCAGAAATTCTATTCAAATCAAAAGAAGTGTCAAAAATATTTTCTAATAGGGTTTTTGATTAGCGAAGAAATTTTTGAAATAAATTGTGTTTCAACGGAGTACATGGTTGAATTGGTGCAACAGTGTGCTATACTAATACTGTTCATGATCGTTACATACGAGAACATACGAGAACATACGGGATGAGCGAGAATGGGATGGGGAAGAATACGATCCGGCAGAATTGATGGAGAAGGATGATTGGGTAAGGCTAATGTTGACATCTTGACAGATTTTCAGAATGTCAGGCTGTCGGTTGCGATCTTGTTCGACTTTAGAAGCCAAGAAAGGAGCACAACTCATGGCAAAGCGAACGAATGCATTGGAGAAGTTTGATGCCGCACAGCTGGCAAAGGAATTGCAGCGTCGGCAGGCGATTGGCGACAAGTTGCTCGTCAAGCGCTCGAAGTTGCTCGCCAGTATCGGCGAGATTGAGAAGGAGCTTGTGGTGTCGGGCGTTGCTTTTGAAAGCATCGCTCCGAGCGGTAAGAAGCTCGGGCGAAAGCCCAACAAGGGGAAAGCCGCCAAGGATGGTAGCGAGAAGGAGAAAGTTGTTCAGCATCGAGAGGGTGGAACTCTTGCTGATGCGTTGATGAAGGTCATGTCTGCGACAAAGGGGCAGGACGTTATTACGATTGCAACGAACGTCCTTGAAAAGACCGAGTATGCAACGTCGCAGCGTGATCCTGACAAGTTGAAGCCGATGGTCACGCAGGCGATTACGAAGAATCCTGACTGTTTCCAGCGCGTTGAGCGAGGGAAGTATGTCAAGGTCGTTACTTCTTCAAAGGAATCGAACAAGACCGCCGGCGACAGCGAATCGAAGCCCGAGGCATCTGTGGAAGTTCCGGTTGAAACGCCGGTTGCCGAGGAAGTTGCTTAATCCATTGTGGATAAAGCGAGATTGAGAGTATCGCAACCCAGCCTACGAAACGAGCGGAGTAAATACTTCGCTCGTTTTTTTATTCACGTTTGTAAGTGATCATTTTTTAGATATAATGTTTATGGAATGATATTAAGTGATCCGGCAGAAAGCAGAGTATTGAATAGCAATAGTCAAGAGACAGTCGTATAGTTACGGTATGAGGATTTGAGCAACATAAAGGGTCAGCGAAATGGCAAGCGAGATTACGGAGCAGCAACTTTTATTTTGGCTGCAAAACAATTTGAATGTTCTGATTGAAGGCAGGCATGGAACGGGTAAAACTGCTCGTATCCTGCAAATTTTTGAAAGTCAAGGTTGGGTAAAAGACGTTGACTTCCTTTACTTCTCTGCGGCGACAATGGATCCTTGGTGCGACTTTGTTGGAGTCCCAAGGAATGTTGAAGACAAGGAAACTGGAGAGCATTACCTTGAGTATGTTCGTCCCAGGTCGGTTCAAAATGCGAATCTCAAAGCAATCTTTTTTGATGAGTTCAATCGTGCTCATAAGAAGGTTCGCAATGCTGTCATGGAATTGATGCAGTTTAAAAGCGTCAATGGTCGCAAGTTTCCGAGTCTCAAGATTGTTTGGGCTGCGATCAATCCTGATGACGACGAAAACGATCAATACGATGTAGAGCCGATTGATCCTGCACAGAGGGATCGTTTTCATGTTCAAGTTAGTGTTCCTTACACGTTGACTTTGGGTTATTTTGCTAAAGAATATGGTATTGAAATGGCAAAAGCAGCTCAAGCCTGGTGGAACGAATTGCCTGATGAGGTCAAGTTTGAAGTTTCGCCTCGTCGAGTTGATTACGCTCTGCAAGTTTTCACTGCCGGTGGCGATGTTAATTGGGTTTTGCCTAATTCGGCAAATTGTGCCAAACTAACAAAATCTCTTAGTGGTGGCCCGATCATCGAGAAGATGCGAACCATTTTCAAAGCAAGAGATACCGTCAAGGCAGAAGAATTTCTGGCGGATGAAAACAACTTCCGTTCGGCGATTCGAGAAATCGGTCAAAATCAAAGGTTTTGCGATTTCTTCACTCCTTGTATGCCGCCTGAAAAGATTTCGCAGTATGCTCAATTGAATGGCAAGATTCGCAAGTTCTGCACTTTGAATCCACAGATTACTGTGATCAGAGAAGTTATGGAGTCGATTATTAAGTCCAATCAGAACAGCAAGTTGGCTAAGACTATGCAGCGAGCCTTAAACAAAGGCGGCGAGATTGATACGAAGTCTTTGACCGTTAGTGATCTTGGCGATCTACAAGTTAATCAGAACGCTACTCGACCTTTCGGTAATAAGAAAAGCAAAGATACGGATCGACTTGGAGCGCAGATTGGTGCATGGAAATCGCAGTTGAATGATCCAGCGTGCGCTCTTTACAATCGTCAGAATGTTTACAGCGAGTTGCGTAGGAACATTACGGACAGTTTGACGAAGGATTACGCTAATGGAATTTTGGAAATTTTGAGTTTGCTTTGCGACAAGTCAAGGGATAAGACTTTGGCTCGTATGCAAAATCTTGATGGTATCTTGAATAACTGTGTCAAGGTCATTCTTGATAGTGGCGAAGATTTCAATGTTCTGTTTAAGAAGTATGAGAAGTTGATGAAATGGGCGTTGGGAATGGATACGTTTTTGTTCACGCTTGGCGTTGGGGTTATCAGCGATGATGACGACAATGATGAGAATGAAAATGCCGATGAAGGCAACGATTGATGCAACTGGTTTAGCTGACCCGCCAGACTAAGTTCGCATACGATGCGCCCTACTGAAAGGTGGGGCGCATCTTTACTAATCCGGCAGATTGATAAGGTTACGATAATGGTAGAAACGGAGAACAAACCATGAATAAGATTGAGAAGAAGAAGAAGAAGAAGAAGAGCAAGGAATCTATCGGTGGGGGCAAAAGGAAATCTCCGCGTGAAATGGCAGATGATGCTCGCAAGCGACTAGATGAAGACAAAAGCATCAGTGATGTTAAGCGGGCTAAAATTGAACAGCAGATTGAATTTTTTGAAGCCTGTCTGCCGCCCGAAGGTGCTGATCTTTCTAAATATCCTCGTCCAATGGATGAGGATGAGTTTGAAGACTTGGCTCGGAAGTTAGAAAACGCTCATACTGTTTTCTATACTATGTGGCAACTTGGGCGTCCGATCTTCGATGCTCGCATCCCTACTGCTTGTGTTAAGTTTAATCCCAAGGATGGCAGTGCATTGGAGTATTGTTTTAATCCGTTCTTTTGGGCAAACATCAATGACGAAGAACGTCGTTTTGTTATTGCTCATGAATGTGCTCATGTTTTCTTGAATCATGGAGTCCGTTCTATGGACTCCGAGAATCATTCCGCATCGAACGTGGCGCAAGACATCGTTATCAATCACATGTTAGTTGATCGTTTTGGTATCAATCGGGATGCTATGCGGTTTGCTGATGTTTACTGTTGGGTTGATACAATCTTTAAAGATGATGATGGTAATCCCATTAAGAATCCTTTAACTGGCAAAGAAGTTATTGTCAAAGAAGGGATGAATTTTGAGCATTATTACAACATCATGAAACAATTGTATGAAGATTCGGTCGAAGCAGGCGAAGGCGACAGCGAGGAAGGCGAAGGCGACAGCGAGGAAGGCGATGGGAATGAAGGTAAAAGTAAAGGTCAGTTTGGGCATGGTTCTGGTGGTCAAGTATTAGTTGACGACCATCAAGGTTTTGGAGGGAAAGAAGCCTATGGGACTCTTGATGGAGACAGTAAAAGCGAGGAAGAAGTTGATGGGAATGAAGAAGATCAAAGTTCTCCTGTCGAGGAAAGCGAAGACCCATTGAAGGGAGCAGGACAGATCATTGATGATCTTAATGATCTTATGACTGATGAGCAGAAGGAAAGTTTAGAACAACTTATCAAAGAACATTTTGAACATATGGAAAAGAATGAGCGCGATGATTCTAAGGATGGCGATCCTGATGTTCAAGCATCGAATAAACCTGGCGCTGGTCGAGGCGTCGGTAAAGGTAATGGCGTTTGGACATTCAAAGAGAAGAAGAAGATTAAAACGAAAAAGAAGTTTATTACACTTGTCCGTAAGTGGGTAAATCGCAATCGTCACTTGTTCGCAGACAATGAACAATGGGCAAGGATTCAACGGCGAATGTCTGGCATGGATCAACTTGCTGGTGTTGGCTCTAATCAAGCGGCTAGCGAGTCTGGCATGTTTTTGCCGAGCGAATATGAAGATCCAGATGCTTCGGAGAAGAAGAAAATTGAAGTTTGGTTGTTTCTTGATACGAGTGGTAGTTGCGTTCAATTTGCAAAGCGTTTTTGGGAGTTTGCTGAATCTATTCCCAAAGATTATTTCGAGATTCGCCCATATTGCTTTGACTACGGAACCTACAAGGTAAATTTCAAAGATAAAAAACTCTTTGGTTTTGGAGGCACGGCGTTTCAGCCGATTGAAGATATAATCTGCCAGGAAACGGTCAACAAAGGGTTGCGTTATCCTGAAATCGTTTTCGTTGTCACGGATGGTGCTGGTTCGGTTGTCTCTCCTCGTCATCCTGAACGATGGATTTGGTTCTTGACGGAAGGTAATTACAAGGAATACATTCCTAAAACAAGTCAAACTTTCAATGTCAATGACTTTGAAGTTGACGAAAAAGCAAAACGAGCATGTGCTAGTGTCAAGACGAGTTAGTATTGATTATTCCTACAATTTGAAAGTTCTCCGTTAGGGCTATCCATCGTGGGTAGCCCTTTCAAATTTGTTCTTGCCTATTTTGACAGGTGATAAAGTATCCTTATATTAGAATACGACAAAGATAGACTCTCTGTCATGCCTCAAATAGAGTCCGTATGGGCTTGTTGGATTGAAACAAATAAGGAGCAACTAAAATGAGTGAAAGAACAGACAAACTTTCTAAAGCAATGATTCCTCTTGCTCAGTCAAGGGGAGCTGATGGTCGCCAATACCGTATTCGGGTTGGTGGTCTTCATCCTGATACAAAAGAAGAGGTTTCCCTTATCGTTTTTCGTATAGACGATAATGGTGACGAGAGCGTGTTTTTCTATGATGGTGTCAAAGAATGGCCGACAGCGAATTACGGAACCGTAACGCTTGTTCAAGCCGCTCTGCATGATGCTGTCGGTGTGTTGGTTGATATGGCTGTCGATGTAAGCGTCATTCAGGCGCAGAGTATTTCGAAGTAATTAGGCAGAAGTTGAGAGTCTATCTCCATGGAGATTGCAAAGGCACTCGTTAATTCGGGTGCCTTTGCTTTTGATTACATTTAAAATGTATTTGCAAGTGAAATATAGATAGATATAATGAAAATGAATTAAAAACATAGGACTAAAGGATATGTCATTAGTTTTCAACCAGTTCTATCTAAGTAAGGTAGAACGTCTGCAAGATGATCCGGCATCGGAAAGATGGACAAAGTTAATACAATTTAGATTGAAGTATTTTAACTCAGAACTTTTTAATACTCAAATTGATTATGATAGTTCTGAAGATTTTGAATTAGAAGATTTGCCTGGACCCAGCAAAAAAGAACTTAAGAAGATTGATGAGAATGATGCTTACGTTGAAGCGAAAGAGCATCGCATTATTGAGCTTCAGCGAAAGTACATTGAGCGTATGCCTTTTGGAAATGAAAATAGGTCTAAGAAGATCAAGCCAAAGAGGGGTCGGTGGGGAAGAAATCCTCTTCATGAGGCGGTTGCCATTGGAGACAAAGATGCCGTCCGGCGGCTTATTGCAGAAAAGAAATTCACGTTAGGCAAAGACAACAACGGGAATACCCCGTTCCGAATGGCTTTCTTTATGAAGTGTAAGGAAATTTTGGCAATTTTTGCAGAATCCGGGATATGTGAGTAGATCATGATCCGGCAGACTGACCATTATGCTATAATAGTAATAACTGAAAATGGCTGAAGGAATCGATATATCTCCTGAAGAATCAAGAAGTCACGGTTAATTTTCCGATTAAACAAAAAGATTCAGTTTTTTAGGATATTTTCTTGACAGATAATTTAAAATTTGATAAACTTAGTAAAGTTGGTAAGATTAACAGTGTTTAAGATAGTTAATATTGCCAATCCGTAAGAAGTGCATATAGAAGTGCATATAAAGGACGAAAAAGATTGAAAATAGTTTGTACGTTCTAAGAAAACCCATCAGTGATCTAGAACGAAGCTAAAAGTGGTAGGAAGCCAACAATAAAGGGGCAACAAAATGCCAGCTTGCACGCACAAAGCAATTCCGGTTGAGATAAGTTCATCTAGACTCCCATTGGGAATGGACAACTTTGATGTATCTCGCTTTGTTTCGATTCTTCAGTGTTCTGTCGAATTTATCCATCATGATGTGTTTGACCAGGAAAATGTTAAAAGTGTAGTTTTTGAGAAGATTGTTGACGCACCTGAAATTGATCCATCTTGGTTTGGTGTGTTGACGATGGATAACTGTACTGAGAATGATGTAAAAGAAGCCGCAAAATTGCGGCAGACTATCAAATTGACCGCCGAACAGGAATACTTCATGTTCCTGCAAATGAATTTCGCTCGTTATCAAGTGGTGAGTGCAAAACGAAACTTGGTGGGAGGGGAATTTCAACGGGCACAGAAAGGCGAGAAGGTCATGAAGATAACTCGCCTGATTGGTCATGCTGACCAAGTGGAGAAGCGAGTTTCTAAGAGTATTGCCGAAAGTATGATCTATTGGCATAACGAAGCCAATTCTTTACGAGACCAGTTGATTCTGCTGAATCTTGGTTTGGTTGTTTCTCGGTTGAAACAATTTCATAAGAGCATCGACTTCAAGGAAGGTGTTCAAGAGGGGGTCATGGGATTGATGCGTGCTGTTGATCGGTTTGATGTTGGTACAGGTTTGAAATTTTCAACTTATGCCTATCATTCGATCAGTCGTAGTTTTTTCAAGATGATTAATGAAAAAAAGCAGCGTTATGAAATTGATGGCTGTGGTTCTGATACGGACTACGCAGAGAAGGCTCCAAAAGATAGTCGAAATAGAATTAAAATAGACTATGTTCCGTCTGACCGTAGAGAAGAAATTGAGGCTATTAAGAATTTGTTGGATAATGGTTCTAAATTGACCGAACGAGAACGTAAGATTATCGTTCTGAGATTTGGTTTAGACGGGGACGGTTCTCGGACTTTAGAGAAAGTTGGTAAAGTTTTTAATCTAACAAGAGAACGAGTTCGACAAATCGAAAATGAGGCACTGAAGAAGCTAAAAGAGGCGATGGTGTAGTTTCTTTGTAATATTGTTTTTTTTAAAAGGCTGGTCGTAGAACGTCTGCGGCCAGCCTTTTTATTACTTAATAATTAAAAATAGGTAATTTATGTCTAATGTCTTAATTGTCAAAACTGTAGATGATGAAATGTATGACCATGAGGGGAAAATAATGCCCTCATCAGGATTGGTGACTGCTGAAGATTGGTTATTTGATAATGATGTCTCTAATGGACTGAAGGGAGTGTTATGGGGAGTGTCAATAAATGGCAGTTTTCTAAGTCACAATCCCTCTCATAAGTGGTTAATTATACAAGCGGAAGGAGGGAACAACATCAAGAAGATAGGCAATCTCGTTAAATTTCATCAGGGGTACATTCTCCATTGTGGAGATAAAAATTCGTCTATCTCTTTCCTTCGCAACAAGCTGATTGTCAAAGATAATTTGGAGACTGAAGTAAACAGTCTAGCAATAACTGAGATTGCAGGAGTGGATATTGTATCTTCTGAATCGAATGGGGTTGCCGTCTCTCAAGGTTTTCTCGGTCAGGCTCTTGCTCAAGGCTGCGGAGGATTAGCTCTATCTACAGGATGTCGAGGTGAGGCGATTGGATCGGGAGATGAATCAAACGCCATTACAACGCATTTGAGAGGCTCTAGCGTAGCCAGGGGAGATCTGGGAACGGCTATAAGTTTAGGGTTTGAGGGTAGGGCTGAGTCAATAGGTATTTTAGGAAAATCATTCACGGTCGAGGATGGGGCATCGGCGATCAGTTCAGGTGATAAATCTATATCTATTTGTTTAGGTTTTGATGGAGTGGCGGAAGTTGGATCGGGTGGGATGCTTATCATGGCATGGGAAGATGCGAACGAAAAGAAGAGAATTGCTATTGGCTATGAGGGAGAGGGCATTGAGGCTGGAATTTTATATAAATGCGAAAATGGGAAATTTGCAAAAGTGTGTGAATCCGTCTAGAATAAGTCATCCGGCAGAATTTTAAGACAGAGATAATGTTGTGAAACGGATGAATCGCCCATGTGCAGATGACGTTTTTGACATTTTGGTTAAGTATGATTTGCTAGAAGAGGATCATCGAGAAGTTTTTTGTAAGATTCAGACATAAATTTTTGCTTCGACGATACAGTTTCCGTTAAGATGTGGAGTAGGTGATGGTGTCTTTTTCTCGTGGATTATCAAAGAAGATTATCCTTGGTTTATTGGGGACATAGAAGACGTTAATTATGACGACGTAAACTCCGAACTGGATCAATGTTATCGGAATCACGCTGACTCTTTGACGGACCTTAAACAAGAAGAAGAGAACAGTGTTGTTGTTTTGGTTCTTTCTAAAAATTTAGAGGTCGCAAAAACAATTAAAAGAGAAATTCACCGTAATTTTGCCGGAGAATTTCAGGTACAGGATTCGGAGGAGCCAGATGGGTATCCTGCTGGATCTGAACAGCAAGAAAATGATATGGATCATATTGTTTCTCTTGATCCTGTTATAATTCTCGGGGTAATTGAAGATAAAAATGGCAGTTTGATTCGCAAATCGTTAGATACAGGTGATCCGGCAAAAGTTATTTTTTGAATGTAGTTATGAACAGACGAACTCTCATTCCGATTGATTTGAAAACCATGAACGCCGAGCAGTTAGAGGCGTTCAAGGCGAAATATCGACGTATGGATGTTGAGGAATTGTGGGCTGATTATTTTCGGGTGATTGATCGAATTGAAAAGGTCAACAAGATTAAGGAAGCCCCGAAAAACGAGGGAATTGGAGCGAAGAAGAAACGAGCTGATGACAGGACTAAGAATTGGTTTGCAGCAGAGAATCAAACTGTTACTGCTGGAATTATTCTTGAAATTCTCGAAGAAATGGGAGAGGACGTTGATTAGTAAAATCATAGAACATCGCGATTTGATTCTTACCGATTTTGCAAATAACCATAATAAGTTTTACAAGATTGCCCTGTATGATGATCGTCGAGTTGTCATGCATTGGGGTCGAGTGGGGGCTAACACTCAACCGCAAACGAAAAGTTTTCCAACTAAATATGCAACATATGAGTTTTATCGTAAAAAAGTTTACAAATTAGTCAACGAGAAGGGTTAGTGAACAGTTCCCATAAATCTACAGAAATCTAAAGTTTTCTAAAGAAATAATAGCGAAAAATCATTGGACTAGAAATGTGTTTATCTTTATGGTAAAATAAATCTTAAGAATTTAGAAATACTGGCCGCAAGTTCTGCGGACAGGTTAAACGCTTGTGGAGAGGAAAGCTCTGGCAACAGGATTGATACTGTTGTGAAACTATCTTCTGTGAAGCAAGAATTAAACGGGAAATCTATGACTTGTAGATTTCTATAGGTTTTAAGGAACGGTACAGCCTAAAGTTTTCGTCATTGACCGAACAGTATATTGAGCTGATCCCAAAAAATCGTTACGTTCGAGGAAAAATTACGGCTGTTGAAGTACCCCTACGCTTGTCGTAGGGGTACTTCAAAGTCATGACGATCAGCCTGAATCTTATGAAGATGAGATTGAGGCGATGCAGTCGCAGGTACGAATATTACAAGAAGCAATTGATTCACGTGTCATTGATGATTTTGAGGGAATAGAGAAATGTAAACTTGATTCTAATTCTGATAAGGGACTCGAACCATAATGTGTTTCCGCATATAGTACAATGCTTATGCCATAAGCAGAGGAGATATAGCGGCAAGCAGACAAAGTATTATGCTGTTCGGGTGAGAAGTTCACGGGGTTATGGTTGAAGTTCCCTGATAGGATAGAACCGATTTAGTATAAAACGCTTTGTCACGCTCAAGTAAGGAAGGGCAGGTCGTGCCTTGGGATACAAACGTCATATTATAAACACATATAACTGTATTGTTTTGTTGTTTGTTTGAGTCCCTATTAAAAATATAGAATTATCTCCTGGCGAAACTTCATCCGTATCTCTACCAATCGACTAAGCGACTATCTTCTCTGCTATGGCTTTCTTTTTGATCCGGCAACGTTGAACTACCCCTACCCTTGTGGTAGGGGATAAAAATATTCACGTCTCGGTTTCCCTGTGAGCAATAATAGGGATATAATACAGTATTCTCCACATAGATTAAAGGTATCCGCTCCGGCGGTTTGTTCTAGTTGGGATATTGTATATGGAACCGAAATCGAATAGTAAACTTGACGCTTTGTTTGAGACGTTAGAAGATATCAAGCACCGCGACATGGATGAGCCAGCCGAAGAAACATTGGCTGATGCTCTTAAACATCGTCCTCCAAAAGTAAATAGAGTCAAGGGTGATCTATTGGAAGACGCTCTTGATTTTGTTAAATCTCAAGAATCAAATAAGAGTTTTAGTTTATTGGATAGTCTAGAGTCATTGCCTCGGGCAGAGGTTAACGATTTTAGCAATCTGTTTGATGGGTTTGACAAGGCTAATGATAAATTAGTACATGAGTATGCTAAACGGACTGAATCTATTCGGTCTGGCGACGTTCATATTGAAGAAGAGATTGAACTAAAAAAGCAAAAGAAAACAAAGAAACAGAAAGAGCGAGAGCAAGACCTTCTTCCATTTTACAAAGAAGAATTAAGAGGGTGGGCGGTTAAAATTAAAAAGTATGTCGAGGCTCGCAATATTGCGGGGGGGGAGCGTTTACGAAGATTGGTAGCAAAATCCGTTAGCAAGTCCGAGTTTGTTCATCATACAGATTCAGCTCGTATTATCGTTCGTTGCTCTCCTTCTCGTAAGATGGATTTTTATCATGGAGATATAAGTGAAAGCTCCGGAAATGGTCATCTTTCGGATGAAGAAGTTATTCATCGAGCAGAAATGTGCATGAGAGGCGACCTTGAAATGATCGTCAAGAAAATCATGGTTTGGGTTGAATAATTATTGTGTTTGGGTATAAAATGGCACAACAAACACTAGAACAACCAATTTGTGAAGTTTATTCTGATGGAACAAAACGTTGGTTTCAAAACGGAAAACTTCACAGAATAGATGGACCAGCTATTGAATCTCCAAATGGTACAAAATATTGGTTTCAAAATGATAAACGTCACAGAATAGATGGACCAGCTGTTGAACGTTCAAATGGAGAAAAACATTGGTTTCAAAACGGAGAACGTCACAGAATAGATGGACCAGCTGTAGAATATTCTGATGGAAGAAAATATTGGTACATTCATGGAAAACAAGTTACACAACAAGATATAATGAAACAAAGTTCACTTATCCTGTTTTTTATTATTTAGCACTTTTTCGCCTAATAAATAAAATTATCCTAGAATAGACTATGACACAACAAACACTAGAAAAATCAATCTGTAAAGTTTCTTCTGATGGAACAAAACGTTGGCTTAAAAACGGCAAACTTCATAAAATAGATGGTCCAGCTATTGAATGTTCTGATGGAACAAAATATTGGTATCAAAATGGTAAACGTCACAGAATAGATGGACCAGCTATTGAATCTCCAAATGGATCAAAATATTGGTATCAAAACGGAAAACTTCACAGAATAAATGGTCCAGCTATTGAATATTCTGATGGAACAAAACATTGGTATCAAAACGGAAAATTTCACAGAACGGACGGACCAGCTCTTATATATCCAAATGGAGAAAAACATTGGTATCTTCATGGAAAAGAAGTCACACCACAAGATATAATGAAACTTTCTCCACTTATCATGTTTATAATTATATAAAATGACACAAACACTAGAACAACCAATTTGTAAGGTTTCTTCTGATGGAACAAAACGTTGGCTTAAAAACGGCAAACTTCATAAAATAGATGGTCCAGCTATTATATACCCAAATGGATCAAAACATTGGTTTCAAAATGATAAACGTCACAGAACGGACGGTCCAGCTATTATACATCCAAATGGAAGAAAATGTTGGTATCAAAATGATAAACTTCACAGAATAAATGGTCCAGCTATTGAATATCCTGATGGTACAAAACGTTGGTATCAAAACGGAAAATTTCACAGAACGGACGGACCAGCTCTTATATATCCAAATGGAGAAAAACATTGGTACCTAAATGGGAAAGAAGTCACACAACAAGATATAATGAAATTTTCTCCACTTATCATGTTTATGATTATATAAAATGAAAACAACACTAGAACAACCAATTTGTAAGGTTTCTTCTGATGGTACAAAACATTGGTATCAAAATGGTAAACGTCACAGAATAGATGGACCAGCTATTGAATTTCTAAATGGAGAAAAACATTGGTATCAAAACGGACAACTTCACAGAATAAATGAACCAGCTCTTATATGTTCAAGTGGAACAGAATATTGGTATCAAAACGGAAAACTTCACAGAATAAATGAACCAGCTGTAGAATATTCTGATGGAAGAAAAGAATGGTATCAAAACGGAAAACGTCACAGAATAAATGGACCAGCTCTTGAATATTCTAATGGTACAAAACATTGGTATCTTCATGGAAAAAAAGTCACACAACAAGATATAATGAAACTTTCTCCACTTATCATGTTTATGATTATA
>Ga0209702_10003867_pt1 | contig 22859 bp, 19 predicted proteins | sample FRY01_FD_187210 | JGI IMG/M metagenome (GOLD analysis project Ga0209702, IMG submission 187210) | Freshwater microbial communities from Lake Fryxell liftoff mats and glacier meltwater in Antarctica - FRY-01 (SPAdes) (version 2) | ecosystem: Environmental > Aquatic > Freshwater > Ice > Glacier... | reverse complement strand
TGGTGCCGCCGCTGGCATCGACGAGATCGATGTTTCGGTCGTTCCCGAGCCGCAGGCCATTGCCCTGCTGGCGCTCTCCGGTCTCTTCCTGCTCAAGGGGTCCAGAAGGCGCGATTCGCTTTCCTGACACCCCGCCGTGGCGGTCACGGGCAATCGTAGCTAGGCCATAATCTGGGTCTGCTGACACCTGTGATCGACGGGCCGGACTCGATGCCGCAACCCAGAGCCTGTCCCCGATGTCAGTGAACCGATCATCGCCCGCGTCTGAAGGGAGGGCTTGGACTCAGGAGGAGTTGGTTCGGGATTTTCGTCGACTTGGGATCCACCCGGGAGAGGTCCTTCTTTTTCACAGTTCTCTGCGGAGTTTGGGGCCGGTCCAAGGCGGCGCCACGACGGTCATCCGGGCTTTGCTCCAAGCACTCGGTCCTCGTGGCACTCTGGTGGCTCCGACGATTCAGCACACCTCGGGGCTGCCCCGGGCCCCATTTGAACCTGCATCAAGCCCGTCCGAAACCGGTTGGCTCACCGAGGAGTTGCGAAAATGGCCTGGGGCGGCGCGAAGCGAGCATCCGACCCATAGTGTTGCGGCGCTTGGTCCCAAGGCCGGAGATTTGGTTGCTAGTCATGCGACCGCGACCGGCCGTTGGACGCCCTGGGGTCGGGCGGCCTTCGGGGAGGGGTCACCTTGGGACCTGATGTATGAGTGGAAGGCCCGCTGCCTCTTTCTCGGCGTGGGGTTTGAGGTCTGTACTTTCTTCCACTACGCGCAGTGCCGGTTTTTGCAGAAGTGGCAAACCGCCTACGCCGAGGCGATTCCTTTTCCGCGTTTTGACCACAAGGTCATGGGGCAAATTCTTCATGAGCAAGGGCGGGTGCGACAAGGCCAAGTGGGCAAGGCGGTTGCGCAAATGCTTGGAGTCCGGACGATCGTGCGATTCAGCCTGCGGGCCATGGAGCAGGCGGAGCCAAGACTCTTTGGGCGACAGCCGAAAAATGAATTCGCCCGCTGGCTGGACCAAAGAAAAGAAAGACAAGCCGTGCTTCTCGGGGGCGTCGGTTCCGCGCCCCTGCGTTGGAAGGGGCGCTCCAAAACTCAAGACGGCACTTCCCTGACCATTCGCCTGCTCTTCCTCCGGGAGCGAGACGAGCGACTGATCCTGCTTTCCCTCCCGTTGCCGATTTTGACCCATGGGCAAAGTCTGCGAATCCGTCGTTTGGTGGGGCGGGAACTAGGAGTTCCGGTCGGGAAAATTCTGGCCGCCTGCACCCATGTTCACAGCGGCTTGAATCCGTCGCAAATCGACGCCGCATTGCCGGCTCTCGAAGCTGCAGTCGGCCTGGCGGCCAGGCGTGCCTCGGCATCCCTGGTACCGGTGCGAACCGGCGTGGCAGGGGAGTCAGTCACCGGACTGTCGCGTCTTCGCCGGGTTCTGATGAACGATGACCGCGTCTATTCGGTGCGGCGGGCTGTCCCATCAGCCTGGAACCCGGAGTCCAAGCCGGAGTTTGTCAGAGAGGAAGGGAGCCTTGACAACGATTTGACGGTGCTGCGAATTGAAACCACTGCCGGACGTCCTCTGGCTTGTGTGTTTCATTTTGCAGTGCATCCGATTCCTGATCTCCACGGTTACGCTGCCGATTGGATCGAAGCTGCGATGGGTGGAGACATGGTCTGTCTGCCGCTGAATGGGGCTTTGGGCGATGTGGATACACCCTTTGAAAAGGACTTGGGCGGGAGCTTTGGCGATGAGCAGCTTCCGAAGTTGGGCGGCATTCTGGCCGGGTCGGTGGCCACACTTTGGGCCCGGGCCGACCTGAAAGACGCCTCGCGGCTAAGGGTCATTGGATCAAAGGAGACCCTGACAGTGCATCCCCGGGTGTGCCGGGATCGCGGCTCGGATCCGGTCCCCTGGATTGCCGAAAGTGCCCGTCGGGGGCACTTCGAGATCGGGATGATGGCGGCTCAGATCGGTGATTTTGTGATGGTGACGATTCCGGGTGAACTTTCTTCATCTCTGGGACTAACCCTGAAAGACTCACGCCATTTCCCATTTATCTGCCCCGTCGGTCTCGCCAATGGATACGCCGGCTATTTGCTGGATCGTAAGGCTCTCAAAATGGGGGGCTATGAGGCCGATCCGTCCTATTGGTCACTGGCCGCACCCGGTAGTGCGGAAAAAATTGTTCGTCGGGCCAAGGCGCTCGTGGCCAGACTCGGAACCCGACCGCGGCTCTCATAACGACATGGTTATGAGGAAATGAAAAACAAGAATTTTGTCAATTTATGAATAAACGTCCCAACATCCTCTTCATCACCAGTGACCAGCAACACTGGAACACCATAGGTAAAAACTTTCCGGAAATTCAGACACCGAATCTTGATCGTCTGGCCGCCGACGGGCGGCTCTTCACCCGGGCATATTGCTCGAACCCAACCTGCACCCCATCGCGGGCCTCATTAATTACCGGGCAATATGCCAGTCGCCATGGGGCCTGGTCGATAGGGACGAAGCTTCCGGAGTCGGCGACAACGATTGGAGAACTGCTGGGGAAGGAAGGATACGGCACTTCGCTTATTGGCAAAGCGCATTTACAGCCGGTGGGATGCACGGAGGAATGGCCGTCGCTTGAGTCCCTTCCTTTGAATCGGGATCTGGATTTTTGGAAGTCGTTCCACGGCCCGTTTTATGGATTTGACCATGTTGAATTGGCGCGCAACCACGGAGACGAGGTGCTTGTCGGTCAGCACTATGCCATCTGGATGGAAGAAAAAGGACTGAAGGATTGGCGGAAGTATTTTCAGAACATCGGCGGAGGGCATGATTTTTCCGGCGATGGGGCGAAGATCGAACCCCAATATGGAGCCTGGTCGCTGCCGGAGGAATTTCATATGGATACTTGGATTACGGAACGTTCCATCGCCGCCATTGATCGCTCCCGCGCCGACAACCAGCCGTTTTTTGTTTGGGCAAGTTTCTTTGACCCGCATGGCCCCTATCTCGTTCCCGAGCCATGGGCTTCGATGTATGATCCGGCGAAAGTGACTGTTCCTCAGGCGGAGAATGGCGAGCATGGCGACAGCCCTCCTTACATTCAGGCGACCCAAACGGCGGAGCCGGATTTCTCGGCGTTTCAGGAAAGTAAGTTTGCGAATCATGGATTGTCTTCGCATCTCCATTCGCAGGAGAAATTGGCAAAGAATATTGCCACTTATTACGGGATGGTGAGCATGTTGGATCATCACATAGGTGGATTGCTGGACCACTTGGATCGGATCGGGGAGAGAGACAACACCCTGGTGGTGTTTACCTCGGATCACGGGCACTATTATGGGCATCATGGTCTGATCGCCAAGGGGCCGTTCCACTACGAAGATGGGATTCGGGTGCCATTTATCGTGCGCTGGCCGGAGCATGTTCCGGCTGGCACGGAATCCTTCGCGTTGCAGTCCCTAGTGGATGTGCCGGTGTCGTTCTTAACTGCCGCCGGAGTCGCGGTTCCGCGGGAAATGCAGGGGGTGGACCAGTTGCCGGTATGGACGGGAAAACAGAGCGCGGTGAGGGAAAATGTTTTGGTGGAATTTCGTCAGCAGCCGGCGGAGATTCATATGAAAACGATGGTTGAAGATCGGTATAAGATCACGGTGCATTTTCGCAAACCTTATGGAGAACTCTACGACTTGCAGGATGATCCCGGAGAAATCAACAACCTCTGGGACAGCTCTGAATATGTGGATCTGAAGGCGGCCTTGATTCGCCGCCTGCTTGACGCTGAAATGGGAGCCGAACCGCTTTGGATGCCGCGAATCTCGGACGCATGAAGGCCTAGGAGTGATCCGACGGGGGGAGTCAGCCGCCGGACCGCTGCATCTTACGACATGTTCTTTGGCAGACGACAAAGAACACAGAAAGAGCATGGCAGAATTGGGGGCAGGGCCCGCACCTCCATGAAATCGTTGGCAGCACGCCAGAACGCTTTGCGCCGATGGCGAGGAAAGGGGCGACGTCCTAGGGATTAGGTTATTATAGAGTGCCGGGGCTGAAGGCCCTGTCTATACGTTCGTATAGATCGTGGCGATCAGTCCCAAACGTAGCGTTCATCGTGGACAATTCGATATTTTTTAAGAAACGCGCGATATTCCTCTTGGAATGTCCGTATTCTGTGGTGGTCTTCTTGCTCGTCGACATAGGTCAATAGGGCAGCCTGATCTGCCGGGCTCATAGAAAAGACGCCGTATCCCCGTTGTCAAGGGATTGCGGCATGATATGAACCGGGCCTTCAGCCCTGAATTTATCGGCGATTAGCCTGGGGCGGGTGCCCTAGGCTACGATAAAATGCATCTTCGGCGCAGTATAAAATGCCAACATACCGAGCCTGGGCCGTTGGTGCGCCCTAGGCTCTGGAAGATTTTGTCCCGCGCCCTTGAGGTAACGGAATTGAACGAAAGCGAGGCGCGGCTGCTTTGGCTGCGGAGGAAAACCAATTTATTGAGTTTCGCGATGCGAATTGACCACGGCCAATTCACGATTCTATATCGGCGTAAGGATTTACGACCTGCACGCTTCCAAATTGTTGAAGAGCGTTCAGGTCCTCGGAATACAAAATCGGGCAGCCGAGTTGTTCTGTCGCGGCAATGATGGCTCCGTCCCAGTAGGATATCTGGTGCGCGATACTGTTTCCAATGCCCACCTTGACGATGTTGCCATCCACAGCCACCAGAGGAAATGCTTCCATGGACTCGATCCATTGCAGAGCTTCAGAGGGAGCCATCGGCACCGCAATTTTTCGGGTCACTGTGACATAAAACTCCTGAAGCACCTGCGTTGAGACTCCGACGATCTGGCTATGGATAATCTCAAGTGATCGGTTCTTTTTCTTTGCTTCCCTGACATCACTTGAAGCCGCATACACCCAGATGTTGGTGTCGCAAAATGCCTCAGCGGTCATACAAATCTTCCCGGCGAAGGGACTGCGCTCCGATTTCGGCTTTGGACTTCCTGCTCAAAGCAAGGATTTGTCTGCGGGCGTTTGTCACCCGATCCTCTCCTTGGGCAATCTGTTCCAAATACTTGCGAATAATTGCGTTAACAGAGGTATCGTTTTCAAGCGCAACCCGGCGGGCGGCTTTCAGATCCGCTTCATTCACAGAAAGAGTCAGATTTTTCATCTGCACACAGGATATGTGTATATGTGTGCGCCGTCAACCGTTGGAGCCGCCTTCGTCTTTATACATGGTCATGGAGGTCAGGATGTCCAAGATTCTGTCAGGGGCCGGAATTAGCCCATGTCCAAATGCTCCGCAAGGAATGCCCAGGCGGCGGCTTGTCGCTCCCCCTTAAAGTGGTGCCCGCCCGGCACGATGAGGCTGCCCAGCTTTTCCGGACATCCTGCCGCCGTGTAGGCCTTTCGCAAATGGAGGTGGGCCTCGGTGATGCCGAAGGGTTGCAGCATCAGATCATCCAGACCACTTATGGCCATGAAGGCCCGGGGGGCGGCCAGAGCCCCCAAATCCGGGATGTCGAGCCGAGAGAAGAGGGGATTGGCGGTCATAAACCATCCGAGACTGCCCCGCGTGTTGTAGCCCACCTGGGCCTTCAGGGTACTCATCCAGCAGACGCTGACCGCCGCCCGGATGCGCTCATCCAAAGCGGCCAAGTAGTTGGTCCGAAAGGCCCCGTAGGAAAGGCCAAAACAGCCTAGTCGGCTGGTGTCCACGTCCTCCCGGCTGGCCAGAAAATCCAGACAGCGGCGGTCATCGTTGACAATCAGCGCAGCCCAGACCGCCCCGCAGGCTTCGATCTGGCGGACCAATATGGGTTCATCGTGGGAGGCGGCCCGTTGATCGAAGGCGGCCGCCTCATCATCTGAGCAACTCCGCCGCCAGTCATCAAAAGTGTCCGGACGGGCGGTGGCTTCGCGGGTCCTTTCGCCAAAGCCCAGGGCATCGATGGCCATGGTGACGCAGCCCTGCCGGGCCCATTCTTCGAGCAGAGAAACTCCATCGTAATAGTCCTGGCGATAATTCCGGACGCAAGCGGGTTCGTTTTCGGTGGCAAAAAATTTGTGCCGTCCAAAGAGACGCAGCCCTCCCATCGAGTGCAGGGCAAGGAGTCCTGGTAGGGGATCGGTTATCTTGGCGGGACGGAAGACCGTAGCATTGGTCCGCAGGGGGGCCGTGAGAGGAATATCCCATTCCTCCCGGATCGTCTCGCCGCAGTCGATGCTTTCTAGGAGCCGGGGAGGGTGGCTGCCCTGCGGGGCTTGAAAGTCCAGACATTGGGTGACGAAGTCACGTGCTTCGCTTTGCCAGGAGGCGAAGGAGTCGGGGTTGCTGGCCTGGCAGCCGAGGTCGTTGGGCGCGTTGGCCAACCATGCCGCCAATCCCTGGTCGATGAGTGGTTCGTCCCCCACTGGTTCCGGCCGATGTTCGTGGGCCGAGGCACCGAGTGCGTCCAGATCTGTCCAATTTTTCATGATATTTTAGAGGTTTTTCTCATAGAGGTCGCGGATGGCGGCTGCGCTCAGGGCTTCGGGCAGAATTTTTCCGTTCTGAATCTTTCCGCTAAAGGGGGCGCCGCCCCCGGCCAGCGCACCCTCGGTCACCGGGAGTTCCGAGCTGGCGATTTGTCCGTCCGCTTCTTGGGTGGCCACTTCCTGACCGTCAACATAGAGTTTAAGCAAGCGCCCATCATAAGTGGCCGCGAGGTGGTGGCGACCGCGCTCAACGATCCGGTGAGCCTGCACGGACCGCAATCCGGAACGGGTTTGAAGCATAAATGTCGGACCGGGTACGGCAGCACAGAGTCCGCCATTGTGTCCCAAGGCAGACCATTGCAGGTTGAAGACGGAGTCTGGAGCGGCGGTATCGAGCCGCAAAATTCTGCCATGGGCGACATGTCCGGCCGGAGAGGGTTCCTTGTCTCTCCATGGCGCGCAGTAAAAATAGCGGCCGTCGAAGGCCCCGGCATTGTAGCCTAGGGTGACCAGACCATCCACTTCGGAGCGGTTCACGCTTTGCCAGGAGGCCTCATCCTGAAAGTCACCCAAAGTGTCATAGATGAGAAACTGACCATGAAGGTCGTAGCCTCCGTCCGGGTGGCTTTCAATGAAGGGAATGAAGGTCAGGTAGCGACCGTCAAAAAACGCTCCATCGTAACCACAGGGGCGAAAGGCTCCGGCAGGGAAGGAACTCCAGGCGTTCGGCTCCGCGAAATTGCCCCGGGTATCAAAGCGGACCACCTGACCCTGTCCGTAGGGAACGTAATAAATATAAGTGCCATCGAAAATCGCCCCGACGCAAATTTCCATTCCGGTCGTGGCCGCCTCAAAGACCTGCCAGGCCTGCGGATCGGCGAAATCTCCCTCGGTGTCGTAGCGCACGGTCACCGGATGGGCCAGGGGCGCAAAGTACACATAGCGTCCATCGAAGCAGGCCCCATCGTAACACTTCGCTTGGGGATGAAGGCGACCCAGGTCGAAGACGCTCAGGGTTTTCGGATCTGAGAAATCCGCCCGGGTATCCTGGCGCAGGACACGGCCAGAGGGATTTTCCTCCGCGTGCGGATCTTCATCATCAAAACCCGGAGCGTAATATAAGTAACGTCCATCGAAAGCCACGCCCTGTCGGCAGTTGCCGGTGCTCCCGTCAGCCGACATCCAGCTTTCAGATTGTTTGAAGGGGAGGGTGGAATCCCAGCGCAGCAAGTGGCCGTGCCGCATTTTGTCTGTTTTTCGAGGGACAAAGTGGACCTGCCGCCCGTCAAAGGCCGCCCCATAGTATCCTCTGGTGTCCAGGTCTCCCGTGCCGGCCGCGTCGTACGCCATGTAGCTCTCAGGAGATTGAAATTCCCTCCAGGTGTCATAAGCGAGGACATTGGCGTGGTATTGGTCCACGGAATGTTGCATCGGTGCGAAAAGAATGCGCCGACCATCAAAAACCGCTCCGTAGTAGCCCTGGGTCTCGAGGCCGTCGATGGTGCCAGCGTCAAAGGCGACCGCCACCGTTTCCGAAATGGGTCGCAGATCCCATTGGGCAAGGACGGTTTCCACCCGTTCCGCGCTGGCGTGCTCCGCCTCGATCCAGGCCGCGACAGTTAACTGATCCGTGAGTTGCTTCATTTCTGGTCCTTCCCGCGATGAATTTCTTCCAGCGCGGCGAGGATTTTCTCGCGATAAATATCCGGAGCGTCCCAATCGGAGGCATCCTGCCATGCGAAGCCGTCATTTCCCTTCAATCCGTGGAACACCTCCTTGATGGATTTTTCCGACAAGAGATGCTCCGCCTTCCCTTTCAATTCCTTATTCTTGATATCCGGCAGGCATTTTTCCAACTGACGCAAATATTCATAGTCCAGCATGCCTTCCCTCACCGCCTGCCACTGCAGAGTATCCGTGGCGTCGGATTCACCGAGGAAGGCCGGCGTGTACCAGATGGCTCCATTCGTTTCTCCATAAGCGTTCCAGGCATCCTTCAGCCCTCCCTGGTCCGAAAACGCCCAGAAGCCGAGGCCCTGAATCCTGAGTTTCCATCCCGCCCAAGGCATGAGCCGATAATAGCGGTTCGGATCGGTATGAGGAGCCAGCGCCGAGCACATATACAATTCCATGGGCTTTCCCTCCTGGCGGAGCTCTTTATAGAAATCCCATTGCGCCTCGCCTCCCGCATCCAATATGCCCCAATTCGGGCAAAGGACATCCGGCAGGGTGAACGCCTGCGGGTGGGAGGCGGCCTGGGGATCTTTCCAGACCGGCTCGTTCCAGACTGAAAGTCCGTCCACCACCTCCTTGAGGGGTTTCGCCCAGGCGACCAGCAATTCGTCATGCTGGTCTTCATAAGGCTCATCGACCAGCAACAAGTTCAGTTGCCCGGGTTTGATTCCCTTGGCCGCCGCATGATCCGCGATGGCTCGCGCCCATTGCGCCACCCGCTTGGGAAATCGCGGCGAGTCAAACGGTATCCCGCCGATATGGGGAGAAACGTTGACAAAGATCATGTATCGACGCGCGTCGGGCCACAGGGCCAGCCATTCGTCAAACTCGGTAAAATCGAGCTTCCCGACGAGATGGTCCTCCCCGTCAAAATCCTCCGCTTTCGCAGGGGGCAACGTGCTGGGCTTTCCCCACGGACTATCCACGCCGTGGGAACGCATCAAACGGATGGCCGCATCACGGTTTTTCGGCGTGAGATCATAAACTCCCGCGCCAGCAGTGTAGTCCCACATGCCCAGATGCAGCCGCTCCGCCCCCATCGCCACCGGGGAAATGTCCGTCTTCATGGCGACTTCAATTTTTTCCGTCCCGGCGAAACTGAGCTTAAAGTCCTGTTTACCGACCGGCAGCTTGGAACCGTCCACGCTCACCCAGACTTTCATGGTCAATCCGGCCGGAATCTCAAACTCCCATCCGCTGTCCGTTTGCGTCGCGGGAAGCAGGGCCGTCGCCGTGGGCTCGAGTTGCGGGGTATCCGTCCACGGGCAGTAGAACACGGTCATCGCGTCGCAGGTCGGGCTGACCGAGAGAGCCACTTTTTGCGCTTGAGATGAGGCATTGGTCAAGAGCAACAAATCGCCCCGGGCCTCGTCGCGCATCTGACGGAAGGAAAGCTCCACCTCCGCTTGGGTTTTGTCTTCTGGCGTCTTCAGCCAGCCCAGATAGGCATTGCGGTGAATCTTCGAGACCAAGAGGGAAGGATAGCCCAACTCGCTAAGCAGGGAACCGTAGAGGGATAGGAGCTTCGCTTCGGCATCGTTGATGGGAATGACGGTACGGAATTTTTCGGGCAGGTCTTCCGGGATCTCATTGCACGCCGCCTCGAGGCTCGCGAGTTGCGCTTCGAGCCCGGTTTTTTTCTCCGCATCGAGGGAGGAATTCCGGATGGCGGATTGAATGAGGGAATAATCCAGAGCCAGTCGGCGCTGGATCGCGTAGCCCACGGTGTTCTTTTGGACGAATTCGCGCACCGCCCCGATATCTCCAAGGGCAGGTAGCACATCCGCGGGTTTCGACGAATCACCGGCGAGGACCTCGATCTCGTCGGTGAAAAACATGGGAGAACCTCCAGTGTGGATACAAATCCCCACAAAACGGCCTTCGATATTGAGGTCGTCGACCACAAACTGATGCTCGCTATACCCCATGGCAGGAGGGAGCCCGTTTTTCCGTGAACGGGAAGTGAGTTCTCCGGCGTAGGACCAATTTTCTCCATCCTCGCTGACTACGATGGCCACGGCCGCAGGCCAATAGACACCGGCGGTACCTGCGGCGGCGCTGACCGTGAGGCCGCCAATGCGACGCGATTCACCCAAGTCGAAGGAAATGAGGATCGGTTTTCGGGCATGGGCCCAACCGACCGTGCTTGGCAATCCCCAGAGCGCCCGGGCGGCTCGTTGGTCGGGGTTCAGGCCCGGCATCAGTTCTCGCAGAATCGCGGCTTTGCCCTCATGCTTGGATCGCTGCCCTTTGATCGTTCCGTCGGAGAGCTGCATCGGATCCCCATCGTCGGTGCAGAGGGAGTAGTTTGGAGCCGGGTCGAACGAGGCGGGAAGCCCCGTATTGAGCGCGGATGTCTCCGCCCAGCCGGTTTGGATGAGAAGAAGGGCGGTCAGAATTTGAGGTAGTAGGGTGATGTTTTTCATAGAACGGTGGATGTTTTTCATAAATGTTTAAAAATGTATTCGCGTCTCATTTGCTTTCGATTTGGATCGAATTCGGCCCGTCTTTGGTCCCTGCACTTGCGCCGGACCTTGGACTTTGGGCCTTGGGCCTTGGACTCGGGACCCGGTCATGGCGCGAAGTCCTCGTTGCCAACCACTCGCCAGCGGTAATAGTCATCCAGCGAGGCCGAGCTTGTGATGGAGGCGGGGTTTTCGGCATAATTCGGAATGTTGGGGTTATTGGGATCGACGAAGCGCTCGATGGTGGTGCTTCCGCGATAACTTCCTGTCACCACGCCGCGGTCTTCCTCCCAGATATGGGGAGTCTGCCCGGGTGGGTTTTTCAGGGCCTGGGACCAGACGTGAACCGTAAAGGTATTGGATCGCACCGTCAGTCGCGGGTAGAGGGTGGTATAGATCCGTTCCCGGACATTGTCGCCGGTCAGCCGATTCTGGATCCAGAAGGTGGACATGTTCGCCAGGTTTTGTCCGACGGGTACGATCCAGAGATCACAAATCTCAGTGGCGGATCGGAACACATCGGCCCCGCCGGTCCCGAAGCGTTGATCGAATTGATCGAGGGTTCTCGGAATATCGATTTCGAGGCGGTAAGAGGTGCCGCTGAGATAGTCCTTGTTTTTGTAAAGATAAGCCTGGCTACCGGCGATGGGAACGGCCCCAATCTTTTCACCCTTGAGGACCGCATACATGCCGGTCTTTCGTTCGATCTGAGTGAAGGGAATCATCTGGTAGTTCATATTGACCATGCCAGCGGTCGAAAACGGTTCGCTGATGGCGTAGGGTTCCACGACCGGCATCCAGAAGAGATCCATTAGCAAGTGATCCTTGGGGGCGGCATCCCCGGGATGGCCTGTTTGGGGGCGGAAAAGCAAGGTCTGCCAGGGGGTTCCGGCCTTGATTTTGGTAGGCAGGGAACCAAAGATGCCGGGTGAGGGCATCTGGCGATTGGGGGAGAAAAAGGTGGCTCCTACATCCCCGGTGATGTTGCCTCCGTACATGTAGGGACCCCAACCGGTATCATAGGTATTGCCCTCATCCGGTTTGTTGATGTAAGCACCGTCAACGGCGCGGGCGGTTCCCTGATCCCAGTCCCGGGTCGATATGATATTCAGCGTCGGCGAGCGATCCCGGGGAATATCGGGCTGGGCGTAGCTGGGGAAGGCAACCCCATTGACATAGGTGCCGGTCGCTGTCGCCGGAGGCCAGTAAATTTGCGGAGAGGAGTTATAAAGATGATTGGCAAACCGCACCGAAGAATCGGTCCAGTCCGGGTGGGCCTCAAATTCGCCCAAAGGCACGTTTTTGCGTCCGGCAGTGAGCCGGTGGTCGCCGTGGCTGAGCACAAGCGAGCGTACGACGTCATTTTCGTGGAAATAGCTGCCGATCGTGGCACGGGAGTAGCCCACGCCGATATTGAGAGGTTGGCTTCCTTGTCCTGCGACGATTTCCTTCCCGCGGGCGGCACCATACATCCGTCCCCGCGCTTCGACGGAAGGAACGGCCCCTCCCTGGCCGGGCGACCACCAGTACTGGGCGGCGTATTCAGGCTTTAGGCCAGTCTCTGTCAGGTATTCCGCTGGTGGTGTGGTGGGAAGTGTGGGGATGGGAAAGCTCCCGCCCGGGACCGTAAGATTGATCGTCTGCACCGGTTCCTTGCTTCCGGTCAGTGAATTTCCGCTGAAGATTTTCACTGTGACGGGGCCTCCGGTGAAGGTCATGGTGGGGGGCGCGTTGCTGCCTGTGTTCACCGTCACCGGGTTGCTGATAAAGGGATACAGATCTTCGGCGTTGGTTCCCGAAGAATCGGCCGGGATGTTGCCCCGCGCCGGAGCTCGTTTGCTGAAAAGCGGAAAGCCCGTGCCGGCGTTGCCGCCAAAAGCAGAGCCCAAATGCCCGGCGTCTGGGCCCCGGCGCCCGAGTTCGATTTCGCCGATGGCCGGGAATTGAAGAGGTACACTATTGAGGGAAAATGCCTCGAGTCCGCTGACTTCGACTGTCATCTGAGGTTGCATGGTGACCCATCCTTGGGCGGGGGAGAAGAGTCGGAGATGGACGATGGCCATGATGCGTTTCTCGGTCTCTCCCAGCGGGGTGCTTGGCGCAAGAGTCAGGTTAGGTGGACCTCCCGCACCGCCCGGAGGGATGTTGTTATTCAAGACGCCATCGGGATTGGCCCCGGAATCCGTGAATCCATCGCCGCTGCAGATGAATTGAAGGGCAAATTCCGCCAGGGTGTAAAAGCGCCCGAATCCCATGGTGCCATTGGTCGGATGGTGGATGGGGGCAGCGCTACCGTATCCCGGCACCATGGAGTGAGGGCCGGTGCCCGCTGCCGCTTTGGGTGCAAAGGTGACCCCGCCCAACTGGGCCTCCAAAAGCGGATCGACCAGGTTGGCGGAACGGATGTAGTCAAAGATCTCGGTCAGGATTTGCGGCGAATCTGCGCCATATTTCGTGTCGAAATTTCCCCCGAACCCGGGAATGTCCATCCCCATAAGTGTGTCCAGGTAATTATAGAGTTCCAAATTTCTTGGGATGCTGGCGAGATCATTGGTGGGGCTGAGAGCACTCTCTCGCTGGAAATAGTAGGGCTGGCCATTAATGGTGGCACAGCGGGCGATCTGTCGGTCAAAGACGGTGCGGTGGTTGGCGTCGTCGGTGGTATCAAGCGGCCAGATGGCCACGCGGGGGAGGTTGAAGAGATTGGTTTGGGGAGCCCGGCTCTGGGCGGTGAGAAAAAAGCTGCGAGCCTGAATCTCTGTCGGAGTGAGGACGGAGGGGTCGCGGGTGGGATCATAGATGGCTTCCGCCACAGAGGCATAGAGCCGGTCGCTGCGGGTCGGCACGGCCGTAGTGGCGAGGACGGTTCCGGCCAGGGATCCGCCCCATTCGTAGCGCGGCAGGAGTCCGGTGGAGAGGATTTGTTGGGTGGTCAATTTTGGGAACACCGCCGAAAGACTGGTGGTGGCAGGGTGGCCGGCGTAGCGGTTGTATTCTTGCAGGGCGGGTTGAAATTTCCCGAATTTCTGATCCTGAGTGCTCATGAAGCGGGGGACGTCCCAAAAAACACCCTCGCCGGCTGTATTGATATTGATTTTGCAGCTGTCGTCGTCGGCCCAGAAGGCAATTCGGCCCACGAGGGGATTACTCTTTGTCACCATCGAAGCGTCGAAGGTCAGCTTGTCGGCACTTGTGGAAGTGGGGAAAACCATGCGCCCATCTTGTAGAACATAGAGCCATCGAACCGGCATCGTCGCGCCGCCGGAGGCCGGAACGGAAAATCCCTCCACCGCGCCGAGGGCGGAACTGGTCTCGGCGGCCCGGGGATCAAGAATGGGATAGACGGTTCCGGACACGGCGGTCATGGGTTCGTTGAGATCAACCCAGGTGGCTGTCTCCTGGGTCCAGGTTGCACTGCTTGGAATGTCGGCCGTAAGGTTCACGGTGGCTGCACTCATCACCGTCGAGGAATAAAGTTTGAGGACCTGCTCCAACTGGCCGCTTCCGTCGAAGACCCGCAACATGCCGGGCTGTGAGGTCCAGCTTTTCCCGGTTCCGAGCTTGGTGCCCACATCAATTTGGGCTTGGACCATACTGACGGCGGAATCCGCCAAAGTGCGGGCGCTGATTCCGGCCTCATAGTATCCGGCGGCACTCCGTTCGCTGGCCACCCGGCCCAAAAATGCCACCGCCAGAATAAGAACCAGCAGGAGGGCGGCCAAAGTCAGGATCAGGGCCACACCTCGGTTTCGTTTTGATGAATGGGGACGGCTTCTCACGGTTGGTAAGTGGTGGGGATTCCGGTGAAGGCGTTGATTTGTACGGCGAGAAAATTGGCGGGTGGAGCATTGGTGTCCGCCTGCCGTGCCTCCACCAGAGTGACAAAATTCTGGGCGCTTCCGATCGGATGTTCCAAGCTGCCATCGGGGCGAAAGCGCAGGCCGGCGTAGTTGCAGCTGCCACCTGCTGCCGGCAGATTCATGGTGCCTTGAACATCCCCGTTTTGCAGGACAGGCGAGAGGGTGGGAGCGAGTGCGATCACTTCGGGCAGGCGAATCAATTTCGTCAGAGCTTCCATTAGGCCTCCCCGGGGATTGGCTCCCCAGACTTGTACGGCCTGCCATCGTTTTCCTTCATTCCCATCGATCTCCACAAAACGCAGTTCCGTCGCGGTATGTTGGGAAGTGGCAATTTGTCGGGCGCTGGTCACGGCGTCGGCGACAATGCTTCCCCCGCGCTGCAGTTCGCTGGATTTCAGGAGGGATGACAGGGCGGGCATGGTCATCACCAGCATAAAACCGATGAGGGCGGTGACCACGAGGATTTCCACCAGGCTGAAAGCGCGAACGGTTCTCATCGGGTGTCTTAAAATTCGCTCCATTTGGATTCTCGCATGGGGAGTCGAATGGAAAAAATCCGTGCAGCCACACCCGCGTTTTGCAATTCGCTGATGAGGCCTTCGAGGTCGTCTTCCAACTGACTGAGGGTTTGAAATTTTCCTGAGAGGGCCTGAGCGATGGCGGTCGGTGGGGTGGCGCCGTTGGCCAACCGGGTGGCGGAGTCCTCGTCGATGGCCACCAGAAAGGTCTCACAAAAGGGGGGGAGTTGATGTGCGGTCACGGGTTGTGGATAGTTTTCGGCATTGAGCCGGGAGTCGTACGCGATGTCTGTGACCAGAGGGCCAAGCCGCACCTCTTCGGCGGAGGCTCGGCGGGGAACCAGCACGAGGGCGATCACGTTGTCCGCAATCGGCTGCGCATTGTCGTCGTTGACCCAGGTTCGCCCCGCGGCGGTCTTGTAAATGTCGAGTTCGCTGGTCGGCTTGATGGATTGGAAAAGCCGATAGCGGTACTTTTCTTTTAATCGTGGGCTCAGCGCGGTTGGGAGGTTGGCGAGGTTCGATCCGAATTCGACATAGAATCCGATTTCATTGAGAAGTTGCTGGGCGCCGGTCGGTGTCTGCCCGACCCCGATTTTGCCGAGGAGGGCTTGGAAAAAGATGGCCTGGCCGCAGCCGGGAGTGCCCGGAAGTCCGTTCACGCCGGCCGGACCGACAATGAAATTCAGATCGGAATTTCTGCGATATCGGTCCGCTTGCCCGCTGGTGAATTGGTAGTCCCAATAGCTGCCCAAGGTGGCTTGGCCAACGCTTCGGGTCAGAATGTCGAAAGCCTGGCGGGCCGACTGGAATGAGTTCAGGTCATTGGTGGAATGCCGCAGGATGGAACTCGTCTGCCCGATCACGGAAAAGACCAGGGCCATCAACAAGGAAAATACTGCGAACGACACCAGCAACTCGATCAGAGTGAAGGCACTTCTGGGACGATGGGGGCACCGGAAAAATTCGCGGTTCGCTTTAGAATCCTCCATCGGCGATTTGCAGGGCTTGAATGTGGGGGGTTCGGCCGTTGGTCACGCCGGCAGAGTTCAGTTGCCAGGAGGTCACCCGAAGGCGGCGCAGACGGTTTTCGACCCCAGTCGGCTGATTGGGATAGACTGGTGTCAGCGACTCGACCGCTACCTTGTAAAGTTGGGAGGAAGAACTTGAATCTACCGGTTGACCGTCCCGGTCGAAAAAGAAAGTGTTGCTGGAAGGAACATCGGCAAAACTCAAGGACAAATATTCGGCGGAGATGGTTTGCAGGTAGCTGCTGCGGGCCGAGGCATCACGGGCATCGCGCAGGGTGATCAACCCCGTCGGGAGGAGGCCCAAGACGGAAATCAGTCCAAAACTAACGAGGCCGAGACAGATCGTCACCTCCACCAGAGTCATTCCGCGTGTTGCTGCCCGGTACATCACCCTTTAATAACACTATCTGCGGGAAATGCGAGTTAATTATACGATTTCGGTAGTTAATGGGCTTGTTGAGATGAGCCTATTTTTTAAAAGAATGACTCATCTTGTTCTCGGCCCGTCCGCGACAAAGCGGAGCAGGCACCGCTTTTCCCCCGATCCCATGAGCCGATTAGTTTCGGTAACCGGATCATAAAATTCTTTATTTTGAGCCGATTAGCTGATGTGGTTGGCTCATGAAGTATAACTGGCAACAGTCTGATTGGCCTGAATTTCGCTATGATCTGGCCAAGATTGAAGGTGACCTGCTGGCGTTTGCAGATAAAGCCGGGCAAGTGAGTGGTATTCTAAAAAGCCTTCCAGAGAGCACGCGGCTTGAAAGCGTCATCGATGTGATGATTGCAGAAGCGATCAAAACGTCTGAAATCGAAGGCGAGTATCTGAGCCGCCAGGATGTTCAGTCCTCCATCCGCAAGCAACTCGGTTTGGATGTGGCGGATGAGTCTGTCCGCGATCCGGCCTCACAAGGCGCGGCGGAGCTGATGGTGAATGTCCGGAATACCTGGCAGGCCCCACTGACCGAAAAAACGCTCTTCTCCTGGCACAAGATGCTGATGAACGGCCCGAAAAACGAAGTTCTTGTTGGCGGCTGGCGGACGCATGAGAGCCCGATGCAGGTTGTTTCCGGTCCGATTGGTCGACCAAAGATTCATTACGAAGCGCCTCCTTCCAAAAATGTTCCGACTGAAATGGCCCGGTTTTTTTCCTGGTTCAACAAAAGTGAGAAAGAAATACTGCATGCTCCTGTGCGCGCCGCTCTCGCGCATCTCCACTTCGAAAGCATTCATCCCTTTGAGGACGGAAACGGGCGGATTGGCCGGGCCATCTCGGAAAAAGCATTATCGCAGGGCCTGAACCGCCCCGTCCTCTTGAGTCTTTCACGCACGATTGAGGCAGACAGAAAGGCCTATTACAAGGCTCTGGAAATTGCGCAAACGTCAAATGTTGTCACCGACTGGCTTGGCTATTTTTTGAAAACGGCACTGGAAGCGCAAACGACCGTTGAAACCCAATTGGATTTTGTGGTCCGAAAAACTCATTTCTTTGATTTCCACAAAGATCAACTGAACAAGAGGCAGCTTCGTGTTGTGCAACGCATGCTGGAAGAAGGGCCCGGAGGCTTCGAAGGCGGCATCAACGCACGCAAATATGTGGCCATCGCGAAAGCATCGAAAGCCACCGCAACGCGGGATTTGCAAGACCTTGTTGAAGCGGGGACACTTGTTCCTATCGGCAAAGGGCGAAGCCGGCGCTACGAGTTGAATTTGTAAACCAAAAAAGGAAAACTTGTGGCCTCGATCAAAAATAAATTTGTTCCCGATGAACCGGATGACAGTACGGATCACCTCGATCTCTCCAAGGCCCGACGGGTATCTTTCCCCAACTTGAAGCCTTCGACGGAAAGTATCTCGCTCCGTCTGCCGCTGCTTCACGAAATCAAGCCAAAGCCTAATCAAGATGACGCTGGCGGAGCGGTTTATCAAATAACTCAAGTGGGTTGGGAGGTGTATAGAGCTTGCTGCGCGGGGATATCTCCGGCAGACGAATGGCCCGGCTCTTGCTCATAGTCGCTCAACTTCAAAGCATAGGGAAACATTGGAGGGTGTGTTCCTTGGTCAAGCCAGAGAATGTCGGTTTCTGCATAGGCGGTGGTTCCATGACCCGATGCGGCGTGATCCTGATCGGTGTAAAAATCGCAGCATCGCCAGACGCCGATATGGCGGAAGAGGGATGTTTCACAGGATGAGAGATAAGGAAAATCTTTAGCCAGTGGGGCAAGGTTCTCCACGGATGAGCCGCTGTGGGCGAACGAGCTTGGATTGTCGTGCTGGCTCAGTTCCAGGGTGTTGAGTGGCTGACGGAATTCGTTCAGGTAACAAAGCCCGGCTTGGGAATCGATCAGGATCCATTTGTTAAGGGATCGAGACCAGAATTCGGCCACGAAGTGACCATTTTCTCCGTTGGGATGGGGCATGAGAGGAATCAGCCTCGCCGGTGTTCCCAAGGCGAGGCAGCATTGCTGGAATGCGACCGCATAATGAACGCACATGGCAATGGCGGGCTCTCCATCCGGACCTTTTCCGGGACGGCCCCAGCGTAGGATTTCATCGAATCGCCACGGGCAATAGAAAGTGCCCTGGTGGGTGTTGCGATATTTCCAGGCCTCATAAATCCAGGTGGCGATGCCCCAAACCTCGGGCCAGTCGGGATTCTGGAAATTGTTCAGCGGAGTAGGCAGGAGCCGCTGAATCGTCGCAGTTGGGAGAGAGGGGTCCTGGTAGGACGGGGAAAGATACTTCGGGGGGGATCCGTCTGAGACTCTAATGATCGGGTAGCTGCTGATTTCGTCGGCGGCAAAGGCGGCTTCCGGCTTGGTGACCGTGATGGACAGGCGTTCGCCATCGGCATGGGCGGGCAGCGGGGCTTCCATCCAGCGAAAATGCCGGGGTCCGAGATCACAGGGACTGCAGGGCTGCAGGGAGAGAACTTTCCCGGCGATGCTCACCGCGAAGTCGTGCGACTCGCCACGGGCTAAAAGAAAAAGGATGTCTTTTTCTCCCGCGGCCAGCTCCAAGGAAATGGTTCGCGCTTGCCAAGGCTTCAAAAAATGGGAGTGCCCCTGGTCCTGACAGAATTTCATGAGGGATCGACTGCGTTTTTTTCGTCGAGGCGGAGGAGGCGCTTGGGGTTGCGGTTCAGAACGAGATCTTGTGCTTCGGCTTCGGGCAAGGCACGGCGCAACAAAGCCAGCCGGTAGGCGACGAGATCGGTCATGCCAAAACCGAAGTCACTGCCAAAGCAAAGTCTGTCTTGGGGACCGTTCAGGAAGATCTGGCGCAGGGCACCGGGATGGGGACTGCATAAACAACCCCAGACGTTCGGACAGGCATTCAGAACCATGAGGGCTTCCTGCCAAAACTCCAAGAGGCCGCAGTGCCCCAGGATGAGGGTGTTTTTTGGGTAACGTCGTGCCAGCAGTCCGACTTGGGAGGGCAGGCTCATGGGTGGTGTCCCATCGTGGAAGAGGATGGGAATATTCGCCGTCGCCGCACGGTCGCAAACTTCGTCCATCAAGGGGTGGTTGATGGAGACGCCCTGCATCCAGGGGTGAAATTTGATGCCGCGGACTTGCAAGACCTCTAGGCAGCGCTCCAACTCGCCGATGGCCCTTTGCCCTTGTGCGAGGTTGACGCTGCAAAATGGCAGCATGCGTCCGGCGGAACGATTCGCAACCGCGGCCACATCGTCATTGTCTTGGGTCAAAAGCGTGTCGTCCATCATGCCCCGGGTGGGCAACACGACGGCGTGGCTGACGCCATGGCGCTCCATGATTTCTAGCCAAGGAGTGGGATCAACGGAATCGTTGCCGCTCCATTCCGGATGCCAATGGGTGTGGCAGTCGATCATGATGGGTGGAGGAAATCTTGGAAATTTTCCCCCAAGACGCCGGCAAGAAGTTCGGCGGGAATGTGCTTTCGCAGTAGGTTGAGTTCGATCGCCGGGTCGTTTTGCGGGGCGCAGCTGGCAAAGCAAAACCGCGAGGGGGCCGCTTTCGCGTAGGAGGCCATCACCGAGGGACGGACAAAGCCGAAATCATACCAAAGGTTTTCGGGGGCCAATTCCAGAAGCGGTCTCATATCGGCGGCGTAATCCGATGTGCCGCCCCGACCGAGAAGAAAGCGAACTCGGGGATGTCGTTCGGCTAGAAAATAGAGTTGGCTGGGTGTTCCTGAAGCGGTCGGCGAGGCGTGGGCATAGACGGGGATGTTTTTCTCTGCCGCCCATTGCAAAAGGGGATCCCAGAGCTGGTCTCCCAAAAGGCAGCCCTGCCGATGCGGAGCAAGAATAAGTACCCGTCCGCCCTCGTCCATGGCTTGCTGGGCCAGAGTGGTGGTGTTTTTTCTCCAGGGATTTACCGAGAAGGCGGCCACCAGCTTGTCGGGATTCTTTCGAGCCAGGGCAGAAATTCGGGAATTGCCGCTCTGATTATGAACCGCAAGCTCGCGGGAATCCGGGGCAATGAGGGACTGAGCGATTTGGAGACGTTCCATATTGGCCAGATGAGTTTCAACGGCCAAGGACTCATCGCGTTCGGCTCCTAGGGTACAATAGGAATCGATGACGAAAAGTGGGTCTTCCCCTGGAGGGTCCTCAGAAAGTTTCATTGCTCTTGAATTTGAGATATCAAATTAAATACGAATATGGAAATAAATATATTCGTACGGAACGTGAAGGAAATTGGTCCCTCCCTCTGGGCGAACATTACTTGGAGTGCATGTTGCAATTCTGATAAGGCTTCGCCCATGGCTTTTCTGGAATGTCGGTTTTTCTCTGAGGTGCTTGGGCTCTCTTGTTCGATGAACGTGATCTTACCCCAAGCCACCACCGGGCAGATCGGCATGAAGGGGCAGGTGCGAGCGAAAAAACATCCCGTGCTCTGGCGCCTCCATGGGATGTCGGATGATCACACGACTTGGGCCCGGCGCACGTCGATCGAGCGGTACGCAGCGGAAAAAGGTCTCGCCGTTATCATGCCAGCGGCGAATTTGAGTTGGTATCAAGACATGGCCTCAGGACCGCGGTACGGGACGTTTTTAAAGGAAGAACTTCCCGCCATCGCCCAATCGTTTTTTCCGATCTCGGCTGCCCGCCATGGCGGCACTTTACGAAGCGACGATGCAGCGAGCCGAGGCTGAAGGCTGGAGCCACCGCCACGTGCTCGAACATCTTTGCCAGAGCGAGGCCACCGACCGGGAACAACGCCGGATCGGGCGTCTGCTGGCCGAGTCCGGTTTGCCGGAGGGCAAGACGCTGGGCAACCTCGACGAGGCCCTGCTTCCTGCGAAAGTCCGTCGGCAGTTGCCCACGCTGATGGAAGGCGGATTCGTCTCCCGCTCAACCAATATCCTGGCCTTCGGTCTGCCCGAACGAGGCACTCACTTCCTGGCCGCCAAACGCGATCTGCGACTGAAAGCCGAACTCAAAAAGCTCGACCGCTATGAAGTCGTCATCCTCGACGACATCGGCTACGTCCAACAAAACCGGGAGGAAATGGAGGTGCTCTTCACCTTCCTGGCCGAACGCTACGAACGCCGCTGCGTCATGATCAGTTCCAATCTGGTCTTCTCCCAGTGGGACCAGATCTTCAAAGACAAGATGACCACTATGGCCGCCATCGACCGCCTCGTGCATCACTCCATCATCCTGGAGTTCGACGGCAGCAGCCTACGAATGAAAAAGAATGCGCTGCGCACAGAGACCGTCTCCGAAAAATAAAAAGGGAGGGCAGGGCCTTCCGCCGTCGCTGTTTTTCGCGGAGAGAGCCCGTAGGGCGACTGGAGCGAAAAACAGCGATTACCCCCTGAAAATCACCCTCTTGGGTAATTGTCGTCGGGGGTACCATTTTTAATTGTCGCTGGACATTCCTCCAAGGAAGTTGGGAGAATCTGGAATCGGGGTGAGACGAAAGATTGCCGTGGTAGGGACGGACCGGGTTCACCGTCCCCAGCTACAACGCGACAGGGTGCCCCTGGTGCCGGCCACGGTGAGGCCGATCTGATTCTCCGCAGCTCAGGATGTCTGCGGCCTGTTGGTAGGCGTTGGCACTCAAGAAGCTGAGCCTCCTGTTTCACACCGTCACGGGAACCCGGCTCAGCTTTTTGGTTTTACGCCGGAACCATTGCGAACTCTACGCGCTCTCCACCCACTCTGGATTTGGCGTGCTCCAACGTGATGCCCACGACATTTGCTTTGGCATCATAGTCAAGTATGGTGTCATTGTCGATATCGCGAGTGTCCACGACCTCAGAAGCCCGCAACTCAAGGTAGAGAGTATCCGTGTCTTTAAAATATCTAGCCTTCATCGTTCTTAAATCTTCGATCAAAAAATGCATTATGAAAGGTCTCACCATCTTCCCATATGACTAAATCCCTTGGTTCAGTCATAAGGCGGATGCCAGTTTCTTACGGCTGACGCCGAGAGAAAAAAGAGACTTAAAAAGTTTGTTGGGTTATGGTTAGCCGCATTGAGCGATGACGCGCAAGCGGTAATTGTAGAAGTTTCTAAAGCCGTAAGCGCGGCGTTGAATGAGCTTCATCTTTCTGTGGAAGCCCTCGGTGATGCCGTTGTTTTTTGTAAAGCGCCACATGGTGACGAGAGCGTCTCGCCCGAGGAAGTGGTGTTGGAGGGAGCGGATGACATGGAACCGATCGGCGACGATACGAGCATGGGGGAACCATCGCCGAGCCAAGGCTCGGTAAGGACTGGAGATGTCCATGCAGATCACCTGCACCTTCTCCCGGCCTTTGAGCGCGGCGAGGAACCCTCGCAA
>Ga0209702_10003864_pt1 | contig 22882 bp, 22 predicted proteins | sample FRY01_FD_187210 | JGI IMG/M metagenome (GOLD analysis project Ga0209702, IMG submission 187210) | Freshwater microbial communities from Lake Fryxell liftoff mats and glacier meltwater in Antarctica - FRY-01 (SPAdes) (version 2) | ecosystem: Environmental > Aquatic > Freshwater > Ice > Glacier... | reverse complement strand
CGGCGCCACGGAATTCAGACCAGAACGAAAAAAGCACGCGCCCAATGGCAAATTCGACTCACACCAAAACTGACAATAACCCTCTACCGAGGGGGTGCTTGGGAGTTACTAAAATATTAGATTACAGGCACTTGTATTTGGCTTGCAGCTGCAAGGCGCTTGGCGGGTTTGGCAAGGCTGCAAACAACACCGGGCATTTTGCGCATCGGTGGTGGTGGCAAAAGCGGCCCGGTGGACAGCAGATGCGCCGCTTTGGTCTGCGCGCAAATAGTGCAAGACTTTCAGGCATCTGCAAAGGGCATGGTCGCTTGAAAAGGCAGTTGGACAACCCGGTTGCACCGCGCGGTTGATCTGGGTGGGTCAGGGGTCGCGCTCCATTGATTCTGCCCGGAGCTTCACCTGCCGGACTACGCACACCGACATGGAACTTGACAAATTGTCGCAACCTGTGTTACCGTTCAGTCAAAAAAGATTACCAGACGTACAAAGTGGAAAGGTCGCTGCAATCGCGGCCACCAAAGGGAGGGAACGATGACTGGAATGACAGAGCGCATCGAAAAGATGCACCGCCGCGATATCGTGGTTGCTTGGACCTTTGTTGGCGGACTTTGGTTTGCCATCGGTTTTGTGGCGCTTGCCACCTGGCCGCTTGCCCCCTCGACAATGGCACGAACCGTTTTGCTGATCGGCGGCGCGACCATTCTCGTCTTCAACACGGCGGCAATAATGGCGATGCTGCGCCATTACCGCGAGGACCGCGACTTCATGTATGGGCTGGACATCACGTTCCTCGATGCCGCCAAAGCAGCAAAGCGAGGATAAGCCATGGCACAATACATCCCCCCGACGCAGAGCAAACTGGGGCAGATCATTGACGTGATCGTTCTTCTGACCCTGACCATCGGCGCGCTTTACCTGCCGTTGTGGCTGGGCCTTGCGGGTCGGGCGCAAACCTCCAACCCCCCGGAAAACCCGACATGGGAAGCCTTGGGCCAGAACTCCGAAATGGTCGCAAAATGGAACCAGCTTGGTTTTCCTGATGCGGCGTCGGCGGCCGACATGATCTCGGCCCGGTTCGACTATTCGTTCACCATCGGCAGCCTGCTGGTGATGGTCGTGGTGGTCGTAGGATATTTCGCCATCATGCTGCGCTTTTCCGAAAAGGAATACCGCGAGGTGATTGCAGAGAAATTCGGCGAGAAATAGGGGGCGAACAAAATGACAATGTGGATACTCGCGGAATACACAGCCTGGGGCCTGTCGGGCCTTTTCGGCCTGATCATCGTGATCGATTGGTTTCGCACCGACAGCACCTATTCAGAAGATGTGCTCATGTCATCGCAAGAAGGCGAGCTTGAGGCCATGACCGAAGAGCACATTCTGGAAAGGGCGGAGAAATGACCGATTTTGATATCACATCACCCAACCGCGACGGCATGGGGCCGAAAGGCACCAAGGTCGGGCTTTTGCGGGTTCTGGGGCCTGCGCACGTCTGGGCTTTGGGTGTCGGCATCGTTCTTGTGGGCGAATACATGGGCTGGAACTTTGCCGTTGGCAAAGGCGGCGCCTATGCGGCGCTGATCGCGTGCTGGTTCGCGGGCGTGCTTTACACTTGCGTGGCGATGATCGACAGCGAGGTGACATCGACAGTTGCCGCCGCAGGAGGCCAATACACGCAGGCCAAGCACGTCGTCGGCCCATTGATGGCGTTCAATGTCGGGCTGTATCTGGTGTTTGCCTATACGATGCTTGAGGCGGCCAATGCCATCACTATCGGCTTTCTGCTTGATACGGTGGCGGTGATGTCCGGGCATGAGGGGTTGGATCAGCGCCCGTTCATCGTGCTTGCGATCATGTTTCTGGCATGGCTGAACTACCGCGGCGTGCTGGCGACACTGACCTTCAGCCTTGTCATCACCGCGATCGCCTTCAGCGCCATCATTATCCTGTTTCTGGTCACATCGCCTCTTTTTGGCAGCGACGTGTTGCGGCACGATGCTTTAATGACTGATCTGCCCTATGGCTGGTTGGGTGTGCTGGCGGCGATGCATTTTGGCCTGTGGTTTTACCTTGGCATCGAGGGCACGACACAGGCCGCTGAAGAGGTCCGCTCACCCGCGCGCGCTTTGCCGTTTGGCACGCTGGCCGGGATCATGACGCTGCTGATTGCGGCCACGCTGACATGGTATGTCAGTGTCGGCCTTATGCCGTGGGAATATCTGGGCCAGTCGGGTGTGCCGCTGTTCGATGCGGCGCGTATGTCGGGCTCCACGTCGCTGATGGTGCTTTTGGGCATCGGCACGCTGTTTGCCACGCTTGCCTCGGCCAACGGTTGCATCAACGACTCGTCGCGGGCATGGTTCGCGATGGGGCGCGATAATTATCTGCCCGCATGGTTCGGCGCGGTGCATCCGGTTTACCGCACGCCCTACCGCGCGATCATCTTTCTGATACCCATCGCGCTGATCTTCGCGCTTGGGGCGCCGCTTGATCAGGTGATCACCTTCTCGATCCTGTCGGGGTTACTGGGCTATACGTTCGTTTCGATCAACATAATCATGTTCCGGCGCAAATGGCCGCTGGGTTCGATCAAGCGCGGGTTTGAGCATCCGTTCCATCCGGTACCGGCCATCGTGCTGCTGTGCCTGTGCAGCATCACCTACTTCGCCGTTTTCCTTGGCTATGGCACGCAGCTGGTGGCGATGATTGGGTTCTACATCACCGTGTCGCTGTGGTTCCACTTCTGGCGCTACCGCTTTGTCAAACGGGCGGCGCAGTTCACCATGCCCTGGCCCCGGCCCAAGGGTTATTGACTCGGTACTGAACCCGCAGGTGGCCCGCCCTTTGCCGGGACGGGCCACCCACACCTAAGGGGGGGGCTATGGAAAATGTTGGATTAGCGCTTTTGGCTGCGGGGTTTGGCACGGCGGCTTTGATGCTTGGCGCAAAGACACGGCGCGACGGGGCGGCGCGGGCGCGGCAGCGATCGGCCTATTTCGACGATTGCGCGGCTTTGTTGACCACACCGCGGATCGGGCGGGGCACGGCAGGGTTTCCCCGGCTTGGCGGTGCGTTTGACGGGATTGCGGCGGATGTGCAGGCGATGCCCGATACGCTGACATTTCGCAAACTTCCCGCCCTTTGGGTGATGGTCACGTTGCTTGCGCCGTTGCCCCTGTGCTTTACCCTGAATGTGATGATCCGGCCAACCGGGATCGAGCCGTTTTCGAAATTCAGCACCCTGCCCGACCAGATCACCCCGCCGCCCGGCTTTCCCGATGATTGCGCCATTCGCACCGATGCGCCCGATGCCCTGGTTCCAGAGTTCTTGTTGCGGCCCTTCGTAACGGTCTTTGATGATCAGGCAGTGAAGGAGGTGGTGATCTCGCCCAAGGGGTTGCGGATCACCTTTCTGGCCGAAGAGGCGCACCGCGGCCGCTATCTGATTTTCCGCGATGCAGAGATGGGGAAAACCAAACTGGAGCCGGCGCGTGTGGCCCCGTGGTTGGCCAGAATGGCCGGGTTTGCCGACCAAATGACCGCCGCAAACCAAAGCATATCGGCATGAAAGCCCTAGTTTCGCCCTATATCGTATTGGTCGTGGCCATCATCCTGCCCGGCGTGGGGCAGGTGTTGAATCGCCAACCCGTGCGGGGCCTGGTGTTCTTGTTCTTCATCTTGCTGCTGGGCGCTTACACGCTGAAAACCGCAGCACCCGAGGTGTCGATCGTGGGAAAACTGGCGGGGGGGCTGTTCGTCTATGCAATGTCGATCTTCGACGCCTACAAGACCGCGCGTATCCGCGCCACTGTTCAGGCCCATCAGAGTGCGTAAATCCGGGCCCCGCCTTTCGGTGAGGCCCGGACCTGCTCAGTAGTTGCCCTTCACACGCTCTTTGGTCGGGTCGAAATGCGGGAAGCGAACGACCGTGGCCAGCAACCGTTTCTGATCCCCGTCCAGCCGCCCGATCTCAAGCTTGGTGCCAATCGCGGCATAGGTCACATCCACCCGCGCAAGGGCAATGACCTTGCCAAGAATGGGCGATTTCACTGCCGAGGTGACGACGCCGATCTGCGGTTTGTCGAAATGTACGCAATCGCCAGGGGTGGGCACGATGCCGCCCGCCAGATCAAGGCCCACCAGCTTTTTCTGCGGATTGGCCTTGCGCGCCTCAAGCGCCGCGCGGCCGATGAAAGCATCGGTCTTGCCCTTCAGCGGCACGGCGAAACCGATGCCAGCCTCCATCGGGTCGGTTTGGTCATCGAATTCCGACCCGGCAAAGATAAGGCCGGATTCGATGCGCAGCATGTTCAGCGCCTTGAGGCCAAGGGGGATCATCCCCATAGGCTCTCCCGCCGCCCAGATGCCGTCGAAAATTTGCGTGGCGTCTTTGGGGTGGCAGAACACCTCATAGCCCAGCTCACCGGAATATCCTGTGCGGCTGACCACGACCGAGGGCCCGTCAAAGCCATTCAGACGCCCGATGGTCAGGCGGAACCAAGCCAACTCGTCCATGTTGGCTTGGGTGGGAGGGGTCCAGATCACCTGTTTCAGGATGTCCCGCGACAAAGGCCCTTGCACCGCGATATTGCAGTGATGGTCGGTCGAGGTGCGGACCCAGACGTTCATGTCGCGCTCTTGCGCCTGCTTGCGCAACCACAAGCCGGATTGGTCATTGCCGCCGATCCACCGAAAGTTCGTATCCCCCAGGCGGTACACAGTGCCATCGTCGATCATGCCGCCATGGTCATAGCACATCGCAGCATAGACGATGCCGCCGACCGACAGCTTCTTCATGTCGCGCGTCACGCACAGTTGCATCAGCGCCTCGGCGTCCGGGCCGGTCACCTCATATTTGCGCAAGGGCGACAGGTCCATCACCACGGCTTTTTCGCGCGCCGCCCAATATTCGGCGGTGGCGCCATGGTTCGTCATCTCGTTGGGCAACCAATATCCGTTGTATTCGACGAAATTCCGCGTGTGCCGGGCAAAGCAATCGTGAAACCCGGTTTTCTTTGTTTCTTCCAAGTCAGCCCCCGGTGTTTTGCGCCAGCCAATAGAGCGCTTGAAGTCTTCGGTTTCAGCATAGGTTCGCACCTGAATATCGGTCGGGTTCCAGCCATTGGCCGGGTCGATATCGCAGGGGCAGGCGGTTGATATGCAGACAAGATCGGTTAGCGCGCGCAGCAACACATAGTCGCCGGGGCGGGACCAGGGGTCGTCCATGCTGATGGCATGAGTGTCATCGAGCAGGGTGTTGAAGAAATAGTTGATCGCAGGCCAACCGCCGCGCGGGCGGATGCCGAACTGCGACAGCGCGACATTCATGTTGTCCGAACAGTTGATATGGCCGGGATAGCCCAGATCCTCATAGTAACGGGCGGTACAGGCCAGACCGAATGTGTCATGCCGCCCGATAGTGTCCTGCACGATCTCGACCAGCGGCTCGTGGTCAACGCTGAAGTATTTCGAATGCAGCCCCGGCATCGGATACAGCGACCCCATCAGAGAGCGTGTGGTGGTGGGATCAATCTCGCGCTCCAGCCCCTTGTCCAGCGCGCGCAGGGAAAACGCCTGAAAGTCCGAGCATTCGCGGCCTTTCACATCGAGTATCTGGATAAACTGGCCCGCTTTCACCTCATAGGGGACCGCATGGCCGGGCAGGATATTTGCATCAAACAAAGGATCGGCCAAAGGGTCTGGCGCGATCAGCAGATCCTTGCCCTTTGGCAGTGTGGCGCGGCGGACGTAAAGGTTCACGTCCGTGGGCGCCCATTGGGCATAGGGTTCCATCTGGCCCCCTGCGGCGCAGACAATCAGCAAACCGTCGACCGATGCGGTAAACGTGGCAAAATCCCCGGCGCGCGAACCTTCGGCAAAAAGCAATGTGCCATCGGCGCGGCCAAGGTCGAACCCGGATTTTTCGAGCGCGCGCACGACTTTGCGCCCGCTTGGGTCAACCAAGAGTAACTCTTTGAGCGCCAATGGATCGCGGCCACCGATTGCCCCGATCATCGCGGCATCCGATCGCCCGTCATGGGAAAAAAATACCATTTCGACCGGCTGCAATCCTTCGCGGTCCTGAACCGTGATCTCGTCGCCCTTGAAGACCGGCACCGCGCGGCTGCCACCGCCCGGCACCGGATAGCGTTCCACCCCTGCCGGCAACACAGGCAAGCCGGGGATCAACACCCCCGCACGCGCGAAGGGTCTTTCGAAAACCGAAGGTCGATTCATCTCGGTGGTTCCAAGAGGTCGGTTCATCGTAGCGGCTCCAGATGTTCAATTCCAACAGGTTGAGTGCGCCCCCAATGGGTGACCACAAGCTTGCAGCCACCGGGAGATAAAGACGTATGCGCGGTACCCTTGTCCAGCCGGACAAAGTCACCCGTGCGGTACACATATCCGTCGAAATCGACAAGCTCGCCTTCCAGCACAAAGAACTCTTCCGCGCCGCAATGACGGTGCGGGCGGCTGCTTGCACCCGGCGACATCACCATCAGATAGCTGCCACAGCCGGTGGCCCGGTCGAACGACATGTTGTGCCAGGTGATCGAGCCTTCGAGCCCGCCGAAATCGTGCATGGCTTGAAACGCCGCAGTGTCAAAACGCGCAACATGGCGCGATGTCGGTTGCCGACCCATTTTTCATCCCACTCCAAGACTTTTGCGCCGCGCGGCCGACCAGCGCATGATGATGTGATCGAATGTCAACGCCATCAGCGATACACATAGACCAAGCACGAGGTTCTTGCCAAGCTGATTTCCGGCAAGTGTCTTTTGCAATTCCTGCCCCAGATCCTGCGTGCCGATGAAGGCCGCGATGATCACCATGAAAAAGGCAAACATGATGGCCTGATTGAACCCGATGGCCATCGTGGGCAAGGCCAGCGGGATCTGCACATTCCACAGCTTTTGGCTGCGGGTCGCGCCCGACATTTCGGCAGCCTCAATCAATTCAGGAGGGACCGACCGGATCCCCTCGATCGTGTAACGCATCAGGGGCACCGTGGCGAAGATGAAGATTGCAAAGATCACTGACAGGTCATTGACGCCAAACAGCATGATCGCCGGGATCAGATAGACAAAGCTCGGGAATGTCTGGGCGGTGTCGCAAACCAGAAGGATGGGTTCCGACCAAGCCTTGTTGCGGGCGGCCATAATACCAAGGGGCAGGCCGATCAGGGAGGCAATGGCCACCGCCGACAGAACGGCATATACGGTGATCATCGCGCGATCCCACCAGCCGGTCAGAGCCACGATACCGAAAAACGCGCCCGCAAGCGCCGCCGACCGCCAGCCGCCGACCGCATAGCCAGCGCCGGCCAGCACCAGAATTACCGATAGGGACGGCAGCCACAGCAGCGCGTCGCGGAACGGGATCAGCACCGAAGCTACCATGAACCCGCGCAGCCAGGTTGTCACCGCGTCAACCACATCATTGGCCAGAATGGCGCGCAAGATGTCGTCGATCTGCCCGCCCATCGACAGGTCTTGCCCGCGCTTGAGCTGATCGGCGACCTGCACGAATTGCGCAACGATGACAAAGCCCACGAACAGCGCCACCCCGATCAGCGCAAGCCGGTTGCGCTTCCACCATGGCGTACCACGGTCGAAATGCTGCGGCTGCTTGACGACCCAGGCCTTTGACAGACGGTCAAGCGTGATGGCGATTAGCACGATCGTGATGCCGATCTCGACGCTGCGTCCCAGCTTGAGCGAGCTCATAAGTTGCAACAGCTTGGCCCCAAGCCCGGGCATCCCGATGAAGGCTGTCAACACAACCATTGCCAGTGATAACATGATGACCTGATTGACACCCACAAGGATTTCGGTCCGTGCAGCGGGCAAATAAACGTGGCGCAACATCTGCCAGCGGGTTGATCCACTCATCAACCCCGCCTCAACCACTTCGGTCGGCACCTTTTTAAGGCCAAGCGTCGTCATCAGCACCATCGGAGGGACGGCGTAGATGATGGTGGCAACACAGCCCGCTGTGGGGCCGACCTTGAAAAAGATCACGGCGGGCAGAAGGTAGGTGAAGAACGGCAGCGTTTGCAAAAGCGAAAGCGTGGGCTGCACAACCGCCTGAAAGCGTGCGGATTTCCAGGCAAGAATGCCCAAGGCCAGACCCAGCAGAACCGCAACCGGTGCAGCCACCGCGATGACCGAAAGGGTCTGCATCGCCAAATCCCACTGGCCGATAAGTGACACCCAGACAAAGGTACCGCCAGCCAGCAGCGCCAGTCGCCATCCGCCCAAACCATAGCCGACTACCGCCGCAACTGCCGTGATTGCCGTCCACGGCACCGGACCGACAAAAGGCCAGCGGTTCTTGCCGTAAAGCAGGTTGGCGGTTACATCCAAGAACCATTCCAGCACTGCGGAAATCCCGCGGGTGACATGGATCAGACCCAGATCGTCCTTCACGAAATCAAAGAACGCTTGCAACCAGTCCCCATAGGGCAAGATAGCCCAATCAGGCACCCGCACCAGAACATCGGGAAGCCAAGGGCGCGCTACGGCAAGCAAAATTGCCAAACCAAACAACAGACCTGCAGTCCCGGGCAGAGCCAAGGAACGGGTATTTTTACCGATATGCGCTATTGCATCCGTCATCACACGGTTCCCAGCAGAATATCAAGCGCATCCTGACGCCGCATTGCCCCGATGATGTTGCCGGTCTTGTCGGCCACGGGCAGCAATTCGCGTTGCTCGTTCACCAGTTGCCGGGCCAGTTGCAACACGGTTGCATCACCAGACACCGCAGCCCCCTCGACCGGGGTGCCATTGATCGGGCGCATCAGCCCGCGCGCATGCACAACCCGCGATTTTTCAACGTCTTTGGTGAATTTCGCGACATAGTCGGTGGCAGGATGCAGCACGATCTTGTCGGGCGTATCACATTGTTCAACCGCACCGTCCTTCATGATGGCGATCCGGTCGGCCAGACGCAGGGCCTCGTCGAAATCATGGGTGATGAAAACAATGGTTTTCCCCAGCATTTCGCGCAAGCGCAGGAATTCGTCCTGCATCTCGCGCCGGATCAGCGGATCAAGCGCCGAAAACGGCTCGTCCAGAAACCAGATGTCGGGCTCGATCGCCAGACTGCGGGCAATGCCGACGCGTTGTTGCTGTCCACCCGACAACTCGCGCGGAAAGTAATTCTCGCGTCCGTCAAGCCCGACCAGCTTGATCACCTCCATCGCGCGCTCGCGGCGGTCGTGCAGATCTTGTCCGCGCATTTCCAACGGAAAAGCCACGTTTTCCAAGACGGTGCGATGGGGCAGAAGGCCAAAGCTCTGGAATACCATCCCCATCTTGCGGCGGCGAAGTTCGATCAATTCGCGCTCGGAAAGTTTTATCAGGTTCTGGCCATTGATCGTGATCTCGCCGGATGTGATGTCGTTCAACCGCGACATGCAGCGCACAAGCGTCGATTTTCCTGATCCCGACAGGCCCATGATAACCAGAAGCTCGCCTCGGCCAACGTCGATCGACACATCACGAACCGCAGCGATATAGCCGTCACGTCGGATATCTTCAAAGCTTTTGCCTTGGACTGTGGCGATATAGCGGTCGGGTTTGTCCCCGAACAACTTCCAGACGTTGCGGCAGGAGATAACCGGATCGACAGCAGCCATATCTTCTTTTCCCTGTTTGTTGCTTCAAGGGGGGCTTGGATGCCTCCCTTGAAGATGAAATGACCGAACAGACTTATTTGGTCCAGGGTTTCCAGACGGCTTCGTTTGCGTCAAGCCAGGCTTGCGCCGCATCTTCCGGCTCCATCTTGTCAACATCGACATACACTGACATTTCCGCGATCTCAGCGTTGGTGAAGCTTACCTTTTGCAAAATGGCATAGGCATTTGGCCATTTGTCCTTCATCCCGTCCCAGGCCGCGATTTTCAGGTAACCATCGGCCGGATTGCCGCAATCATAAAGTTTATCTGGCACCGTTCCCACAGCGGGATCGGTGTCGCAGCCCTCCTCCCACTTCGGGAATTCGACAAATTCGCCAGGCCAGACGGCCTCGGCAAAGCTCGGGGTAAACATGAACAGCACGATCGGCGTTTTGTCCTTTTCGGCGGCTGCAAGTTCAGCCCAGAGCGCTGCGGCAGAGCCTGCGTTCACCACCTGAAAGTTCATCCCGAGTGCTGCAACCTTTTCGGAGTCGTGCTTCAGCCAGTCAACGGGACCACCAAGAAAGCGGCCCTTGGTGCCGGTCTCTGGCGTGACGAAAAGGGCGGAACAGGCGTTCAGTGCCTGCCAGTCGGGCAGGCCGGGGCATGCCTCTTTCGTCCACATCGGATACCACCAGTCTTCGCGCGTGATTGCGGCATGGGTGGCAACGTCTTCGATCCCGCCCTTGGCCACGGCGGCATTGAACGAGGAGGCAAAAGCGCCTTCCCAGACTTCCATTTCAAGAGTGACATCGCCCAGGCGAATCGATTCGTAGACCGCCTGACTGTCGGTGGTGACATATTCCACAGCATTGCCTTCGTTCTCGAATATCTTGCCCATGACATTGCTCATCACGATCTGGCTGGACCAGTTGTGGATCGGGATGATGATCGGATCGCTGCTGTCCGCGGCAAAGGCAAAGCTGGCCGATCCGGCCAACAGTGCAGCAAGTGAGAGCGTTTTGATGGTTTTCATTGCTTTTCCCTGTGTGATGGTTTCAAAAATGCCCAAGGTTCTTGCGGCTCGGTTGCAAAAGCATCATGGCCACCGCTTTTGCATTTCCTGCATAGAATTATTGTGGTCTTTGCCGCTAATTAGTGATGTCAAGACCTGTCACGCTGCATGCTGCTGAGGATTAACGTCTTCTGACAGCTTGCCATCCTTCCGATGTCAACACAGAGGAAACGCCCAAGTGAACACACGACCACGCCCCTCTTCTGATCGCCGCAAACCCCTGCCGCCCCTCGACTACATTCTTGCATTCGAAGCCGCGGCAAATCACGGAAGTTTTGCTGCGGCTGCGCGGCAGATGAACATCAGTGAAACCGCCATCAGCCGCAAAGTCAGGCTGCTTGAGTTGCACTTCGGGCTTGCCTTTTTTTCCCGTGGCCATCGCTCGATTGAACTGACCCCCTATGGCCGCGAATTTTTGTCTCGCGTTTCGCCCGCCATCGAACAGTTGCGTTCCGCAGCGGATGACGCACAGAGGTCCGGGCAGAAGCGGCCGGTGATCCTCGCCGCGACCAATTCGGTTGCCTCGCTGTGGTTGACACCGAGGTTGCACGCATTCCGGCAGGCGAACAAGCATCTGAGCATCATGCTTATCGCATCGGATGTTGATGAAGAATGCCTCGGCGACAGCGTCGATCTTGCCATTCTGCGCGGAGATGGCAATTGGAAAGGTCGTGACAGCCAGCTTGTCTTTGGAGAGACGATCTTTCCCGTTTGTTCGCCCGAATTTTTGGCGTGCAACCCCAATGTGACCGAGATGCAGAACCTTGCCGCATCATCCCTGATCGAGGTTGCCAGCAGCCACACCGAATGGATGAACTGGCATGCCTGGCTTGAACAGATCGGGGTGAAAACGGACCGTCTGGAACGCCCGCTTCTGTTCAACTCCTACCCTTTGTCGATTCACGCCGCCCTTGATGGCGTCGGAGTGGCACTGGGGTGGGGTCATCTTGTCGATCAGATGCTGGCAAGCGGAAAACTTGTCCGCCCTCTTGGCCCGACCCATGTGCGCACAAGGTTTGGCTATTACCTGCTCACGCCGCAAAACCACCCCGCGTTCACTGGAAGGACCGAGGTGCAGGACTGGTTGATGAGCATCAGCGCCGCCCGGACGCGATACACCCACGATTGACAGCATGGTGTCGCAATACGCTATGACTTTGTCCGAACTGACCCTATCACGCCGACGCCTCCACGTACATGTTGGTCCCGCAGCAAGCTGAGGGCGACATGCACTATTCGGGCTTCAAGGTTCTTAAAGAGGCAATTACCGGGCACAAGGGCTGGAAACCGGCCTGGCGCGATCCGGCGCCGAAACCGCACTATGATTTCGTGGTGGTCGGAGGGGGCGGTCATGGGCTTGCAACGGCCTACTACTTGGCCAAGGTGTATCAGAAAGCCAATATCGCGGTGATCGAAAAGGGCTGGATCGGTGGCGGCAACGTGGGCCGCAACACCACTATCATACGGTCGAACTATCTGCTGGATGGCAACGAGCCGTTCTACGAATTCTCGATGAAGCTGTGGGAAGGGTTGGAGCAGGATTTCAACTTCAACGCCATGGTCAGCCAGCGGGGCGTTTTGAACCTGTGCCACACCGATGCGCAGCGCGATGCCTATCGTCGTCGGGCCAATGGCATGCGGTTGAACGGTGTGGACGCCGAGTTGCTGGACGCGGGCGGCGTGCGCAAGATGGCGCCGTTTTTAAACTTCGACTCGGCGCGTTTCCCGATTAAGGGCGGGTTGTTGCAGCCGCGCGGCGGCACGGTGCGTCATGATGCGGTGGCCTGGGGCTATGCGCGCGGGGCCGACAGCCGGGGCGTCGACATCATCCAAAACTGTGAAGTCACCGGATTTCGCATTGAGGGCGGCAAATGTCTGGGCGTGGAGACCACGCGCGGGTTCATTGGGGCGGGCAAGGTTGGCGTGGCGGTGGCGGGAGCGTCGGGTCAGGTCATGGCAATGGCAGGCATGCGTCTGCCGATCGAAAGCCATGTGTTGCAGGCGTTCGTCTCCGAAGGGTTGAAACCATTGATCCCCGGCGTGATTACCTATGGCGCGGGGCACTTCTATGTCAGCCAGTCCGACAAGGGCGGGTTGGTGTTCGGTGGCGATATCGACGGCTACAACTCCTATGCACAACGCGGCAACCTGCCGGTGGTCGAGGATGTCTGCGAAGGCGGCATGTCCCTGATGCCGATGATCGGACGCGCGCGTCTGTTGCGGATGTGGGGCGGGATAATGGACATGTCGATGGACGGCAGCCCGATCATCGACAAGACCGATGTGGCGGGCCTCTATTTCAACGGCGGCTGGTGCTATGGCGGGTTCAAGGCGACGCCAGCCTCGGGCTATGTGTTTGCCCATCTGCTTGCAACCGATGCCCCGCATGAGACCGCCACCGCCTACCGTTTCGACCGGTTCCGAAAGGGGCTGATGATCGACGAAAAAGGCATGGGCGCCCAACCCAACCTCCACTGACCAGCCTAACCTGCATTGAAGGGTTCACCAGATGATCATTCCTCACCCCCTTCTGGGGCCACGCGACAGTCAGGAATTCACCTATCTGGGTGATGTCAGCCTGATGAACCGCCCCGATTGGCAGGCGCCGGATGCCTTGGATCAGTTCCACGATTACCTTTACCTGCGCGACAACCCCGCCGGTCTGCACCGCGAGCTGTGGTATCACGAGCAAGGCGACCGCAGTTGGCTGGTGGTGACCCGCGACACCCGCACGCATGAGATTGTTGGCGCCGAAATGGCCCGTGACGTGGCCCGCTCAAAGGGGCGCAGCAAATGACCGAGGTGAACCGTGTCGAAGGCGGTCTGATCGACCGCAGCCGCAGACTGACCTTCCGCTTTGATGGCAAAAGCTATGCGGGCCATCCCGGCGATACGCTAGCATCGGCCCTTCTGGCCAATGGCGTGCGGCTGATGGGGCGGTCGTTCAAATATCACCGCCCGCGCGGGCCTCTGACCGCTGGCTCCGAAGAGCCGAACGCCATTGTCGAATTGCGCACCGGAGCGCGGCAGGAACCCAACACCCGCGCCACTGTGGCCGAGTTGTTCGACGGGTTGGATGCGCGCAGCCAGAGCCGCGTCGGTTCACTGTCGTTCGATCTGATGGCAGTGAATGATCTTTTGTCGCCGTTCTTTGCCGCCGGGTTTTATTACAAGACCTTCATGTGGCCAAAAGCGTTCTGGGAAAAGCTGTATGAGCCTATCATCCGCCGCGCCGCAGGGCTTGGCAGCCTGACGATGCAGGCCGACCCTGACGTTTACGACAAAGGGTTTCTGCACTGTGATTTGTTGATCGTCGGCGCAGGTCCATCGGGGCTGGCGGCGGCGCTGACAGCGGGCCGGGCGGGGGCCGATGTGATCCTTGCAGATGAGGATTTTGTACTGGGCGGGCGTCTGAACGCCGAAACCTACGCGCTGGGTGACAAGTCCGGCGCAGATTGGGCAAAAGCCACGCTGGCCGAACTCGCCAGCCTGCCGAACGTGCGGGTGATGCCCCGCACCACCATTATCGGCGCCTTCGACCATGGCATCTACGGCGCGTTGGAGCGCAACGCCGATCATTTGTCCGCCCCCCATGACGGCAAGCCACGCCAGACACTGTGGCGCATCTATACCAGGCGAAGCCTTTTGTGCGCGGGGGCGACAGAGCGCCCGATTGCATTCGAGAACAACGACCGCCCCGGGATCATGCTGGGGTCTGCCCTGCGCAGTTATGCCAACCGCTGGGCCGCGACCCCCGGTCGAGATGTGGCTATTTTTACCAACAACGACGAAGGCCACCGGACGGCGGATGATCTTATCGCCAAGGGTATCCGCATCGCCGCCGTGATCGACAGCCGGGCGGATGCGCCGAAAACCAACCGATATGAGGTGCTGGCCGGAGCTGTCGTGATCAACTCGTCAGGCCGTCTGGGGCTGTCGTCCATCACCGTACGGATGGCCAATGGTCAGACCCGCAATGTGGCGTGTTCAGCGCTGGGTGTCTCGGGCGGCTGGAACCCCAACGTGCATATGACCTGCCATCAGCGCGGGCGGCCGGTCTGGGATGCGGAGCTTGCGGCCTTTGTGCCGGGTAAGCATCTGCCGCCGGGCATGATGGTGGCCGGGGCCGCCACGGGTGCGCTTTCCACTGCGGCCGCGCTGCGGTCGGGCGCGCAGGTTGCCGTGGCTGCCTTGGCCGATCTGGGCATTGCCGCCAAGCCGGTTGCCCTGCCGCAGGCCGAGGATGCGCCGGTGCGGATCACGCCTTTATTCCATGTGCCGGGCAAGGGCCGCGCCTGGCTGGACCAGCAAAACGACGTCACCGTCAAGGACGTGAAACTGGCGCACCAAGAGGGTTATATCTCGGTTGAACACCTGAAACGCTATACCACGCTGGGCATGGCCACCGATCAGGGCAAGACGTCGAATATCGGCGGGTTGGCGGTGATGGCAGAAATGACCGGCAAATCCATCCCCGAAACCGGGAACACCATCTTTCGCCCGCCTTACACTCCGGTGCCGATCGCTGCCTTTGCGGGTCGGTCGGCTGGCGCGGATTTCCGCCCTACCCGCCTGACCCCAAGCCACCATTGGGCGACCGAACAAGGCGCCATCTTTGTCGAGGCCGGCATGTGGCTGCGTGCGCAGTGGTTCCCCCGTGCAGGTGAAACCCATTGGCGGCAATCGGTTGACCGGGAAGTTCTGGCCACGCGCAAATCGGTGGGCATCTGCGATGTGACCACCTTGGGCAAGATCGACGTGCAGGGCACCGATGCGGCGGATTTCCTGAACCGCATCTATGCCAACCCCTTTGCGAAACTGCCCGTCGGCAAGGTCCGCTACGGCCTGATGCTTCGCGAAGACGGGATCGCCATGGACGATGGCACCACCGCGCGCTTTGCCGACGATCATTTCGTGATGACAACCACCACCGCAAATGCCGTGGGCGTCTACCGCCATATGGAGTTTTGCCGCCAATGCCTGTGGCCGGATATGGATGTGCAGATCATATCCACCACCGAGGCTTGGGCCCAGTTTTCGGTCGCTGGCCCCAATGCGCGGCGGCTGTTGCAAAAGATTGTCGACCCCGCGTTTGATATCGGCAACGAGGCGTTTGCCTATATGGCTTGCTCCGACATCACGGTTTGCGGCGGGCTGCGGGCGCGGTTGTTCCGCATTTCGTTCTCGGGTGAGTTGGCGTTTGAAATCGCCGTACCCACCCGCTACGGCGACGCCCTTGTGCGCCAGATGATGGAGGCGGGGCGCGAATTTGATGCCATCGTTTACGGCACCGAAGCCCTGGGCGTGATGCGGATCGAAAAGGGTCATGCTGCGGGGAACGAGCTGAACGGCACCACCTCGGCGCTGAACCTTGGGATGGGCGGGATGGTCAACAAGAAAAAAGATGCCATCGGTTCCACCCTGTCGGAACGAGAGGGCATGAACCGCCCCGATGCGCTGAACCTGGTGGGTTTCCGCCCGGTGAACCACGCCGAAACCTTTGCCGCCGGGTCGCATTTCATCGCCCGGGACGCGGTCGCCAACGCGGCCAATGATCAGGGCTACATGACCTCGGTGGCATTTTCGCCCAACCTTGGCCACACCATCGGGCTGGGTTACCTGAAAAACGGGGCCAACCGCAAAGGCGAGATCGTGCGCGCGGTCAACCCGGCGCAGGATACCGAAACGCTGGTCGAAGTGGTCAGCGCCCATTTCATCGACCCTGAGGGGGAACGTCTTCGTGCATGATCTTGCAGCCCTGACGCCACTTGGCGCCGCCTTCCCCAAGACCGACCGCGTGGGGGATATAACGATTGCCGAGGTCACAGACCGCGCGCTGGCCTCCGTGTCGGCCCGCAGCGGTGCGGAAGCAACGTTTCACACCGCCGCAAAGGCGCTGTTCGGGTTTGATCTGCCGGGACCGGGTACTTCGGCGGCGGCGGGGGATTTCCATCTGATCTGGACCGGGCCGGACCAATGGTTTGTCGAAGCCCCCTTTGCCAGCCATGAGGACATCAGCCGCATCGTCAAGGCCGGCCTTGGGGCCACCGCATCGGTCACCGAACAGACCGACGGCTGGGTGCGATTTGATATCACGGGCGGCACCGTGGTGGATATGCTGGAGCGGCTTTGCCCGGTGCCGACGCGCCGGATGGAGACGGGGGCCGCGACGCGCAGCATTGTTGAACATATGGGTTGTTTCGTGATCTGCCGCACCAAAGGCCAGCGTTTCAGCATCATCGCGCCCCGGTCTTATGCCGGGTCCTTGCACCACGCGTTGAAGGCCACCGCACACAGCATTGCCTGACGCGTCCTACGCGGAAGGGAGCGGACGGTTGTCCTCGACCCGAAACCGGTTGATGTTGGTGCGATCCTCGGCTGGGGTCACACCGAATTCTTCGCGATAGTGGCGCACAAGCGGGGCGGAGGTTTCATAGCCGACGCCTGCCGCAATTCTTGGAATCGGCTCTTTGGTGAACAGGATCAACTGCCGCGCCGCCTTCATCCGCAGGGTGCGATAGTAACGTGACGGGCTTTGCCCCGTGGCCTTTTTGAACATCCGCTCCATCTGACGCGGCGATATGCCGACGCTGTCCGCAACGTCTTCGATCGCCAGCGGGCGCGCCATGTTTTGCGCCATCAGATCCACCGCTCGGACCACCACGTCGGGCAGCATGTCAGCGGTGCTTTGGCGGTGATGCGTCGGCGTCTTTTGCCGCACACCACGCCCGCGCACCACCGGATGCTGAAACCAACAGGCGACCTCGGTGGCGGTATCGGCACCCAGCCGGTCCTCGATGAAGTGCAGCATCAGATCAAACGCCGCCGAAGCCCCGGCAACGGTATAGCGCGGCGCATCGAAGACGATCACATCCTTGCTCATCTCGATTTCGGGAAATTCCTGCGCGAAGGCCGCCTCATAGCACCAGTGGACCGCAACCGGATGCCCCGTCAGCAACCCCGATCGTGCCAGCGGGAACACCCCGCCACTGATCCCGCCCACAGCCACCCCATGCCGGGCAAAGCGCCGCAAACAGCTCTCGGCGGCTTTCCGGTCAGTGAAATTTGCCGTAGGGCTGCTCAGGAGGAACAGAAAGTCTACACCCTCGGCCTCGGTCAGCTTGTGATCGGAGTTGAACACCACCTCGGCACTTGATGCAACCCGCTCACCTGTCTCGGAAAAGATTTTCCAGGCAAAGGCATGACAGGCGCCAATTTCATTGGCGGCGCGCAGGGGTTCGATCATCGACGTCAAGCAAGACATCGGAAACCCCGGAAATACGAGGAAGCCGATGGTAATCAATCGTTGATGGTTGGGCGTTTGCATATTACCATCAGGAAACTATTTATGGTTGGAGCAGCATTTCCAGACCGATTGCGGAGTTTATATGTCGTCATCCATCCTTGCGCAAGATCCCCACAAAATCACCGAAGAACGCGAAAATATTCTGGAGGTGGCGATTGGCCGTGAGGTCCGCGCGTTTCGCCATCAAAGCGGGATGACAATCTCTGATCTGTCGGTGCGCACCGGGTTGTCGATCGGCATGCTCTCGAAGATCGAGAACGGCAATACCTCGCCTTCGCTGGCAACGCTTCAGGCGCTGGCCAATGCGATGAGCGTGCCGCTGACATCCTTTTTCCGGCGGTTTGAAGACGTGCATCACGCCGTTCACACCAAATCCGGCGAGGGTGCTGAAACGGAACGGCGCGGTACACGGGCGGGGCATCAGTACAATCTGCTGGGCCATCTTGGCGCGAATTCAACCGGCGTGGTGGTAGAACCCTATCTGATCACCCTGAGCTCTGATTCCGATATTTTCCCGATCTTTCAGCACGAAGGCATCGAGATGCTTTATATGCTTGAGGGCGAGGTCGATTACCGCCATGGCCGTGAGGTGTTCAAGCTGGAACCGGGCGACACGCTGTTTTTCGACGCCGATGCCCCGCACGGGCCGGAAAATCTGGTGAAACTTCCGGCCCGTTATTTGTCGATCATCACTTATATGCACGCGAAGTAGGGATCAGTCCGCAAAGATACCGGGCGAAGTGGCAGCGCCGTCGTCGAATTGCGACAGGTAGTCCACGATCATCGGACGGTTGCGGGAAAAGCCTTTGTAAGTGGCCAATTCCTCGGGCAGATCGCGCAGCACGCGGTGAAGGCGGCGGCCCCATTTTGGCACCGAAGCCAGATCTTCCAGCCGGATCAGATAGCAACGAATTGGAAAGGCCATCGCGTTGGACCGGGGCAAGCGAAACAGCGTTTGCAATTCTACCCGAAGATGCTGCTTTTCGCCGAGGTTTTCAGGCGTAAGCCAGGTTTTTTGTACGCCCCATTTTTGATAGTTTTCCGGGCTGGTGTCCAACAGCGGGTTCACTGTCATTGTCCAATTTAGCCGCCGCACCGGCGCGCCCTGTTGCAGGTTCAACAGGAATTTCAGCGCGCGTTGAAACACCCCCATCTCATGCGCCAGCGGCACCGGGGCGTGCCATTCGTAGAAGTTCATGCCGATGTCGAAATCCAGCGACCAATCGGCCTGCGTGGTGATCATCCCGGCGTCCATCCACAGGTTTTGATCGCGTTGATCCAACAGCGCGAAATCGCCTTGCGCTTGGCGGGTTATGTATTCCAGTGGCCCACAAGGCAGCGTGGTCTCGTCCAGAAACACAAATTTCTGCTCGATCTCCAGCGGCTTGTTGATCCAGTGCCACTTGCCACCCTCGCGGTTCAATTCGAACATATCGGGGTAATCACGGGCCTTGGACACCATGATCAATTCCAGCAGATCCCAACCTGCCAGCGTCATATGCGGCAAGGACTGGCAGCGCAACGGATCAGAGGCCAGCACCTTTGCACGGTCTTTCATCTCTGCTATGTAATGCTCGTCCACATCGAAGGTGTGCTCGAACACCGACCCCGGATGCTTGGACAGATGCGGTTCTAAATTGACCGAATACATATAGCTGTCTTCGTGAAACGGAAACGGGAACCGCCTTATCGCCCAATCGGAATTGCGAAAGGTGAAATCGTCGCGAAAGGTTTCGTCTTTGAACTGAATGGTCATCGGGTTTTCCTACCTGTCGATCACGAGAGAGCGACCCTCAAAACGGGACACACATGGCATGATCTTGTTGCCGCAGACCTTTTGGTCGTCGGTCAGCCAATGGTCGCGGTGAATGAACTGGCCGTCATAGCTGACGACTTCGGTTTCGCACTGGCCGCAGGCACCGCCGCGACACAGGTAGGGGGCATCGACGCCAGCGCCTTCAATCGCCTCAAGCAGGCTTTGTTGTTCGCCCACGTGGATGGTTTTACCAGTTCTTGCAATCGTCACGGTAAAGGGCTGGCCCGATTGCGGAACCAGAAATTCCTCGGAATGCACCGCCGCACCCGGCCAGCCAAGGGTCGTTGCAGTTTTCAACACCCAAGCGATCATTCCTTTGGGACCGCAGACATAAAGATGTGTGCCCAAGGGCTGGCCAGCCAGCAAACCCTCAAGGTTGATCGCCTGCCCCTGGTCGCCATGGTAGATATGCACGTTGTAGGGGTATTGCTGGCCAAGCGTATCGGCATAAGACCCAAGTGCCGCCGAGCGCACGGAATAATGCAACTCGAACTGCCCGTGCATGGCCGAAACCTGCGCAATCTGTGCCAGAAACGGCGTGATACCAATTCCGCCCGCGATCATCAGATGCTTGCGCGCGCGCAAGTCCAGCGAAAACAGATTGACCGGATAACTCAGGCGCATCTTGTCGCCCGCCTTGACGTGGCGGTGCAAGAACAGCGACCCGCCGCGCCCTACATCATCCCGGCGCACCGAAATCATCAGGCTTGAGCGGTCTCGCGGATCGGACATCAAAGAATAGGGGTTCAGCCGGGTTGTGTCGCCGTCGCGCATCTCTACAACAGTATGCGCGCCACCCGAAAACGTCGGCATCTCGCCACCATCGCTGCGAATGAAACGAAAGCGTTTCACCAGATCGTTGACCTCGACCACCTCAGCCACGGTCACATCAATTTTGCGGGTGCCCGCGGTCATAAATACAACTCCTTTGCGGGGGGCACCTGGCCGGGGTCTTCGGCGTCGATGCACACGCCTTGAAATGCGGCGATGCGGCGTGAATAATGGTCGCGCACATAAAGATTCAACCCGCAATGCATGCAGACAAAGGGGTCCGTCAACACATCTTCGGTGATGCCCTTGCAATGCACACATTGCATCCTGCGCGCCAGCGATCCGCGATGTTCGGTCTGGATGGCACTGGCGGGATAGCCTGCCGCCATCGCTTCTTGCATGGCCTGACCGATCAGCCCTTCGGTGCCCGCAAGATAGATCTGCACCCCCATATGCGCATCGGCCAAAGCCTTGCGCAACCGCGAGACCGACGCCGCATAGCTGGGGCCGACATACATCTGTGAAGGGGAAAGTGCTTCTAGCTGTGCCACGAAAGCAGCGCCGGTGGCTTTCGGAATATAGATGACATGCGTCCGCGCCACTATGGCTGGCGCCGCGCGGGCCAGATCAAGCAAAGCAGCAGCGCCTTCGGCATCGGCAACCATAAGATGCGTCTTGCCTGGCCGTTCTTGCAGCGTGCCGTAGATCGGGCGGCTTAGGATAGAGGTTGGAAACTGAAACGTGGACATACGTGGAAAGGGTCCCTTTTCTGTCAGTGCGGGTGCGGGCTTGCTAAACAAGCCCGCAATCTTTGCAGATCAGCCTTTGGCCGTCCGGCGCTTTTTCTCGATGTCGTAGAACGGCATCGAATGCGTTGAGGCGGTCATCTCGCCATGGGTGGAGCAACGCACGGTCAGCTTGGTTCCATCATTGGCGCAATCCACTGGCAAGCGGGCGATGGCAATGGTGTGTTGGTTCAGATCGGAATGCATGGCCTGCGTGACCACGCCCACCTGTTTTTCACCCCGGAACACTGGGGCGCCATTGCCCGGAGGATTGCGACCTTCCAACGTCAGACCCCAGATTTTGAACCGTTCGCGGCCCTTCAGGCGGTAATGTTCCTCTGCTCCACGAAAGCCAGTCTTGCCGGGGGACACGGTGAAATCAAGGCCCAGCTCCCACAACGTGTCGCCCGGACCTTCATTGTCGAAGGGATACAATTCCGAATTATCGTAGGGAAAGAAAAGCAAGTAGCTTTCGGTACGCAGCAGATCCAGAGTGGTGAACCGGCAAGGAATGATGCCCATGTCCGCCCCTTCCTCAAGAATACGGTCCCAGATTGTTGGTGCGTCCTGACCGCGGCAGAACAGCTCATACCCACGCTCGCCAGTATAGCCTGTGCGCGAGATCATTACCGGAAAGCCGAACAGCGAGGTCTGCATATGGCTGAAATAGTTCAGCTGGCGGATACCGGGCACATGCTTGTCGAGATACTCCACCGCCAACGGCCCTTGCAGCGACAGATCGTGCAGATTGTCGTCAAAACGCACTGAAACGTCACGCCCACCGGATGCCATCGTCAACTGCTCGAACCCGCCGCCTGCGCCATGAACCACCATCCAGGCGTTCGGCCCCATCCGGTAGATCACGCAGTCATCGACAAATTTGCCTGCGTCATTCAACATCGTGGCATAGACCGAACGGCCCGGCATGACCTTTTCGACATTACGCGATGTGGCGCGGTCGATCACGTGGCTGGCACCAGCACCCGTCAGCATGACCTTTTTCAGGCCTGACACATCCATCAACCCCGCCTTAGTGCGGATGGCTGCATATTCCTGTTCCGGATCGCCTTTGGAATAGGACCAAGCTGTTCCCATTCCGCTCCAGTCCTCCATATCCGAGCCCAAGGCGCGGTGACGATCGGCGAGCGCCGAGAACCTCCAAGAAGCAGTCATTAACATCTCCCTTTTCATTTCGGCTGAGTTGGTCCGGACATTGCGCGGTCCGTGCTCACTCTGATATTGGCCAAACTATCTTGGTCGGAAACGGATAAACGTCAGCGAACAAATTTCGCAGCCGAACCCCTCAGGAATTAGAGGCAACCGCTTCTTGGCATCCAATACGCCGACGAGTCGCCTCAGCAGTCAAGAATAATTTTTTACTATACAGCTTCTACTCCAAAACCCGAAAGTTCTCGTGGGTTACGACGCGGAAGTTGTCTGACACCTTGTCGCGGAATTTCGTCCATTCCTGCGGGATGGTTTCACGCATGAATGCAAGGATGGCGTC
>Ga0209702_10003862_pt1 | contig 22897 bp, 17 predicted proteins | sample FRY01_FD_187210 | JGI IMG/M metagenome (GOLD analysis project Ga0209702, IMG submission 187210) | Freshwater microbial communities from Lake Fryxell liftoff mats and glacier meltwater in Antarctica - FRY-01 (SPAdes) (version 2) | ecosystem: Environmental > Aquatic > Freshwater > Ice > Glacier... | reverse complement strand
GTAGGCGCCAGCCTGCGTGGGTGGATGCGTGCGCCCGACACCCGGTCAACATGCTAAAACGGCGGTCCCCGCCGGAAGGGAAGGCGCGGGCGGGGTTTGGGCCGATCGGTACTGGACCGCTTGACAGCGGTTTGCCGCCATGCGACCACTTCAGACGTTAATCAGCTACCTCCGTTCCCCGGCACGCATGAGAGGCATGGGGACAAACGAGGCCCATGCGTCAGTGAACTCCACCAGTTGTCATGCGCGCGGCGAGTCCCATCATTCAACCGGCGGTCAGCCGCAGCGATCCGAAAGACCGCCAACCATCACCTAGGCTCCAATGCACTCAGAACCATCTCCGACCGTTGATACCCTCTCGAGTCGTCGCGTGCATCCATCGACGATCCGCCCCCCCACTCAGGCGGACCTGCCTAGCCTTGGAACCACGCGTGTGGCCGTGAGGTCCGGGCGCGGCGTCCTTCTACGCTGGATCCTCGTCCTGTCCGCGGTCTTGGTCGCGATGACGGCGTCCTCCGCATGGGCACAGCCGGTCGGCGACTGCGAAGACGCCGCGCTTCGCGATTGCTGCAACGGCATCTCGTATTGGATGGGCTACAATCCGCAAACGGCGCAGGTCGAGGGCACGAACCTCGTGACGGCCTTTGATGCCTATTGGACCGAGAATGGGTTCCTCGATGCGAGCCAGAGGTCGAGAAACGTCTTGGCCTTAGTGATCTTCTTGGGCGTGTTTGCTTTGCTTGTGGGACTGTTCTGGTGGACGGCACGCAGGCAGTGGATCGCTGGTTGGGTGCAACTCCTCCTTTTGATCGCAATCCCTGGGGTGGTCTGGTACCTCGTGCCGGATATGCTCGCCAAAGCCAGTGCGGCCGAGCAATCGGACGATTTCGTCGCGAATACACTCCGGCGCTTTTGCGCTGGACCCGACCAAGGCAACCTCGATCAGCCGCTCACCGCCCCGTGCTCCACAACTATTTGGCCCTCGTTTTTCCGCAGCGTGGATGGCGCCACGGCCCTCACGCCCGTCCTCACCTGTGCACGCCTCGAGTCGAGTGAGGTCGATGGGATTCTAAAAGACCCTGAGAATCCTTGCGCGAGAGACTGCGCGTTGGCGATGGACGCGAGCTCGCCCAATGGCGGGCCAAACAAGCTGCGTGAACGGTGGCATCAGATTTCGACCGACCTGATGGGAACTTGCAAGACCGTGGCCAGCAACTGGCGCGCTTCATTGGGACCGAGCCCTGCGGACTGGCGAGCCTGCTCTTCAAGCCTCGCGAGCCGCAGCGTAAAGCGCCAGATCAGCACCAACTGGGTACACGAATACGGCTGGGCTGGATTCGCTTTTGGCGCCGGGCTCGCGTCGCTCCTATTCCTAATCTCCTTCGTCCGCCCTAAATCAACGAGCAAATAAATGACATCATCTTGGATCCTCATCGGCGGCACCGGGCAGGAGTTCGGTCTGACCGCCGCGACTCTTGCGCTCCTCGGCGTTGTCCCCAAGCCCGAACGAGTCATTCTCATTGATGCCGACGCAAAGGGTCCGCTCCACGAAGATTTGGCGAAGACGCTCGACCTCGTGCGCTACCGTCGGTACGCCACAAACGAGCCGAATAAGGTCCTCCTACAAGTCGTGCCACTCGAGCCCAAGGCTGGCGCCCCCGAGCACAACCTTGACCGGGAGTTTAGCGGCGACAAGCTGCTGTCGGCGCTTTATGCGAACTCTCGTATAGAGCTCGATACCAGCGCCGGCTTCAAGGCCGAACCGCAGATCGGGTCGGCGTCCTTCTTCCGGCCCGCCTTCAACCTCCTGGGCGACTTTCGCCAGACGCTGAACCATATCCAGGACACTAAGGGTCACATCGTCTCGATCGTGGCATCTGTGGCTGGAGGCACCGGTTCGGGACTCTGGCAGTTGGTCTGTCGGCTCGTGAAGAAGCTCTACCCGGAGGCCACGATCCGTCTGCTTCTCATCGGGCCTCTGATGAGTCTGCAGCAGACGGGAGAGCGAGACGCGGACGAGAAACCGCTCACGAACAGACACCTCGACTCGAATGCCGCCGCAGGGTTCCGCGTGGCGCTTGAGGCGGCCTCGCTCGCGGCCGATCAGCGACCCTTCAGTGACCTCTATTTGCTTGGGTACCCGATTGACCAACAGAAACCGGAAGCCCCGCATGACCGGACAGGGAGACGCGATTCACGCATGACCCTGGTGGCGGCCACTATGCTCGGTCACGCACCAACGCCCGTGCAATCCACCGAGCACCCTGGTGTGTTTGTATGCAGTGACGACCTTCGCCCGGGCTCGATGATGACGGGCATCACGTTCGAGGCCCCAACGGCCTCGGACGTACGCGTAACGTTACCGGTCAATGATGTCGGCTTCATCCTATCCGAAACTATAAAGCACCTTCATCGGATGCGAGGCACGGCTTTTGGTCGTGCGTTTGGGCCCATCCGCCTCTTCGGCAGCCGGCAGGTCGGTCGCACAATCCTCAAGACCGTCGAGGGTAGCCGGGTTTCGCCTAAGATGTGGCGGTCGGAGCTCGACGCCTTGCTCCGTAACGCAATCTCACTGCTTGAACGCTTCCAAGGCTGGGTCTCGAATCAGGTCGACCAGTACCCCGGCCAACTCGACCAAGCCCCGAAGCGACTAGTCTCTGTCACGCCAGTAAAGGCGTGGCAGCTGGCCATCGACCGGTTTCCGATTGATCCGTTCGATTCTCAGAACAGGGAATTTCATCTACGTCGCTGGATCTCTTCAGTCGGACCCGCGCATATCCGAAAGGGTTCCGAAGTCTCAGAGCAGCCCGGCGCGAGCCTTCAATGGTTGCTGCCTGTCAAAATCCCCACGGCCCCCACTGGCGGCGGATGGAGTCGTGTTCCAGCAGGGAACATTCATCCCCTCTATGCCGATCGTGCCGAAAGTTTCCCGACGCCATTCGCCCGTGGGTACTGGAACCTTCAAAACCTCCGTTTGAAAGACCCTACGGCCGAGCAACAAATCGCGGTCCATGCCAGCCACCGGGAGACTCACGCCATTTGGCTCGGTCTCGTAGGAAGCGTGTTCGGCATTGAAAGGGTGGTCGTGACGCCGTTAGACATTACTAAGGGTGTCGAGCCGAACGATACAAGCACTATCGATGTGAAACGCGTATGTGCGTTTGTCGAAGACGGCCAGTTCGCGCGGGATCCGGCGGGACACACTTCGATTCAGTTCTTGAAACTCCTCGTCCCGATCGAAGACAAGAACAATCCCCAAATCAGATGGGCGAAAGGAAGCATCGTCGGGGCGATCCATCCATTGTCCGGCCCGTTCCTCGGCCCAAATCACACCGGCCTAACAACCCTCGTCGAGGCTAGGTTGAAGGGCAATCGCGAGACTCTCCAGGGCTTGCTCGCCTACTGGATTCGGACCTCGATAGCCGACTACGACAATGATAACGCCCCTCCATGGCTGCGTTCGATTTTCTCCAGAAAGGACCTTGAGGGCTTGAATTCTGATAGTGAGGTTGACCCCGACCACGTCCAAGCGACTCTCGAGGGCATCCAACTCCGGAACGCTGGTTCGAATAGCGTCATCACCTTTAAGCTACCCGTGGTTGGCGCCGCGCCAAAGGTGTTGCGGTTTAAGAACAAAACACCTGCAGGAATCGAAACGTACACTTATCCGGTATTACCTGCCTACACACGGGACCAAGGCGAGCAAGACTTCCTCAACAAAGATAGCTCCGCCAAACATGTATTCGACCCGCCGAAGCTAGATGTTGATACTCTCACCTACGAGCGTCTGCCAGGCAAGGCATCGCCGGTAAAGCTCAAAGCGGAATTCGAGGATCTTCAAGACTGGAATATTGAGGTATTCCCTGGAGAAGACGCACCAAAAGAGTGGAGCCAGTTTGGCATCGCGATTGAGCCGGCTGGGGGTCTCGACGATCATATTAACTACGACATCACAATTTACGTGGAGACCTCAGACGGGCGTTTGAAGTCTTTTGCACTCCCCGAGAAGCACTGGACGGCTCATTCTTGGGTGCAAGGACGACCACGCTTGCTCTGTGTGACCCGGCGGCTGGTCGTCGATCCTATGGATTCAACCCAAACCGAGTCGCCGGCAGTGGTCGGATTCTTTCCGCTCCTCGGGCCGGCTCAGAACCGAAGCCGTGGACAGTTGGGTGATGCACCAATCATCGCGCTCGATATTGGAACCTCACGTAGTTTCATGGCGGTGAAGTCGGGTGACCAACTCACGGGCGCCCCGTTCTCCTACCCGTGTAAACAGCTCGTGACTGCGGATGAGAAGCAGAATTTCAGCTTGGGCAATTACTGTCACTGGCACCCCTTACGACGTATCGGCGTGACCGTAGGCGGGGATAGCGGGGGGGAACTCGCAAGACTCGACTACCAAAGCGATTCGCTCCGTCACGCTCGTGTGATGCTCCTGCCGTCCAACCTGGTTCGTCGCAAGAGCCCCACAGACGGTGGTGCGAGAAATCCTTTCTCCGATTACTCAATCTCTGCCGGTTCCGGGCTGCCAGATGAGGCGTATTTCCAGCGGTTCGTCAACCTCAAATGGGAGGGCGAGCAGGAAGCCCTCAGTGACTATATCACGCTGCTCTTACTTACCGGCATCGCCGAATTGGACTCCCACCTCCGACAGGCTCCATCAAGCATCGCGCTCCGGTTTTCCTTCCCCCTTGCCTTCCACTACCAAAATCGCGGCCGCCTCGAAGCGGCGATTGAGCGGGCGAAACAACGAGCCGCTCAGGTTACTGGTATCTTGAGAGAGGCGATCACGATCACCTATCTCGACGAGTCCATGGCGGGCATCTACCATGTCGGCTTAGGTTCCGACCCATGGAAACTAAGCCTCGATATCGGCGGCGGCACAGCTGATATTGCGCTCTTGCATAACGCGAAACGAGTAGTAGCAGATAGCGTGCGTCTCGGGGGTGACTTGGTCATCGAGCGCCACGCCAAAAAGGAAAACCTCGGGGACACCCCACAGGTCGCTATGAGCAAATTCGGACACAAGCTGCGCGGATCTGCCAGCTTCGCCGAGGTCTTCAAGCATGCTGCGCCGGAACTATCGGCCCAACTCCTTGCTCTCGCTGAGGACTACGTGGCCCGAGTGCTCGCAGGTGCGTTGGTCCAGATAGAACGCGGCGTGAGACCTGGAATGACAGGCGATGAGATTCAGGAATTAAAGGCTGGTCTCGGGGGGCCGGCCAAGATCCCGGTCAGTCTCTATCTCTTTGGTGGCGCTTGGCGTCTCGCGGAGATGAGCTATCAGTTCGTATGGTCGGCGGAATCAGATGCCAAGATTCAGAAAAACATCGGAAAGATCGTTGAGGACCGCGTCAATGGCCTCCTCGAAGCTGAGGGCTGTCAGACCCGAGTTCAGGTCACGATCCATCACACGCATCTCCACCAGCTGGGCGGGGAGAAGGCAGCTGTCGCGCTTGGACTGCTCAATCCTCACGCCAACGAATTGCTGCTGAAAAAGATCACCGGCGAGATGGGCATCTTGACGATAAACGGGCTTGATGAGTCCTTCGAGGAACAACCGCGCCAATGGTTCGAATGGGTTGGCGCTGGGGTGAAATGGCGCGACAGTCCGGATACGGTCGTGGGGCGCGCGGTCTCACAGCCAAAGGCTCAGCCGGCATTTGCAAACGTCACATTGCGTGAATGGGAGATCGCCCAGGTCATCGGAAAGAGCACCGAGCTGCAAATGCGCCTTACTCCAACCAAGGACAGCGCATATTACGACAGAAACAACCAGCAGAGGACTCAAGGAGCTATGGCGGTGGCCATCGAGACCTGCTTTGCCAAGAAGTTCAGCCAATGAACACTATCTTCACCTGGGCCGCCGCGGGCATCATTGGTCTCGGACTTATAATGGTCATCGCCGGGTTGCGGCAAGCGACAATAGCCGCGGCGGATGAGCGCAGTATTCTCGCGGCTCAACTACGCGATCTAATGCGGACAGTGAAAGAAATGTCCCTACGCATCGAAGGTTTCGGACATAAGCTCGAAGGTTTCGCAAAAAACATTCCACGGGAATTGGATATTGCGGCATTGGCGGTCGAACTGACTGGGCGCATGAAGGCCTCTTCTGAGCGCGACAAGCGCCCCGAGGAGCCAGCAGCTGTGCGCGTGGAGCCGGTCGAAATACTCTTAGCATGGTGGAATCGGAGTCGGCTTAGTGCCTCAAGCGTAGCCGCGGCGCTACCTAGTCTTCGTTCCGAGCTGCCGGGCTTTTCGATCGCTCAGGTCGAGATGGCTCGGGGCTTAGTGGGTCTGACATTCTCCCCTCTCCTTCCAGGTGGATTCCGGGAGACCATCATCCTTCCAGAGATGTCGTTCAGGGTCGGTGATCTAAAAGCCGTTTTTACGGCGCCACTCGGAACGTCCGATATGTGCCGGATCCAGCGCACCATTAAGCCTGCATCTGTCGAGACCCAATACCACGGCGCGGCCCGCACTGAGTTGGTCAACTACGGCATGGTTCAGGGACTCATAGAGCCGGGAGACGCCCTGTGAAGAACCTAGTCACCATCGCCTGCATCTTGGGCACATCGTTGGTCGCGTGCCGCGAGGGCGAGGAACCAGGCGCGGTCGAGCCAACTAGCGCCAAGGTCGAAACACCAAGCGCGCAAAAGGGTGCATCGCCCGTAACGAAGAACGCCGGAAGCGGTCTAGCGGCCAAGCCATCGGTCTCCGCCGCACCCGGGAAAGTGACTGAGGACCTCACGGGGAAAGGTCTCGACGATCGCCAGCCCTCGGTCCAGGTCGATGGACCGGAAGACCCGCCTGCAACCGATCCGGAAGCCGAACCAACTGAATCGACCGGCAACATTGAAGTCCTTGTCGATTGCAACCGAGCGACGACCAACTTCGGCCTCACGTACCACGAAAAACGCTATCGAATCGGCGCTGGTGGCGGGCTCGATAAGGTCCTCCGGGCGTTTTCTCAGGCGGTGAGTGGTCAGGCGGAGTTCATCGACACAGACGAGCCCGTGAAGTACTGCGGCTATGCCGACCAGATAGTGTGCCCGGGCGCAACGAATTCTCCAACGTCGCCTGGTATGGGCGCGTGGGTGGACGTATGCCGCCCCTTTAACGAGGACCGGGCTTTTGGCGAAATGGCAGGTGCCGTCAAACACCTTGAGCGCCAGGCGGCGAGGCGAGGTGGAATCGGCATGTTGCTCACGCATGGCCTCATCACGACAGCCGATGGTAGCGAGCGTGGCGGGGCGGACCCAGCGACCCTCGTGGCGGGATTGCCTGTGCGCGCTCTCGCGGACGCTCTCGTAAATGGGAAGACCAGCCTAACCATTATCCTCATTGAGGACGTGCCGTTTAAGTATGGTCGCCATGGCGACTTGAAACTAAGAAAAGCGGACAAGCAGCCCGTGGCTCCGATGGCCATGCTCGTTTGGGGCCCCGACGATGAAATCATGTCACACCTCGTCGCATCTATTATTGAGAACCTTAAGCCGCTGTCGCCTAAGGCTGTGCGCCTTGCGAGTTATGATCCCGCGCTTCACGGCCCCGTGCTCTCAAGCGCAACGCTGCATCAGACGAAGATTCCGAAACCTGGCGCGACACACCAGCCCCAGATGACGAAGGTGATGTGCAAAGTTCGGCAAGGGCGCAGCGCGAAATGCGAGACCGACCTCGTCAACCCTAAGACCACCTACAACCAACCGCAGCGGGACGTGTTGGCGGTCATCTTCGAGACCGCGCCGGCCGAGCCTGACGTAGCCGCGGCGTTCACCTGGCGGCCTGGCCCCATCGCGGAGGCGCTGACTGTCGAAGTCGCTGCGAGCTACCGCGGACCGCGGGGCGCACCGGGACCGACGAAAGTCCCCGTTGAGAACCTCGTGGTCGACGTGCCATTCGAGGCCAACATGGCCATCGCGACGGGCAGCCTCTACCTCGCAGGACTCGCGCCTCTCGCGCGGTGCAGCGACGCACTACGGCAGTTGGAAAGGCTCGTCAGCCCCACCAAGCTCGAGCCACGCATCACGACCGATCAGAGTTGGTCGAGGACGGTGCTCTTGCCGGCCCGCTGCCTCGCCTCCGACGAGACCCTCGCGAATAGCGGGCCGCGCGGTGGCGGCCAGCTCGTCGCGATCCCCGAGAGCTTCGAGCTCGAGCTGTCCATCGAGGGACGCGCGCCGAACTCGAACGAGACACGGGATGCTCTTGAGCAGTTGATGAACGAGGCGGGATGGCCTCAGTCCGACGTCGGAAGTGAGACGGTCCCCGGCCTGCGGCAGACGGTTCTGGCGATCGCCAGCATCGCCATCGAGAAGGCGCACAAGCGCGGCAATAGTCCTCAGAAGATCGCAACGATCGAGGTGGTAGTCAAATGAGTGTTGATCATGGGTCGGTAGACGTCAAGACCAACGACGGAAGGGTTTTGATTTATGTTGGTATAGCCCTTATCGTCGTTGGATTTGGTGTTGGCCTCGCTTCCGGAATTTCAGCAGATAGCCCGAAACCGGACACATTAGCGTCCCCAGCGGAGGCTGGTTCAGGTGAAACGTTGGGTTCAGAGAACAACTCGAAATCAGAGCGAACTCAGGCATCTGCCAAGGATAACCTTAAAGATTCCAAAGATGGTGTTCCGCAAGAAGCTAAGGCTGCGGACCCGATAAGTGTTGTTGAGGAGAAGGTCCTTGGTTCAACAGGTGAGGCAATGCCTGCGGTTATCGCTGGCGAAGTGCTGACTTTCGCAAAGTGTTTTGAGCAGGTCATTGAATCGCTACCAGAGAAGCCGCCAGCGGACTCAAAGTGCAGGCTCCCAACCGGAGACACCCACACGACTCAGCAACCCTGTTCCCTGCGTCGTGTTAGGAATGATAACGGGGTTGACGTATGGGCTCACAAAGATGGGGGGTGCAGCGCCGTTCGGTGCACGAGTCTCGTCAAGACATGCGGCAGTCAGACTGATGCACTTGATTGGCTCAAGGTGTACGGAGACGATGCGCCTCCTACACCAGCGAATAGCCGCACGCCCGCCAAAACCCCAAAAAACAACTCAAACCGTTGATTCAGCCAGACTGAAGTGTGACGAAGGACATCTTCGCGATGAGGAAATTATATAAATGATTCAACAAATCCTCTCCAGCATCACCGAGGTTGTGCTCCCACTCGGTTCGGCCTTGTTGGCGGCCGGGCTCATCATCAAGCACAACGCGGCGGCGAAGAGGGAGGTCGTCGAAACAATAGAGGACCTTCACAAAAAGGTCGGAAAACAGGAACACACGCTCGCCGGCATGATTGCCGGCCCGAACCAGCTCGCCTCGGCGACCCAGGTCGATGAGGCGCTGCGCAACCAGCAATCCAGGACGATAGACGCGCTCCTCCTCGCTGGCCAAGCCTTCGCCGAGCAGCGGCGCATGGCGAGCGACAATGCTCAGGATCCTGGAGTTAACCGTGAACGTTAGGGCATTGCTATTACTGCTGGCCTTCGGAGCGCTCACTATTAGCGCAGCGGACGCGCGCGCGGAGAGCGACCCTACAATTTACGTGGTCCACGTGGACGCTCATGAGGCGTTCGGACAGAGCGGTTCCGCAGAAGCTGCCCGGGTCGTCCTCGCGCTTATTGCCCGTTTGCAGGCATTGTCGATGTTGGAGTATCGCATCTTCGGCACGGACGATAAGACCCGGTGGGAGATCTACGTCAGCGCCGGGCAGCGGGATAACGGCACACTCCTCACCCGCATCGCCCCTGACCAAGAGTTGCCGACGGCCGAGCAGCTCGAGGGTGCGATCGCCTCGCGAATCCTCGCAGCCCAAGCGCGATCTGGGACTCAGATCTCCTTATGGCCATTGCAGCAGCTCGTGGCTGAGTTGCCTAAGTCGACGGGCGCTATCGAAAATCAGCTCGTTCGCCTTGTATCGAGCAACCAAGAAGCCGACGTGGTCAGAAATGAGTCGCGTGTGACTCTGCTCTCGAAGCGGTTGAAGGTTTTCACGGCGGCAGTCGATCTCGATCTCGCCCCGCTTCGCCTTGAATCCGAGGGCTGGAAGCCGATCACCCGCAGCCGGGTCCCGGCCGAGCTTACCGCGGGGTCGGCCGACGCCCTGCTCAGACTCGTGAATGCTGGAGTCGAACGATGGGGTAGCTGCGAGCGAGTGCCCGTTGGGAGCTCGCTCGTCGACATTTTGCTCGTCGGCGAGAGCGCCGTGAAGGCGCCCTCGGAGGCAATCCGCGTTGTGGGCATCGCGACGCTGCCCGAGCGTTGGGACCTCGATGTCGGTCGACTAAAGATGCTTCGGCTCGATTCGATCAGCGGCCTTTCAAGCCTGACGGCCGACGTCGCCACCCAAGCCAGCCTTCTGTGTCACTTCGATAGCCGCGTGCAGCCGTCGTGGGAGATCCTTCGGGATGGTCAGGTATTCCAAGGCAATCGGGTTTTCCGCTCGGAGCGGTTGACCGTGAAGACGAAGGCCGCGGCCGAGCTGAACGCAGTTGGGCTCTCGGTCAGCGTCACGCGCGAAGATAAGTCAGGGGACAAGCTCTGTGCCCTTGCCCAGGCGATGGCTGACGGATGCGCTTGGCAGCCAACAGCGCTCGGCGCCCACTCGCTTACATTGGTCGAGCCTAATGGGAATCCGTGGGAGTTGCTCACCGCGCAGCGGACCATCGAGGTTGTCCAGCCCCCTCAGGCTGTGGCGATCGTAGAAATTAGTCCGGGAATCTGTAGTGGCGCTAACTCGTCAATTCTATTCGAAAATCAGAGTTTTTTCTGGACCGTCCCCGAGACATTCTGCGTGGACTACAAAATAAATCTGAGTTCGACCGAGTTCGAGTTGACGCCCCAACAGAAGGTCATGGTGCTGTTGTCGCTGCGAATCGTCGTCGCTAAAGGCGAACAGGTCATGAGGACCTCGACGGTCGACAGCCAGACAGGAACAGGACAAGTGCAGTTCGTCATCGGCGACGAGCAGGAAGAAAACCTCCTCGACGCCGGACCTATCGCCGTACGCGTCGTCAATTCCCGCAGCCCATCCGTGTTCCGCGATCCGGACGCAGACCTAGCCTTCGAGGTTGGGTTTGCAGGCGGACCAGTATCGCGCGAGTTCCAGATCGGTGATGTGCGCAAACTCGCGTATGGCATACTCGCCGGCTTAATTCTGGCCGCCGCGGCCTTCGGGGTGTGGCTCCTTCGCCGAGCCCACTTCCTGCAGGTTCATTTTAGTGTGCGCGGCTGGCCGCCTAGTCTCGACGCGGCCGTCCTCAAGCTGCGCGTAGGGCCCAATCTGGAGGAGTCGAGGGACGGAATCAGACCCGTGCTGGGTCTGAATCACGTCGCGGCAAAGCGAATAGGGGGGGGCTACGAACTCACCCTACGGTCGATACGCGGCGAGACCACGACGCACTCCCTGAAACACCCTATACCAAATGTCGAGTGGGGCCCGTTCGACCTGACCGTCACGAGAACGCGAGGTTCTGATGATTGAATTCGACCATATCAGGCGCGGTGAGAAGGTGGCCGACACAGCCTACTGTGTAGTCTACGAAGCGTGGTATGAAACGCCTGCTGATCCGGGTCGGGTGCAGAAGTGCGCGATGAAAGTCGCCAAGCGTGAGGACGAGGCGACTCTCCTCTTGATGAAGGGCGAGTACGACCGACTCTCCCGCCTCTTCGGCAGAGGACGAGAGGACGAGACGCCACTGGTGCCAAAGCCTCTCGCGCACTTGGTGGAGAAGGGGCAGACGACGTTGTTGATGGAGTGGGTCGACGGCACGCCGCTCGATGAACAGACGAGCCGCGGCAGGGCGAACCCAAAGCCGGCGCTCTATGCTGTTGAGTCGCTTCGCCGGATGGTGACGCTCCTCGATTTCGTCCATCAGCCGGATGGGCTCGACGCCGTCCTCCCCGATTTCAAGCCTGATGCGGTCATTCTGGCTGGTCGGGCGGTGCGGGTGCTCGATTGGAACGTGGTGCACAAGTACCACGACGACGGTGCGGTTCGTGATTTCCAGGCGGTCGTACTCTATATGACCGAACTGGCGGTCGGCGCGCGACTCGGGAGCTTCGCCGCTGCAGCCGAAGCCATCGCGGGCATGGGGGCTGATCTCGAGAGCAGCCTCGTACGCACTCTTTTCTCGTTCGTACACGGGCTTGCACGGAATACGGCCGGCCGGGAGAGACTCCAAGTCATCTACAAGCGCATCATCGAGCTTTGCGAAGGTTATGAGGAGGCCCTGAATCAGCTCCATTGGGTGAGTCTCGGATTGAACAATGCGCAGCCGCTCCGCGCCGAGGTGCAGTCGGCTCTCGATTCCGCCCTTCGGCTCGCGGAGTTCGGGAACCCGCCGAAGCTCGACATCCAGAAGAAAGAGCTCAAGCCATTGCTCCGATCGGGCGGAACGTCGAACCGCGAAGACGACTCGTTGAGGCGGTCTGTCAATCGGCTTGTCGCGCTCTTCGCAGAAGCTGGGGTCATTGACCTGAAGCAGGCCTCCGTGTTGGCTGTGGATGTTTCCGCGGCCAGACCGCCGCCTCACCACGCACCGGTTGTAGTGAGGTCAACACAGGCAAACAGCGAAGCGAGTTACGCACCGCATTTGCGCGGCGCTTCTGCCGCAGGTCAACACGGCGCGGATAAGCCAAATGGGCCAAGCGAGGCCGAATGGAGATTGTATCGCGAACTCGAATCGTTTGGGCCTAAACGACTTGGCGACCTTGTCGACCGAGTCGACGACGTGACCAGACTCTACGAAAAATTCCGCAATTCCGAGGCAATGCCACAATTGTACCAAATGTACGTCATGGTTACCAAGATCGCCCCAACGCGGAGGGACAAATAATGGCCGCTACAATCGAGGTCAACGAGGCAGATCTCCGTGACTACGAGCAGATCCTTCAAATCTTCGAGGCGGGAGACGCGCTGGGCGGCTTCAAAAGCCGTATCAAGGAACTAGCGAAGGTCTACAAGGCCAAGCATCCTTCGATGCCGGCGCTCGGGAAAATTCTCGCCGAGGTGAAATATCAGGACGATCTTGCCTATAAGATGCAGACCTTCGCCTCGGACAAGGACAGGTCCGAGGGAGAGGTCTTTGACGGGCAGGCAAGCACGGTCGCAGAGCGTATCAAGCATGCCGCTGGCAAGGTAGAGAAGCTGGCAATCGACATACATACCGCCACCTTCCTCGACATCGACGAAGGAACGCACGCCACGAAAGATCTCCAGAGCGCACTGGCTGAACGGATACGGGAGTACTACCTGAAGCTCATTCGCGACGTGATAGCGAATGGTTTTCAGAGCGGAGTTCTATGGGAGCAAATCACCATCTCCATTAGGAGCCTGAGAACTAGGCTGGAAATGATCGTCTCTGTGGACGAGGCGAACACCATATTCGAGAATATTGAACGCCTCATCAATGCCAAGTTTATCTCCGAGCAGAAGATCGCCTCCAGCTTCTCGAGCGCCTCTCTCGTTCAGCCACCGTCGAGCTTTACACAGCTTGCCAAATTCATTCGATACGTCGAGTCGAAAGGCCTCGATACGGGAACAGTGACCCTACTCTCCAACGGCCTCTTTCGGACTCTCGAGGATTTACACGCGTTTCTTGGAAGCTCTACCGTCAGAAGGCGAAGCGAAGGCGCAACACAATGGGTGCGACAACTCGAGCGCTTTAAAGCACGGAGCGAATCGGCGGAGTGGAATCAACTCTTAGAGGAGCAGCAGGCGATATTGGCAGCCAGCAAAGAGGCGATAGCTGACATCACAAAAGCCATGCAGCAGCTTCAACAAACCTGTCAGAACGTGGAGATGAAGGTTCATCAGGAGCACCGGCGCGATTGGGCTATCCTCGGCTTAGATGCCGACGCATTCAGGAAATCTTGGAGCAAGCTCGTACAACCTCTGTCCAAGCTCCAGAAGTGGTTCGCTGATTATCTCGAGTCGGTACAACGGCTTCAGGAATTCGTGCCACGCAGTCCGCCGGTAGTCAACGCCGCTGCCAAGACTTGGAGCACTTGGACAAGGCAGACTGAGAAGAACCTCGCCGATTTCCTCGGTGAATGTCGCGTGAAGGATTCTATAGAAATTGCGCGAGATTGTATCAACGTCACTCAGCGGGAGCTAGGGGCTTGGCAGATTCGGCAGCGCACCAGCCCCGAGGTCATCACACAAATCGATAGCGGCGCACCGTGGGAACAGGTCGCGGCCGCTGCGCAAAAGGCGGGCGAGCCAGAATTGGCAGCCGCCATTCAAACAGTGATGGGCGCGCTCCAGGCCGCCCAAGACTGGCGTATGCTCAAGTCCGTCTGCGATGGGATAGCGCCGAAGTGCGTTTCGCTCGCGATGTACACCCTCAGCAAATCCGATAGGCAGGTCGAGAGGCTGGCATCACTTATATTGGACGCTATCGAGAGTGGTGATGAGCTTGGTAACTGGTTCGAGCCGTGGCTCGATGCTTTTGATGATGACTCGCCGCAATGGTTTGTACTCCTTCGGTATGCTGCGCTGACGCGGACGGTTTTGCGGGACCCTTCAAGGTCGATACAGGCGTTGCTCGATCTGACCGCAGAGGACGGGAGATCTGCATCGCTTCTCGATGTCCATCGAAGTATTCGCGTTATTCGTGAGCCGGACGTCGACCCGGCCCGATTTCCGGGCACCGCAGCGCAACGCGTACACCAGTTACTCACCAATATGAAGCGCGAGCGTGAACGAGCCGAGGTCCAACTCGAGGCCCGGATCGCCTTCTATGCTGCCTTGGCGCTAGTGCCATTGGGCGAGGGCGCCGAGGGTCCCCGGCCGCGCTGGGGACTTCGGGATGCCGCCGCTTGGGACGCGCATCTGTCACCGGAGTGGAATGCCCTCTTCAGGACTTCGGATGAGTTCTACTGGAAGACAAGAACACTCGCCCCCCTAAGCAGGCGCATGGGGTACAAGCGAGAGTTCGCGTTGCTGGGCCTGACGGAGACGCTTCACCTCTCGCCAAGTGCTCTAGAGCCAGACGGAAAAGAAAATAGTGGCGATGAGATGTCCAGCATCCCGACAGCAACCGAAATACTGACCCTCGTAATGTCGATGGAACGTATAACGGCATCTGTGACAACGGCGCACGAAGTACTAGCCTCGGTCCGGAGTAAACTCGAGAGACAGCTCCGACATATCGGTCTTGGGCTGTTGAACCTCGACCTCGAGCGCCCCGGCAATTACGGCGAAGGGTCGGCGCGGCAGGTCTTGCAGAAGGTGCAGGGCCGATTCGGTAGCCTCGCCGCGACGAGGCCGTTCCTCAAACGTCTCCGGAACGTTCTCGACGATGCAGAGTGGGTTGTTAAACGGTCAGCAGCTCTCAATGGCGCAAGCTGCGACGTACAGGCTGCGTTGAGGGAGTGCCTCGATATCGCCCGAGCCACAGAGGCCGGCGCAGGCGCTAGGCTTTCAAGAGTTCTCGAGAGTCTCGTTTCTGGGGACGACAACTCGGCCAGCGCCGGCGATATCGCGGGCGTCATCACGGAGGCACTAGCCTTGTCCGGCACGCGAGCGGTGTCGAACCAAGGCTCGAAGATTCTTTGGGAATATGCGATGGCCTCGATACAGGAGTACATCCTTCGGTACACAAAGAGTCTGGGCGCGGATTTGAAGCAAGAGCTCGTCGGCGTGCTTCGAAAGCAGGTCATCGACAGTCCAGACCCGGTCGAGCTTCGACAGCGTTTGGACCGATTGGCTTTCGTCGATGCCGACGATAGCGCGACGAAGGCGCTGAATAGTCACATCTCCGCGAACTTGGCCGGCTGAGCGAGCGATGTCATCGGGCCGGAATCAGGGCGATCACCCGCACATCGCTGACGGCGAGGTCGGGCCAGCGGGAGCCACTATGGACGGTGATGGCCCGAACCGTGATCCGGCTCGTCTTCACAGGAGGCTCAATCGGGATTCTGACATAACCTCGCTTGCCACTGCCGAACGAGAAGCGGTCGGTTCGTTCGCCAAGGTCGATACTGACGATTCCGAGCCGCGCGTTCATCGAGAAAAGATCCTGGCCCTTCCAGTCGAACTGGTAGCCATTCGCGATTTCGAGCGAGGAGATGAGATGGGAGCGTGCGAAACGGAGCGTGAAGGACTCACCGACTCCTTCACGAGACTTGGCTGAGGCTTGCCAGCTCGTTTCGAGCCTGCCGTCGAGGAGATAGCGCGGCACAAAGTGGAAGCCGATGTCGGCTGGGAGAGTCGATGATGCTGATGCAGACGCGTACCTCGTGATGTCCCGCTCGACGAGCTTTTGGGGAGGGGGCGGCGTTGGCTCGTTCTTCGGTGCAGGCGGTGGTTTCGTCGGCTCTGGAGGGGGGGCCGCCAACGGGACCACCGCCTGCTCAGGAAGCTCTGCAGCTGCCGCGTCCGCGGCCCGTACCGTCTCAACGACAGAAGGAAGAGAAGGAAGGGCTGCCTCGTCGATCCGCGCATCGCCGAGGCGCGGCAACTCCGCCACTCTCGCCTCTGATGGCTTTAGCATCTGTGATGTGTCAACATTATTGACAGGTTCCGGCGCGGGCATATTGCGCACCGTCGGGCTTGCCGGCCTCTCGGGTAAAGCAAGGTCCGAACTGGACTTCAGGTTTCCTAAGTCCAAGGGCGACTCTACCGATGTAGTCTTACCGGGTGAAGTGACCTTGAAGATGACGTAGGTCGACGTGCCGCCGAGAACCATCAAAGACAGGAGGATCAGAGGGGTGCGTAAACCTCTCTTGGATGGATGTCTGACTAGATGTCTGGCCGAGGTCTCCGGCTCTAGTGATTTGACTGGCTTTGGGCCTTCGCTGGCGGCTGGCGAAGGCGTTCGGAACCTGTCAACGGCTTGAGACTTCGGACTCGACGCCGGACCATTCGCGGCAGTCGGCTGCGATGGCGGACTTGCGGTGCCCTGATGTGTCGGGGGTGCAGGTGTTGGTGGGGCGATTGCGGGGGGCAAGCCCCTTGGCAGACCTAACGCCGACACATCCGAGATGGCATGAGGTTCAGGGGCGAGGCCGAGCATGCGCGCAATTTCATCATCATCCTCTGCATCTGCAGGATCAGGTTCGCGACCGATCGTCGTTTGCGATCTGAGCGCTGGATTCTCGATGGCCGTGGGGGGGCGCGGCTCGTTTAGTTGAACCGATTTATTTAATCCTTTGGACGTTGGCTTCATTGTGGATGACCGTGCTCTACATGGCGGAACCTGTCAATGGCGTTCCCACGCTTTGTTACCGGGCGGGCTGGATGATGGCGCCCCGGCCGGGCTCCGTGATGGCCATCGCTGATGTGAGAAAGGTCCCCCACTTCGGCGATGCCCATCATACAGCTCGCCTGAAACTGGTCCTCACGTCGATTGATGGATGCTACAAGGAATAACCAACGATTAGAAACCCTCCGATGTTCATGGCCTCGCTCCAGGCTAGTTCGGCCCCGACGAACATCGAGCCCCCCGCCCGATAACTGAGCTCATCCAGCCGATAACTGAGCTGCCCAGCCACAAGCAGCCCGCTGTCATCGGTACTCTCGAACGCTAGACACTCACCGCTAAGACCTTCGTATGCGAGGCAGCTCTCTTGTTGGCGCTGAAAGGCGGCACGTAATTGGAGAAATAACCCAACGCGATCAACTCCCGCCAGTTGGAACTCCACGCCAGCACCAACATCGAAATAGAAGACAGAAGCAGAAGCGCTGTCGATCGGTATGGAGCTAGGCGCGTTATTGTTGCGCCCGCTACCGACCGAGGCAGCAATGAATACGCGAAGTTCGGGGCGTGAAAATGCAAGGCCTGCGTTGATGCGCAGAGCAGCGGCTGCCGTGACATCGTCATCGGCGAATGCACCAACAGCGAGGGCAATTTTTGCGTAAGGTATCGGCGGTGGCCCAGGTGGCGAATCGGGAATGGGTGGGCGGACCGCCGGTTGGGGCGCCTGGATGTTCATCCGCTTCGGCGGTGGTCTAGGTGGCGAATCGGGAATGGGTGGGCGCGCCGCCGGCTGGGACGCCTGGACGTTCATCTGCTTCGGAGGAAGCGAAGGGGGTCTCGGTGAATCGCGTATCCGGCAAGCCTCGATCTTCGCTAGATTTTGTGAGTTCGGCGCTCGCCTCCCTGCCCAAGACGCGCCGATCAACCTGCAGCGCTGTTCAAGGAGCGGAAGCGACTCAGCCGCCTCGAACTGCGCGTCCGACGCTGTCTCAGCCACGCGGATTGCTGACGCATGGTCGAGGTTTAGGGCCGTGATGCGGGCGCCAACGTGCTCCAGAACAAGGATGACGTCATCCACTCGCTTATGCTCGGCGAGCCTCATCATACGGCCACGTATTGCGCGCCCGAGTGTGCTCGGACATCGCTCCGCAATATCGAAAGCCATAAATGCGAGTTCCGAGGAAATCGAAGAATCGTCGCCGAAATCGGCGGCCTTATCACAGCAAATATCAGGCGTCGTTGTGGCAGCGAACGCTGCGGTCAACATTGCGAGCTGGCGTTTGCGATTCCCGAGGTGCCCATACACCTCAACGAGATTGAGCGCCGAGAAATAGTGCAGCGAGGGCTCAAGAAGTGCGACTTCGAAACACTCAGCAGCGCGAAACCAGCTTCCGTCGAACAGCCAGTCAGTAGCCAAGTTGAGCGCTTCGGCGGGTGCTTGAGTTGGACACTTAGCGTGTGCAGTCCTGGACACTGCGACAGCTAAGACAAGCACTGAAATAAGCGAGAGGTACCTAGGGCGCATTGCGTTCTCCCAGTGCCCTACGCACCTTGGTGAGAAATTGTTTAGCCTCCACGTCTTCTGGGTTGCTAGCGAGCGCCATCTGGAGGAAATGCTTGGCACTATCGAGCTTGCCGGCGTGAAAGTCACTGACACCACGTGCACGATACTTTGCACCTAGGTCGACAGGACGGGGTTGTTTTTCCCCGCCATCGACAGATGTTTCCCTTGGGGGGGCTTCGATTTGGGTCTCGCCGAGGAGACGCCGAACCACATCCGGGTGCTTTCGCACTCGGTCGAAGTCTTTATCCTTGCGAAATGAGCGTGGCGCTTTCATCGCATCGGGACCGCCGGTCAGTTGTATCGTCTTGAGCTGCGCGATCGCGGCATCGGCCTTTGCCGCCTTCAGCCCCTGCAAGTTCAGATCTTGCGCGCTCGGTTGTATAGCAAGTTCAGCGTCGTGCTCTAACTCAGTGTCTACTTCAAGCGCAGACGGTTCCACCACATCAGCAAGGGCTGCGCGATTGCCTAGCATAGGTTCGCCGAACAGGGGCAACTCCGCGACTCTCGCCTCTGATGGCTCCAGCGTCTGTGATGTGTCAACATTATTGACAGGTTCCGGCGCGGGCATATTGCGCACCGTCGGGCTTAGCGGCATCTCGGGCGGAGTAAGGCCCGAACTGGACTTCAGGTTTCCTGAGTCCAGGGGCGACTCTACCGGTGCAGTCTTACCGGGTGAAGTGATCTTAAAGATGACGTAGGTCGACGTACCGCCGAGAACCATCCCAAACAGGAGGATTAAAGGGGTGCGAAGACCTCTCTTGGCTGGATGTCTGACCGAGGTCTCCGGCTCTGGTGATTTGACTGGCGCTGGGCCTTCGCTGGCGGCTGGCGAAGGCGTTCGGAACCTATCAACGGCTTGGGACTTCGGGCTCGACGCTGGACCATTCGCGGCAGTCGGCTGCTGCTGCGGACTTGCGGTGCCCTGATGTGCCGGGGGCGCAGGTGTTGGGGCGATTGCGGGGGGCGAGCCCTTTGGTAGACCTAACGCCGACACATCCGAGATGGCGTGAGGTTCGGGTGCGAGGCCGAGCATGCGCGCAATTTCATCATCATCCTCTGCAGGATCGGGTTCGCGACCAATCGTCGTTTGCGATTTGAGCGCTGGATTCTCGATGGCCGTGGGGGGGCGCGGCTCGTTTAGTTGACCCGATTTGTTCGGCCCTTTGGACGTTGGCTTCATTGTAGATGACCGTGCTCTACGTGGCGGAACCTGTCAATGGCGTTCCCACGCTTTGGTGGCGACTTGCCGAAGTCGCCACCACACGGCACGGCTCGCAGGACTCCGTATCCCCCACCGCCGTTGTGAGCGCTCACCGAGAAACGCAGCTGCGTGCTCAGTCGGAAGCGCCGGCTCGTGTAGAAGCAGGAAGGCGGAGAACGCGGCAATGCCGAGACAATAGGCCACGAGCCACGATAGTTTGGACCCGGCGTCCCCGGAGACCGTGGGTGTTGGCAACGCAGGCGCCTGCCAGCCAATATCGGATAGTTTCACTTGCATAAGAGTTCAGCGCTTCTCGGGTTCCGCCGCCATCGGTCGTGACGTCCATGCTGCTCGCCTCTGATTCCGGCGTCAAACGGAGTCCGGCTGCTGGGTGTGATCGAAGATGGGGGGGACGCGATATCAGCCACTTGGCTGGTTTGACGTACTATTTCCGTGCGAGATGACCCCGCCCGGTTCCAAACGATTCGCGTACTACTTTCAACACACAATATAAACGACGACGGATCTATCCGAGCGCAGCCTCGAACATTGGCGACAAACCCTCAAGGTCGAGCGTCTCGTGCCCATTGGTCTTGGCCTTGGGCCGGGGCGGCCCCCGAAAGCGACTGGGCGCGAGTCCCGCGAGCCGTTGGCGCATCTTTTGGCGGTCGCGTTTGTCGCGCCAGAGCCAAAAGTCCCCCCACCAACCGCTATGGCGCACGGTGAGAAGCGCCGTCATCAAGCGCAAGTTCGCCTCCCGCCAATCACCCGGGATGTCCAGCCGCCGTCGGACGGCATGGCGGATGAGCCCTTCGATCTCCCCGCTGCCGATGGGCAGACCTTCGCTCACGAATGTTGGGTAGTCCATGTATTGCCCGTTTCTGGATACATAGCGGATCGCCGCCTTTACCGCGCACTCCCCGCCGTCGGTCGCGGGACATCGGCCACCGGCACACGAGTGCTTCTTGAGGTCATCTAGGATTGTCGCACGCTCTCCTGCCATGAGTTGGCGGGCCTTGATCTTCCGCCACTGCGCGCGCTCGGATTCGGGCACAAGTCCAGGAGCCGCGCCGGCGACGTATTCCATCGCATGATAGAAGTCGCAGCAGATCGTCGACCTCGGTTGCATGTCAAACTGTTCCTGGAACTGAAGCGCCTGCCATGCAGCCATGTCGAATGTGCCGTGGACATGAGTCCCGGTCCCAAGCCCCGCCTCCAGCGCCGCGACGAACATTTTTTCCCCGGTGATTTCAGTATGATTGAGAGGCGCGACGTGAAGGTCGATGACCTTGCCCTCAACGACCCCTGGCTGTTTTGCCACGATCGCACGGACCTCCCGGCGCGCGCTTGGTCGTCGACCCTTCGGAAGGCCCCGAACCGGCGTGAATTCCGTAGCTTCGCTCAGCGGCGGACGCTCCAGCTTGCCAACGCGAACACCACCGCTGTCGACTTGGATCTCGACCCGCTCTGCACCGGGTTCCTTCACTGAGCGGTTCATGTAGCTGTCTAGCTGGTGCGCGGCACGTTCTTCGAGATAGGTTACGGCGTCCTCGCCGACCGCGTAGGTGCGGCGTTCGACCAACGTCCGGTCAACATCCTGTCCATGCTGTTCCAACATTTATGTCGCGGTCGCACCAAAACTTAGTTCTGTTGCAAGGACACTGGCTGCTCGATCGAAGCCTCCGGTGGTCTGGCCGGACTCGATCCCGAGCCACTCGCGAACGGGCGTCGAAGCGGTGCCACATGGGCGGCATCGGTATCGGAAGACGTCGACCATCAAGACGAGGCGCTTCGTGCGAACGCGGACCGTCTTCTTGTCACGCTCGCGCGCCATTTGACAGCGCGGACAGGTCCCCGCGCGTCGCGCTCCCATCTCCGTCAGGACTTCGATCGCGGCCTCGTAAGCCCCGAGTTCGCACCAGCGAATCCAAGCGTCCACATTCGCCTCGATCGCGTCCATGCGAAGGAGTTCCTCACTTGCCCCCGACTTGAGCCAGGCCTTCATCAGAGTCTTGGCACCGTCCACACATTCGGTTATTACGTCTTCAGGATGGGTCATCGCGAACTCCTTTCTTTTGCAAGTATAAGAGATCACATTTGGCCCATCCCCTCAATGACTTATGATAGCATGCCGTAAAAAAACAGGAGCGGTTATTTGCCCCCGCATCTTGAATCACACCCCCGGCTGCTGGGTGTGACCGAACATGAGGGGGACGCCATCTCGGCCAAGTGGCTGGTTCGACGTAAGATTGCCCTGCGAATAAACCCCGCCCCACTCACTTCGATTAGCACGTAACTCTCTGCCCGCGATGCGAGCTCGGTCGCATTTATCCGATAGCGGCCTCGAACATCGGTGACAAGCCTTCAAGGTCGAACGTCTCGTACCCACCCGTCAGCGCTTTTGGCCGTGGCGGTCCGCGAAAGCGACTGGGCGCGAGTCCCGCGAGCCGTTGACGCAGTTTTCGACGGTCGCGTTTGTCGCGCCAACCCCAAAAATCGTCCCACCAGCCGCTATGGCGCACGGTCAAAAGCGCCGTCATCAGACGCAAATTCGCCTCTCGCCAATCGCCCGGAATGTCCAACCGCCGCCGGACAGCGTGTCGGATGAGCCCCTCAATTTCGCCGCTACCGATGGGCAGGTCCTCGCTGACGAATGTTGGGTAGTCCATGTATTCACCGTGCTTCGACACATAGCGGATCGCCGCCTTGACGGCGCACTCGCCACCATCCGTGGCTGGGCATCGGCCGCCTCGACACGTATGCTTTTGGGTGCAGATCCTTTGCAACGGAATCAAGTCATTGAAATATTGACTTTATTTCAGACCGCTGGCATCCTACAGCGATCGGCTTTGCGACGCTATCATAGGGGTGGCTCGATAAGTCGGGGGAGCGTAAGCTATGGGTGCTGCCAGAGAACTGGTCACGGAGACCGGCA
>Ga0209702_10003861_pt1 | contig 22898 bp, 25 predicted proteins | sample FRY01_FD_187210 | JGI IMG/M metagenome (GOLD analysis project Ga0209702, IMG submission 187210) | Freshwater microbial communities from Lake Fryxell liftoff mats and glacier meltwater in Antarctica - FRY-01 (SPAdes) (version 2) | ecosystem: Environmental > Aquatic > Freshwater > Ice > Glacier... | reverse complement strand
CTCCGGATCGCGTCGGTCGTCCTTGAGACGCTGTGGGACCTGTTTTTTCCCCGCCATTGCGTCGGGTGTGGATCGGCTCTGACGACCGGATGGATTTGTTCGGGCTGCCGGGCGTCGGTGGCCCCGGTCGCGCCGCCTCGCTGTGAGACATGCTCGAGCCCGTTTCCTGGACCCGCAGAAAAATTTGTCTGCGAAAACTGCCGGGGGCGGGATTTCTATTTTCGATTTGCGGTCGCGGTCCTGCCGAGCCGCGGATATGTCCGCGATCTCGTTCATCGGCTGAAATACCGACATGAACTTTGGCTCGCGGACCCTTTGGGCGAACTGCTAGCCATGGCTTGGCGAGATGCCCGCTTGGCCGGGCGGACCTTCGACGGCATCGTGCCCGTGCCCCTCCATCCTCTGCGGCAACGGGATCGTGGCTTCAATCAGGCCGAGATTCTTGCCCGCGAGGTCGTTCGGCGGGGGAAAGGCCCGATTTTGGAAGTGCTTCGACGTACGCGTGATACAGAAACTCAGACCCATTTGGACCGCCGACAACGCATGGAGAACTTGCGGGATGCCTTCACTCTCAGGCAGAATGCAGCCGTGCAAGGAAAACACCTTCTTCTCGTGGATGACGTGCTCACCACGGGCTCCACTCTCGATGAATGCGCTCGCATGCTCATTCAGGCCGGGGCCGAATCGGTTTGCGCCCTGACCGTGGCACGCGGTTAAATCATCTTCTAACTCCACCCTTTCGCTATGGCTTTTTTCAAACAACCCAACTTCAAAGCTGACCGCAACAAAACCCGGGAGATGCCCGAGGGCCTCTGGACCAAATGTCCCTCCTGTTCCGATGTCATCCACAACCTGGCCCTGGCGGAGAACTTGAGCGTCTGCCCGAAATGCGAACACCATTTCACCATGGGCGGAGCCGAGCGCGTGGCCGCATTGGTGGACGCCAATTCCTTTGAAGAAATCGACGCCAATATGACCTCGGTCGATACCCTCAACTTTACCGGGGTTTCCACCTACGCCGAGCGCCTGAAAAGCTACCAAGCGAAGACCGGATTGACCGATGCCGTCCTGACTGGTCCGGCTCGCATTCATGACCGCCCCATTGGTTTGGCGGTGATGGATTTTCGGTTTCTCGCTGCCACCATGGGTTCGGTCGTGGGGGAGAAAATTACCCGCGTGATCGAGCTTTCGACCAAGAAAAAAATGCCGGTAATTATTGTTTGCGCCTCGGGCGGAGCCCGGATGTACGAAGGGATGTTGAGCCTGATGCAAATGGCCAAGACCAGCGGCGCTCTTGCTCTCCATGCTCAAGCCGGGTTGCCCTACCTCACCGTCTTGACCAATCCGACCACGGCTGGAGTCATGGCCAGCTACGCCTCGTTGGGCGACGTCATCCTTGCCGAACCCAAAAGCATGATTGGATTTGCCGGTCCCCGCGTGATCAAGGAAACGACCCACCAAGATTTGCCTCCCGGCTTCCAAACCGCGGAGTTCCTCGAAAAACACGGTCTCATCGACATCGTCTCGCCGCGCGGCCAGCTCCGCGACACCATCGGTCGGTTGCTCGGCTATCTCGCTCCGGCGAAAAAGTGATTTAAGTGAACTACGACGAAGCGCTGGCTTGGCTCGATTCCGGCCGGCATTTTGGGATCAAGCTGGGGTTGGATAATATCCGCCGCCTCCTCGATGGACTGGGAAACCCCCAGAACGATCAAACCATCATTCATGTGGCCGGGACCAATGGAAAGGGATCGGTTTGTGCGATGATGGATGCCATCCTGCGGGCTGGGGGACGCCGGTCCGGCCTATACACTTCGCCGCACTTGGTTGATTTTTGTGAACGCATCCGGGTGGATGGAGAAAAAATTCTCCCAACGGAAGTGGCGGCAGGAATGACTGAAATTCGGGCCGTCTCGCAGAGCTGGGACCACGCTCCCACCTACTTCGAAATCGCCACCGCGCTGGCGCTGTGGTATTTTGCCCGCCGGGACTGCGCCGCCATCGTTTTGGAAACCGGGATGGGCGGACGCCTCGATGCCACCAACGCGACCCTCCCGGTGGTCTCCGTCCTCACTCCGATTGCCATCGATCATTCCGAATGGCTGGGCAAGACCCTCGCCGCGGTGGCGGGCGAAAAAGCCGGTATCATCAAGCCGGGTGTCCCGGTGGTGAGTGCCAGACAGGAACAGGCCGCTGCTGAAGTTATCGCTCGGGTCGCGGCCGAATGCGGCGGAAAACTCTTTACGGTGGAGGCCACGGACTTCACCGGAGAAATCGCATTATCCGGTCCGCACCAACGCGCCAATGCCGCGCTTGCGATTCGGGCTTTGCAGGTGGCAGGTTTGGCTCCGGCGGATTCCCGCATCGCGCAAGGCCTCCGCAATGTGCACTGGCCGGGCCGATTTCAAATCGTGGACGAAAGGATCGTTCTCGATGGGGCCCATAACCCTCATGCGATCACCCATTTGGTGAGGAACTGGCGGGAGAAATTTGGCCCGGAACAACCCGTGGTCGTCTTTGGAGCCTTGGTGGACAAAGACTATGTGGAGATGCTGGAAAAACTGGCCCCCTTGGCGAAAGAGTTTTTCTTCGTGCCGATTCGAGAAGAACGGGGCCTCGACCCGCGCGTTCTCGCGGAAGTGTGCGTCCGGCCCCACCGGATCTTCGACTCCGTCGAGGCAGCCTTGGCCGAAACCGAGGGTCGCTGTCTGGTGACCGGATCGCTCTACCTCGTCGGGGCGGCGATGAAAGTCTTGGATCTGCGCTTTTAGCGGGGCCCGGCCCAATCCAAGGGAACCACCTCCCGAGAGGAAAGTTTCGGATTTTGCGGACGAGAGATATTTTGACTTAGTCTCCAGACTGGTTCTGTTCCAGCGTCAACGTTCGGTTTTTCAATCTCTCCAGAACGCCTTCTTTCAAAACCCTGACTTCTGTTCAGATAACACCTGAGCAGTTACAAAAATTTAATGATTGCGTCTGCAATCAACGGGATCAATTGAGAACTGCCACCCACTCGATTTCCACATCGATTCCAAGAAGGGCGGTTCCCAGGGTTGCTCTTTGAGGAGCCGATCCGGGTCGGTATCTTCGGGCGCCCCGTTTGGCCCGAGGGTGTTGTTCTCGCCCGGGCTTTCCTTCCTCAAGGGGGTCAGCCGGGACAGCGGGATTTTTCTTTTTCGCGGATTTCGGTTCCAATGCCGGAATCTGTGAAGATTTCCAGAAGGAGAGAATGAGCAATCCGACCTCCGATGAGGTGAACTTTTTCCACGCCCGCCGCGAGAGCGGTGGTAGCCGAGCGGACCTTTGGGATCATGCCGCCGGCGATGATGTTCCGTTTGATCAGTTCATCGATTTCTTTGGAAGTGACCGAGGGAAAGAGGGTCTCAGGGTCATTGGGATTATGCATGATTCCGGTGACATCGCTGACGTAAATCAGCTTAGACGCTTGCAGGGAGGCGGCCAGGGCCCCCGCTGCGATATCCGCATTGATATTGAGGACGGTGCCGTCCTCGGTGGCCCCGATCGGGCTGATGACGGGGACGATCTCGTCGTGGACGGCGGCCCGCACCTGATCGGCGGTGATCCCGATGGCTTCGCCGACAAAACCAATGTCCTCAAGGATCCCATTTTCATTTGTCTGCGCTTTGAGCCGACGCGCTTGAAACACATCCCGCCCGGAAAACCCGGTGGCTTTGCCGCCGTATTTGAGGATGTTTTTAACGATCGAGGGATTGATTTCATGATCCAAGGTTGATTCGACGATGGTGATGGCCTGGGCGTCAGTGACGCGGAGACCATTGACAAAACGGGCTTGTTGGCCGGCCGCCTTCATCCGGGCGGTGATGGCCTTGCCGCCGCCATGGACAAGGACGGGATTGATGCCGACGGCTTCGAGAAAGACGACATCGCGGAGGAAGAGTTCCACAATCTGGTCGTCTTCCATCGCGGCGCCACCGTATTTGATCACAAAAGTCTGGCCACGAAAGCGTTGAATATACGGCAGGGCTTCGATCAGGCTCTCGAGGCGAGCCTCTGGGGTGAGAGAATAGCTCATAAAAAATTACTCGCTGAGATTGAGACGGATGAATTCCTCGGTCAGGTCGGTTGTCCAAACTGTATGGGAACCCGCGCCCAGTCCCAAATCGATGATAATGACAAATTCTTTCCGGGCGGCGACGGCCTTGATTTTTTTCCAGGACGTGGTCGTCGCCAAGCCGCCAGCCACGAGGGGAAGACCGCCGTAGGCAATGGAAATTTTGTCCTCTTGAATCTTCGCTCCGGAGTAGCCGATGGCATCCATGATCCGGCCCCAATTGGGATCTCCCCCCGCGAGCGCACATTTGACCAGGGTCGAGTTGGCGATGGCTTCTGCCGCGGCCCGGGCGTCTTTGGCGGAATGGGCTCCCTGGACCTCGATTTCAACAAACTTAGTGACCCCTTCGCCATCCAAAACAATTTGTCGGGCGAGGGTTTGGGTGACGGCATGGAGCGCTTCGAGCAAATCGTCTTCGAGCGGGGTGACGCCGGAGGCTCCATTGGCCAATGCGATGACGGTGTCGTTCGTACTCATATCGCCGTCGATGGTGATGCGATTAAAGGAAGTTTCCACTGCCGCCCGCAGGAGTTTGCGAAAAACCGGTTGGGCCACGACTGCGTCGGTGGTGATGGCGCACAACATCGTGGCCATATTGGGATCAATCATGCCTGCCCCTTTGGCGATGGCGCCAATGCGGAATTCCCCTTTGCTCGTACGGACGAGGCAGGCGATTTCCTTGGGGAAGGTGTCGCTCGTCATGATGGACTGGGCGCATTTCCGGCTCGAGGTTCGTCCCAACTTGATCGAGGGGAGTTTGTTTTCGATCCGTTCAATAGGGAGGGGGACTCCGATCCGGCCCGTCGAGCAAATGAGGACCTGATTCGATTTTAATCCAAGGTAGTCAGCCGTGGCTTCCGCCATCCGGCGGGCATTTTCTAGGCCGGCCGGACCCGTGCAGGCATTGGCATTGCCACTATTGAGGACGATGGCCTGAATTTTTCCCGCTTTGAGATGGGCCATCGAAAGCCGCACCGGGGCGGCCTTGACTAAGTTTTTGGTAAAGGTGGCGGCCGAGGCGCAGGCTTGGTCGGATACGATCAGGGCCGTATCCAACCGGGTTGCGGTGGGGTTTTTGATGCCGGCAGAAGCGGCTCCGCAACGGAAGCCAAGCGGGGCGGTGATGCCACCGCGGATTTGTTCGATCATAAAAGTCCGTCCGTCTCGGGAAAGCCGGCCATGAGGTTGAGGTTTTGCACGGCCTGGCCGGAGGCGCCTTTGACCAAGTTGTCCTCCGCACAAAGGACCACCATCCGCCCGGTCCGGGTGTCCTCGCGGACCGCGAGGTCGCAGAAATTGGTGCCGGAGACATTCTTAATGTCAGGCAGGCCGGAGGGCAGCCGCACGAACGGTTCGTCTCCATAGGCGGCTTGCCAACAGGCTTCGATCTCCGACTGCCGGGCGCCATCGACCGGGGCGAAAAAGATGGTCGAATAAATGCCCCGGGTCATGGGCGCCAGATGCGGGACAAAGGTGATCTGAAGCGGTTCCTGTGCCGCGAGGCTCAATTCCTGTTCAATCTCAGAAAGATGCCGATGCTTGGGGAGTCCATAGGCGCGGAGGCTTTGATTGCATTCGGCGTGGAGGAGGCTTTCCGTCGCTTTCCGTCCGGCCCCGCTGGTGCCACTGACGCAACTGGCGATGATCGAGCCCGGCTGGACCAATCCAGCTTTCAACAAGGGCACGAGCGGAATGAGAATGCTGGTCGGATAACAGCCGGCCGACGCCACCAGCCGGGCATTCGAGATTTCCTTCCGGTGGAGCTCAGGGAGCCCATAGACAGCTTCGGCGAGCAGGTGGGGAGCCGGGTGGGCCACGCCGTAGAATTCTGCGTAGATGGCGGGGTCCCGAAGCCGAAAATCCGCGCTCAGGTCGATGATTTTTTTGCCTGCCTCGAGGAGGGGAAGAGCAAATTCACCCGCGAGCCCATGGGGAAGGGCGAGAAAAATAACCGCTGGGTTTGCGTCCAGAATGGAAGCAATTTGAGAGTCCGAAAACGAAATGCCAGCGAGTCCGGGCAACCCGGCCAGCCGGGGAATCACGGCCTCGAGCGGCTTGCCGGCATGTTGACGCGAAGTCACCGCCACAATCTGAGCCTGGGGATGGCGTCCAAGGAGGAGACACAACTCCTCCCCTGAATATCCATTGGCTCCGACGATAGCAACTTTGGTCATGATGGGAGGAACCTAGCGTCAGAGAGAAAAATTGAGAACCGGAAAATCTTCTCTCTTGAAACCTTTTCAGGAATGAGAGACTGTCGCACTTCCGATAGCGGGCTGTAGCATAGCTTGGTAGTGCGCCTGGATGGGGTCCAGGAGGTCGCAGGTTCAAATCCTGTCAGCCCGATTCCTCGTAATCAACGAGTTACGAGGAATGCGGATTTTCATCAAAATCCTGCCTAGTCACTCCCTAGCCATTTTTGCAGTAGCTGTTTGCTCCTGATCGGTGTTGAGCCAAAGAATCTTTGAGCGGGCGCGAGGGCACCTCGGTCGAGATTTTTCGGCCAATCGGCTGTTTGATTCGACTTTCAAAAACTCTTGGCCGGCACGTTTTATGAATGCCAGGCCTGTCCAATTGTACGATTTTTGCTTGAGGTCGGCGAAGTGCTCTTTACAGGTCCGCTCGGCTCAGCCCTTGGATTCAGGGTCGGTTGATCGGCTGCGCGGCCTTGGCTGTCGAGGTTTCGTTTGTGCCCTAGAAGAGCCCGATTATGCAGTCTTTTTCCCAGCCCTCGGCTTTCGCCCGGGCTTCGCACTCGCGTTCTATCCTCGCGTAGTCCTCCCGGCTGCCCATCTTGGGCCGCTTCGCGGGCTCGGGCTCGGGCTGGCTGGCTTGGTCCTTCTTTTCTTTCTCGTCCTTCATCACTGTTATCATACGCGCGGGCGGCTGATTGGTCAGCCAGTTTTCGAAGGTTCCGTCAGCCAAGTTTGCTCGGTCTGCCTATGGGTAGAGGTCTATGTCAATATCAAGCTCCGGCAGCAAACCATCCACCAATTGTTCTACTCGAAAATTTGAGATTTCGAGGGCTGCGGCGTGTTTCAACAACTGTTCGACCGTGGATTGGGGGCTTTCATGGGTATCGACTGAAGGGTCAAACGGGCGACGGGCCATGAGTTGCTCGGTATGGAAGAAGTGCCTCTCGCCGAGTTTCTGCCGCAGGACTTCCAAGGCTCTGCTTTTGATCGCGGAGATGGATTGTTTGGTAATCCCGATCTTCCGAGCCGTCTCGCTAGATGTCTCGCCATGCAGATAGGCCCAAAGGACGTCTCGGTGGCGTTCTGGGAGTTCCAAAATCAATTCGGCGAGAACGGCTTTGGTCTCTCGAAGACAAACCAGATCCAAGCTCTTCGGTTCGTCTTCAGATGAGGTTCGAGAGACTGTCGTTTCAGTTGCGTCTTCGGCGCATGGTTCATCCAGTGTCGTTTGAATGGCCGTCCGGAAGGTTGTTTCCTTGCGGTAGAGGCTAATGAGGCGGTTTTTGATGGCCCGCTTGGCGAAAGCTTCGAAGGTACGGTTTCGAGACGGGTCAAAGGCCTGGGCAGCCTCCCATGTGGCCAAGCGAGCTTCAGAGCGCAATTCATCAAGGGTTGCACCTGGGATATTTCGGAAGGTCCAGGCCAGCATCATGGCGAGGGGGAGGGTCTCCTGAAAACGGGTTTCAGCGGACGATTCTTTGGGAGGGGCGAAGGGTTGCACTGTCGCCAATTGAACCATTTTCGGAGGCTGATGCTCTACCATTATTATTGAAAACTATTCATGACATATTCCAGCGCGCGACAGTTGCCGGAAGTGACAGTGAAGTCTTCGCCATCTATCTCAGTGTCGGAGTTGGTCCGGCACATCCGTGAATAGAGCGCGACCTCGTCACCATAGGCCTTAACGAGGCATTGGAAGATCTCCGCGCGGAGATCATCGGTTGCGGCAATAAGGGCCGACTGGTTCAGATCGTATTCACCTTCGGCGTCATTAAATCCGTCTGGAAATGCCTTGGCGGCTAGAATGCCCAGGGCGATGGAGTCGATTTCGAGATCTTCCGCCAAGTAGTCTACCTCAGTTTCTGGATTTTCATCCCATTTGAATCCAGAGAACTCCTGGTAGATTCGCGCCAAGGTCACCAGCCGCAGGAGAGACCTGGTGTGTTCGATCCAAGGTTCGCAGTCGGCCAATCCCGCCTTTTGGAAAAAGCGCCAACACTCCTCGGCCCATTCCAGTTCTCCGCCACATAACCAGACTTTGAACATGTCTGAAGCCTGGGAATCAATATCATCCCACAAGATGCAGTCGCCCAGATCAGTCTCAGGATCAGAATCACCCTTCACCGGGACCTCCGATCAGAGTTGGATGATTCTGCCCCCAGAAAAATGCGTCCACCAAGAGCTCAATTACCCAACGGTACAAGCCCGGCTCTTTACTCTCTCTGGAGCCGGCGACATTGAGGATCCCGAGGTTGTGTTCTGCGACGAAATTTTGGATTTTAAGAGCCGGTTGGTAACTTTCGCCGGGAAAGACGTGGAAACAGGGTTTCCTGTGTTTCCGAGCGAACTGGATGGTCCGTAACGATCCTCCGCTGGGTTTGCGGGCGAGCGTGAAGACGATTGTCCCATCGCTGTCGCGAACATTCCATTCGGTTCTCTGTAGATAATTGGCTGCGGGAGTTTCTTTAAGATGATACTGGCCGCCGAGGGGACCGTCTTCCGAGCGACGACCTTTCGGACACCATCCGGCATGGGGGAAGTCATGCCGAAGCGCTACGTCGAGGGCGGCACGGTCAGCGCCGGTTTGGCCACCAGAAACAATTGTCGTAATCATGCGATCCTCCCGGGCAGACGTGGGGGCCGTGATTCCGAGGGTTTTATCCCGAACTGAGTCGGTTCTGACACCTGGGTAATGATGTCGGTGGCAAAAAATGCACTCATTGGAGCAGCGCTGCCATTTGGGCTTTCTTGATCTCAAGAAGCTTTGTTTTCTCTTGGATCTCCGCAGGTGAGAATCGATAGATGACATTCCCCTGGCTGACTCCCGTAGTTGAATTGTATGAAGTGACTTCGGCTTTGCCGGCAACGCCGGATTTGAGTTCCCCCTCCAGCTTGTCGATTTCGATTTGGAGTTGCCGAATCTGAACCTCTTGATTGACGGCGGCCATCGGGTCAATTGCGTTGGTTTCTCCGGTTGGCCGATTTGCGGCTTGGGCGGCGGCTTGTTTGAATTTGACGCTCATCCGGTCTTCATTGTTGGCGATTCTTGCCTCGCTGATCTGACCCGCCCTCAACCGGACATAGAGAACCAGAGGTGAACCAACCTCGGCGATGGTGTTGGTATCGTTGCGGGATTTGCCGCTGTGATGGGTCGCATTGGTTCTCCGTTTGGAATACCTCAAGGTGCTTCCTGAGTAGATTACGCTGTCTCCATCCGAAGTCGGGACAAGGACCTTGAATCTCTCTGGGCCGATGGTGATTTCGAAGGCGTTTTTTGTCAGCCCGCCGGTAGATATCCGATCTACTGTTCCGGAAACGATATATTCTCCGGTCGTCTTGTTGTTGCGCTCTTGTCTGAACTCTTCGGGAGAAATCTCGGCGGCGTGGAGGTGGGCCAAGAGGAAGGTGAAAACGAGGATTGCCGCTGTTTTGATGCGATTGGTGAGTTTGATTTTCATTCTACTCGCCTCATACGTTTGAGATTGGCATCGGTCAGCCTGTATTTTTGAGTTTTTCAATTGCTCTACAACGGAGCAATTCAGGAGATTTGCCCAAATAGAGTCAAGCTCCTTTATGGAGCAGCCTCTACCCAGAAATGCCGTCGGTGGTATCGTCCGACAATTGCGCTACAAGCGTGGCTGGACGCAGGAGGCCTTGGCCGCGAAGTGCGAGGTGGCCGGGTGTGCGATTTCGAGAGGCACTTTGGCGAAGATCGAGGCACAGATTCGCAGTGCAACAGATATCGAGTTGTTCGCGATTGCGGCCGCATTGGACGTTCCTATCCCGGCGCTCTTCCCGAAAGATTTCGCCCGCCAGCTGCGTTCCTATGGGTGGACCCGGTGAAACGCGCATATTCTTCGGTGGCGGTTTTCATGGGGATATAGGTTTGATATTTAGTTCCTCGGCGGCCTGGGTGTAGAGGATGAAAGGATAATTTGGATCATCAAGAAGGGTGTCGCCTGGTCTTGTATGGCCACTTTTGAGACGAAGAAACCGCATATTTATGGGATGGTTTAGTTGCCGGATCATGGGATATGCCGCAAAGGCCTTCTCAACGCTTCTCTCAAAAACAGTCTTCCCGCTCGATGCGATTTCCTCTTTCTCTCTCTGAGCCGCAATCAGCGGGCGGGCAATGGCCAGAAGGTCGTTGTATTTCTTCACCAAGGCATTGTACTGATCGACAGACACGACATCTACCGCGGGCTGGCTGCTTTGGTTCATGCTGTTGAGCGTGGCCGTTTGCTGGTCGAGACTGTCCTGCATCCTCTGGGTATCTTGCTGGTATTGCGAGTCTCGGATGAGGTTCTCATTGTAGGCCCGACTGGCTTCCGCTTGCCGGTCCAAGCTCTCCATCATCTTTGATTGGCCAAAGGATGCTGAGGCGCTGAGGAGGATAAGGAGGAATGGTTTCATATTTTTGGTGCTGTCATAGCTGCGAGTTGGGTTTCTTCAAAACGAGCAGCTTGGCTTTGGCTTGCAACTGGGGTGAATCTGAATGTCATCTGGTCGGCGGTATGCCCGTAGGCCGATCCGCCGCCAGTCACGCATTGCGCCATCGTGTTGCCCGGGTATTCAGGGGGTGGCACAATGCCGGAAGGGGTTTCCCCATCAAGACGGAGTGCCCGCATTGGCGGGCATGGATCCAGTAGAGGAAGGCCTTTTCGCCTGCGGCGGGAATTGAGGCGGCGAATTGCCTGTTCAAGGCGCGGCCAATCCTCGAAGGCGTATTGGTGCCAAGGTTCCGGGAATTCCATCACTCTCGGGCCTCCTCTATGATTTTAGCGGCAGTTTCCAAAAGCGATTCGATTTCTTCGTCCACCCGGCCGGTTTCCTCGGAAATCGCCATGTCGAGGTCGATATCGTCAAAGCCTTGGATGTGACCTGCGTCCCGGAACAAACGCAACTTCTGGGCTGCATGCTCGACCTTGTCGGTGGGAGGATTCGGGCCGAGGATGTCTTCGCACAGGTGGGAAATAAAATTGGCAATGTTCAGGACGGCGTAGTCGCCTGCTGCGAGACTCCGGGTTGTGACCTTCTCGACCGAGAGGCCAGTGACAGCCGCGATGAGTCTGATCAAGCCGGCCGTACGCCCATAGACCTCTACCGTGAGGAGCAAGGGCTCTTTGGCTTTTTCGGCGTCCCAATCAAGGTCAGGGTTCATGGCGAGGTTGGGTTTTCGATTTAGAACCTCCCGAGGCTTCTCCGCAAATTTCTGAAAGATCGGGCACTGCGCAGAATTTTTGCCGATCAATCTCTCGCTCTCCGTCCCAGCGATAGGCGCACAGGAACCCTCCTTTGCCGGTCCCGTAGTCGAGGCAGGCGAGGTTTGGCAGGATGGGGGAGGGAAGGGGATCTTTGAGGGCGTAGTGGCCGAAGAATGTGGGGGGCGCATCTGCCGGATGGGGATGGGTGGAAGGCAGCTCTTTTGGAGGAACAGGTCGGATGCGAGAGTCGGCCGGGAAGATGGCATCCCGGCTTGTGAGTCCTTCCAGCTTTGCCCACCACTTCACCCGGAATTCTGATCGCATGGTGCCGTCGGCAGTTTCATTGAGAGCACCATCAGGGAGAATTCCCTCCGGTCCATTGAGAATTTGGCTGATGATGTCGTATTCAGGGTAATCTTTCCGGCTATAGGCTTCGAGGACTGAGCCTTCCATGCGGCCGACATTCCGCAATTTCTCCATCGCGTCGTCGTCCCAGCAAGCATGAACGGCACGGATTCCCCCCAGATCCAACCAGAGGGGAAGCCCGGCAAACCATTCCAGCCATTCGGTCATATCGCCACCCGGCAATTGTTTCAGCGTTGCGGCATGCTGGTGCATGTTTTTCTCAGTGTGGGGCCGGAGGGGTTCGCCGTTCTTGCCTTTTGCGTGGTAGCGGAGGGCATTTATTTCATGATTTCCCATGATCGCATGGGCGGTTCCGGCTTCTGTCATCGCCCGTGCGGTTTCGAGGACTTGGCGGATTTTTGGCCCTCGATCGATGAAGTCACCCAGAAAAACAACGGTCCGACCCTCGGAATGACGATACACTCCGTCTTTTTTTCGGTAGCCGAGTGCGGCCAATAAGGCGTGGAGTTCGTCGGCGTGCCCGTGAATATCGCCGATGATGTCGTAAGGAGTGTTCTTCATTCTCCTTTCCCATACGCAGGGACGGCCTTTTGGTCAGCCGGTATTTTTTTAATGTCCAGGAACAATTCAGTTCTCCCAGCAGGTCCCTTCCGCATTTGACGCGAATCTCCCGCCGAATCGGGCAACTCATAAAAATTATTAGACCAGGGACCGTAATTGTCCTTCACCGGGTCCACACTGGCTGCACATGAAAGTTCTCGAACACCCCTCGACTGCTCTTAACCTCACCGCTTGGTTTGTCACTGCCCCTCCAGACGGCAAAATTCCAAACTACACCGTTCTGGAGGAAGCCATGGAAAGCCAGACGGGGCTCGTCCATGAAACGGGCGACGTCAACGAACTATTGATCGAGAACACCGGGGAGACCGATCTTTTCATTCAGGCCGGCGACATCGTCAAAGGCGGACGTCAGGACCGGACGCTTGGGGCCGACTTCATCGTTCCTGCCAAATCCGGCAAGGTGCCCATCCCGGTCTACTGTGTGGAATCGGCTCGCTGGCACAAACGTCGAAACGAATCCGACGCTTTCTTTTCAACCTCCACGGATTTTGCCGCCTCTAAAAAACTGCGATCCACTCTCCGGGCCAAAAAGAGCCAAAGCGAGGTCTGGCAATCGGTGGCCGAAGAACAGGAGAAATTGAGTGCCTCGATTCAGGCCGCTACGAAAAGTGCTGAGTCACCCACCAGCCTCCAGCTCTCCTATGAGATGAAGGAGATGTCAGAGGCCGTGAACGTTTATCTGGCCGGATTGGAGTCGATACCCGCCGCCGAGGTTGCGGGCGTCGTCTGGGCTATCAACGGCAAGCTCAGCCATGCGGACATTTACGGAAGCCCCATCTTGTTCCAGAAAGTCTGGAAAAAGCTGCTTCGTGCCGCCTCTCGGGAAGCCATCGGCGAACGTTCGCAATCCTCCAGTGAAAGTCTCACCGATGTGGCAACCGTCTCGAAATGGCTTGAAGAAGCCCGTTTGGCTCCGGCCGAAGAAGAGGAACTTCCTCCACGAACCCGCCTGTCCACCCGGAGGTCCAAGTCGCAATTGCGCTTTGAAACCATGGATACCCAGATCCAAGAACAAATTCATCTCAGCATCCTCGCCCAGTGATCTGAATCGCCCTTCCTACTTCATAATTGAAAGCCTGGCCGTTCTGGCTTCGCCCGATCCGTTGCAGCATCCTTCCTGCTTTCTCTTATGTGGCTCGCAACTCAACACGGCTTCTTTTCCATTGTCCAAAAACCCGCAGGCCAGTTCCATGTCCGAACCCGGTGCAAAATGGACTTGGAAAACATCGTCGTCCTCGCCGACCTCGACTCGACGATCCATCACACCGCTTCCGGGGACTACGCCTGGAGGATTGTCGTGGGACAAACCGAGGTGGATACCATCATGAGCGTCCTCGCGAACTCCATCGACTACTCGAACTTCAAGGACCGTATTCATGACCTTCCGGAGCAAGTCGGTAAATTGCCCGCCTATTCGCAACTTTGGTCTCGGATGGTGGATTATCAGTCCACTGAAGAGCTGGCGTAACCGGGTGGCTTTGCCATAATCATTCCATGCTAAAAATCACCAACTGGAACATCGAACGTGCACGCCCCGGCAGCGCCCGATCACAGCGGATCGCTCAGAAGTTCGTGGAGAACCCGGCTGATCTTTGGATCCTTACGGAAACGCATCGAGACATTTGTCCCGACAACTCCTTCTCGTCGGCGTTTAGCGGTCCCCATGAATCGCCGGCCGAAGATGGCGAGCACATGTGTGGGATCTGGGCCCCCTACCTACCCACTCACTTCACTGAACTCCTACCTGCCGGATACCGCCCGATGTGCCGCCGCACGGTATGACCATCCGAAATATGGTGGGATCTTGATTTTTGCCTGCGTCTTGCCATGGCTCAATGGCAACTGGCGAGGCATCCCCACAAAAGGTGGAGCCGCCTTCTCAAGCGCATTACAGGAGTTTCGTGAGGTCTGGAAGAAATTGAAGAAGGACTTTCCCAGCGACACTCTGATTTTCGGAGGAGATTTCAATCAGAACCTCAACGACCGCCATTACTATGGTTCAGCCAATCAGAAAGCTATGCTGGAAGGCTTTTTGAAAGAGGAGGATATGATCGCACTGACCGGATATGAGAATGATCCGGTATCGCGAGATTCGCATCCTCACGCCTGCATTGATCACATCTGCATTCCGAAAGATTCACCATTTACGCTCGTCTCCTCGGAACGCTGGCCCAACACGCCAAAGCCCGACAAAACCTTTTCGGATCATTTTGCAACCACGGTAAACCTTCAGAGCATCAAATGAACACCACCGTTCCCCTCCCAGACAACCTCCATGCCTTCGTGGCCGATCAGAAGTGGACTTTCGCGAAAACCTACGCCGCCACCTGGCCGCACGAATACATCGTGCGCGATCAGGTTGACGAAGGTCTCCTTGAGCTGGCCCTCAGGATAAGGGAAGCTGAAGCAGTTCGCAGCCTCGCATCCGATAATTTTCGACCCAGACCCCGCAAATGTCCCTGCCAGAATGCTATTGTAGGGGCATGAATAAAAACCTCACTGAAATCGCCTTCATCCTTGACCGCTCGGGCTCCATGCAATCCGTCGCCCATGCTGCCATCTCGGGATTCAACGAGTTCCTCCGCGACCAGCAGGCCGCGCCAGATCATGCTCGACTCACCCTTGCCCTTTTCGACGACGAATACCTCGTCCCCGTGGACAATATCCCTGTGCAGGAGGTCGTCGCTCTGAATTCCGACACCTATGTTCCCCGCAACACCACAGCGCTTCTCGATGCCATCGGCCAAACCATCGAGCGTCTGGGCCAACGGTTGGAACAAACCCCCGAGCCAGACCGTCCCGGGAAGGTCATCGTAGCCATCCTTACTGACGGACTCGAAAACGCGTCTGAAAAATTCACCTGGAAAGAAATCGCCGAAAAGATCCGCCACCAGACGCAGGCCTACAATTGGGATTTCCTCTTTCTCGGGGCCAACCAGGATGCCATTGCCACCGCCGCTAATCTCAACATATCGGCTGCCAACGCGGCTGCCTTCGCGTCCGATTACGTCGGCACTCGCTCGTCGCACAAAGCCGCCTCTCGGAAGGCCTCCGCCCTCCGTGCCAAAGCATCTGGCCGCGTCATGGCAAGCGAGGAAGTGAGCGCCTACGCAGCACCCATGAGTAACCTCGTCGAGGAAGAAGATCGGAAAGAACGTGGAAAATAGTTTTGGCGGATCCGGCGAGGATCAAACGACCAGGTTTTCAAAACCCAACCTGACTTTTGAGTCATATACCCTACGATTCCCTGCATAACTGAGAATCTGAACGAGTGGTACCCGCATTCAAAAAACTACTCGATCGTTGCTACCAGCAATAGTGAGAGGGAAGCACCGCCACGTGTAACGGGATCTTTTGTTGCAAGTAACTCCCGCAATACTGTTTGAGCAAGACGGCGTGCGGGATCGGAATCGGGCGTCGTCGCTGGACCTCTAGCTGGTGAGTCCTCGCAATCGGCGGTTAGTGCCATGGCATCACGTGGCGAGACTAGAATCGGGGCAGCGCCTTGAGTCTGAAAGCACGCGACAACAGCGTCAGGCGCATTTAGCCGTCGAGACCTACCCAGCCATCGCAATGCCCATACCCAAAGCGTACCGCAACCATTCGAACAGATCGTTTGCCGTGCGATCAATATCTACCGACGAATTACTATATTCATCGAACCGTAGCCCTCTCAGTCCCCCATAAATTGCTCTTAGATTCTCCGCTCCCGGTCCCTCAATTCACCCCGAGTGCTTTGAACACCGCATCGGGTGGATCGGCATAGAAGCTGGTTTGGAATTTTGCGAACAACTCACCCGGGATCGTTGGGATGTCGGTGACGCTAGACATGGGGAGGAGAATGCGTTTGGCCCCGGAGTTGAAGGCCACCTGCATGGTTTCGGCCAGACTTTCTACCGGGATGATACTGCCGCCGAGGCTCATGCTTCCAAGTACAACCAACTGAGATTGCACGGGACGTTGGAGAAGGGCGGAGCAAAGGGCAACGTAAGCCGATAGAGTCAGGCCGTTGCCTGGACCGCTGTTGTGGAGCTCGACGAGGTGCAGGTGGAAGTCGTGTTCACCTGGCTTCAATGAGGCGCTCACCCGGCTGGCGTTGGCTTTGAAATAGTCAAAGCCAACTTTGATCCCTTCCTTGGCGGCGGAGCTTGAGCCGACTCCGGAAATCTTGAGGCTTCCATTACCGGGGGTGACCTGGGTTTCCAGCCGGTAAAGACCCAGCAGGGAGGTGCCTCGGGATACCGTATGGAGGACTCCGGGGTTCATGGCCCCGTCGGGGATTAGCGATCCCCCACCCTGTTCTGGCACACCGATAAATTTCTCCTCTCCGGTCTCCAGGTCGGTGTAGCTGAAATGGACCTCGTAAAACTCCATTCCGCCGATCTTTTTCAGCTGCTCCTTGACCCGGCGACGGCTTTCCAAAGCGTATTCCAGGCATCGGGCCACTGCTTCTTTGGTGTAGGCTTCGTCCGGATACAAAAGCTTCAATAAGCCGGAGACCGTGTGTTTGACGGCGATGGTGTCGCGTTGATTGAGATCCGGGCCGAGTCGAAAGAACTTGTTGATCGCGTCACCGAAGCTTCGCTTGCGCATTTCTCGCATGACCTCGGCGAGGTAATCCACGATGAACCCGTAGGCGTTGGTGAAATACTCCGGCCGCATTTTGGGGATCTCCCACCCCGGGATATAGCAGTGGAACCGGTCGAAGAAGGCGGTATCGATCATGGCTTCCGGGAAAGGCGCGAGGAGATGGCTCGTTTTGACGAGCGAATCGACGGGCTGGTTGATGTTGCCCACGAACACCATGGAGGCATAGGCATTGATGGAGTCACGTCCACGGGCGAAGGACCCAGACGCCATGTAGTCCTTCATGATCTGGATGCCATCCTTGTCATCGAAGTTAATGCCGGCCACCTCGTCGAAGGCAACCACATCCCAGAGACCAACGAGGCCCACCCGGCGCGAGCTCATGTTGTAGAACAAGTTGGCGACCGATGTTTTTCCGCCTGAGATGAGGATGCTATTTGGGCTGATCTCCTTGTAGATGTGACTTTTTCCGGTGCCACGCGGCCCGAGTTCACAGACGTTGAAGTTATTTTCCACCAGCGGAACCATGCGGGCCAGAAGGTGCCATTTCACCCGGTCTTCGAACTGGGAGGGCTCCATGCCGGTGGAGCGAAGCAGGGTGTCGATCCATTGATCCTCGGTGAACGAGGCTCGCCCTTTGAAAAATGCCTCCAAATCCACGTTGGGCATTTGAATGGGCTTCAGTTCTTCGACGATGAAAGGCGACCCCTTTTGGCCCTCCTCGTAGAAATACGAGAGTGTCACGATGCACCAGATGCCCCCGGCCAACAGCTTCTCATATTGCTTCACAAAATGGGTGCCGACCTCGACGCCCTTGGTGCCGAGATTTGAAAGCAGGGCTTCGTAAACGTCGCGCTTCTCGTTCAGCTTGACCGTCACCTTGTCGATGACCTTCATCCGGCCCTGCTCCCGGATGGTGGATTTCACTTTTTCGGCCTCGTCCGGGCGCACGTAGTTTTCGGCCAGCACCTTCTTAACTGTCTGCAAACCGCTGGCGATGACCTCCTCATCCCGGGAGGCGCAATAGGTTCCGAGCAGGTATTCGAGGACATAGACCGGAACGTTGGCACCCTCCTTGACGAGCTTAGTGAGGTCTTTTCGGACCACTTTCCCGGCGAAGTGCTCGTTGAGCAGATCATCCAGGCTTTCGTGCGCTGCGGAGGGAGATGGTTCAGAAGTCGTCATGGAATGCTTTGTCGATGGTCACCGTGTGGCGGCTTTTCTCGATGCCCGTTTCCGCCTCGATCAACCGCAGGTAGTAAGTTTTCTTATTGTCGAAGGTTTTCTCTAACAGAGTCAACGGAACAAACCGGGTCCGTTCGGCCATGCTGTCAGAAGCACTACTAAAGGTTTCCTTGGCCAGCTCAGTGACCGGCGTTTCCCCATCGAAGATCCCGATCTTCAGGGTCACGGCTTTGACCCGGTCGGTCACTGGCTCGGCCTGGATCAATTGAAATCGATGTCGCGATGTCGTCACCTTGTGTTTCTGGCCGACCAGGAGCACCTCGACTTCTTTCGTCTGAGTCTTCGCCTTCGACTTGCCTTCGATCTCACTGACGGTGATGAGCGGCACCATGACCTCCTGAAGCATGGCTCCACCATGAACGAACCGCGCTCCGCCGACGAAATGGAAGCGGCTCGTCCCTCGTGGGATCCAGAATTCCATATCCCCTTCCGCACCTGCGGTGTCGGAGGTTCGCCCATGCCATACCTCCGCATGTTCCGGGAGGTCCCGTCCCAGCAGATAGCGTTTCTTGGCAATAACGGTCCCTGCGGGTTTTTCCGGCAGTTTGGATTTATCCGGCAGGGAAAGAGGCGATTCCTGGAAAAGAAATCCGTGGTCAGCGGTAATGTAAACGCGACTCCCGTTGAGCTTATCCACAATCTGTCGCGTCAACTGCCCGAGAGACTCGATAGCAGACCGGACCGCCTTGAAGGTATCGCCCTCCGTGGCGGCAGAGTCCCCGGTGGCGTCCACCTCGTTATGATAAATGAAGACGATGCGTTTGCCGCGGATGCATTCGCGCCCTTCGTCACGTTTCATGGCCATGACGTCTTCAGCGCGGAGGGCGATGCCTTGGTGGGCCTCGAGGATCGCGTTGCGAGCATCGAGCCCACTCGTAGGCTTGCCATCCGCCAGGACTTCCCCGGAGGCTTTGTAACTGAGGCTCTCGTGAGGCAGGAGACTCGCCATGCCTAGTGCCGTGTAGGAAGGCAGCACGCCAAGCAGAACTTCCAGATCGGCCTTGAAGCGATACTTTCCGTTGAGATCGCCCAGCAATTCCTGTGCGGCCTCATAGCGGAAAGCATCGCTGATGATCACGAACACCTTTCGGTTCGAGCCTTCGGCCAGAATCGGAGCGACCTTTGCCTCGAAGAAATCCTGTTGGTTCGTCACGTCGGCCAATTTCCACCGGCTGAGGAGGTCCGCCTCCACCCGTTCTCCCCAGGCGAGAGACAACGGTGCAACGAAGCCATTCACATAATGTTGTTCGATCTGCTCCCGCAAAGGTTTGAGAACACTCCATGTCTGGGCTTCGACCACATCGGCGTGCTCGCAAAAATGCCGGTACAGTTGGTCAAAGCGGTAGAGATCTCCGGCATAGGCCTGCCAGAGGCGATCAGCGTCGGTTTGTTGGAAGCCATCGGCATGGGCCCGCCGCAACTCAAGAAAATCCGCCGCTGCCATCAAAGCCAGATAGGCGGCTCGAAAGGCGGTCCGTGGAGTCTCGTGGGTCGAGGGAAGATTCCCAGAGGCCCAGTGTCCATCCATACGACGGGCCACGACCTCGCGGACGGCGGCGGCCCCGATGGTGTCCTGCTCCTCCATGACCCGGTCGCGGAGGAGGCTCATGAGGCGTTTCTCGACGGCCATGAAAGTTTTGACCGTTTCCAGATCGTTCATGCTGCAGTTCACCAGCATCTCCTCGATCCCCAGCATGGAGGCTACCTTCTGAGAGAGGATGTCATAGGCGGCACCGGTGCTGTTACTATCCCGCCATTGTGAGAGGCAAACCGCTCCGTTCGGGCGTCCGGTCGCGGACAGCAAGAGCGGCATCAGCGAAGAAGGAGGCTCGGTCCGCAGGCTCCCGCAGAAATCCGTGACCAGCAACCGGAGCAGAAGATTCTTCAGGGTGGGCGTTTCTTCCGTATAGCCAAAAGTCACGCGCACCGTTTCCCAAAAGAAGTCCGCCAGTTCCATCTTCTCGATCTGGGACCATCCCGCCGTGGGCATGGACAAATCGAGTGAGTCCTCGGAGGCGAGTTCCTGAAAGAGAACCCGCAAGAAACTGAAAAGGTCGGGATGTTCGGCTTTCAGAAGCACGGCGATCATCTTCCGGTCGAGATCGGCCTCCAGATCTGTTGGGACCACGAGAGCTTCAAGCCGTTTGGCCCGCTCCTTGGATTCGAAAAATTTCCGCCGGTCGATCAGGTGTGGTCGCAGGCTGTGATTGATCAGACCGAGGTCGTCGATGAGGATCGAGGCTTTGTCGGCCCGGAAGGTGTAGCCGTAGTGGCGAATGTCGAGGAGCCAGTCTTCCTCCAGCGGAGGTGGTTCCTTCGCACTACAAAGAAGATATTTCCCCTGCGGATCATCCAGCTCCATTCGCTTCTTGAGCTCCAGCGCCGATTCGCCATCCAGATGGATGAGGTGGACATCAGGGATCTCCAGTCCGGAGATCAAGTCGCTGAACTCACGGTCGGCATCGTTCCAGAAGACGATGCGGTGCCCGTCCTGGGTGAAGAGCTTGGTGAGGGCGGAGGTGATCTGGTCGGAGGTCATGGTGAGTTGTGGGAGGGAAGTATCCAGCCTTCCGTCGGCTTCCACCTTTTGCCAGATACTCCGACAGAAGAGAAGAGCACCGGTTGGAGAAAATCGTTCAGGCGCTGAATCACTTCTGTCAGTGAGGCGGCTTCAAGACGATTTTTTCGCAGGAACGCATTCCACTGCGCAAGCTTGTCAGGGTCATCAGCGAACTCCTTTGTGAGGGCGACGGGGAGTATCTCCGGTAGAGCGGTGCCACGCCGCTCGAATGTGGCGCGAATGGCGAGGCTCAGAAGCGCGTGGTCGAACTCCAGGTTTCGGCTCAGCCAGTCCAGATCGTAGAAATCCTTCATTCGGCTGTTGTCGAGGCCTAGCTCCTCCGCTGCATTTAGCTTCTCGGCGATCACAGTTTCGGGAGGATAGGTCAGGAGTCTGGCTTCGGGAAAGTCGAGCAGATCCCGCCATGTGAGTTCGACCGGCGCCGGGGTGATGACGTCGCCAAATCCGATGTCCACCTGCGCCGGGACGACGGCTCCCGCTAGCGTCACTTTCACCGTGATGCGCACTCCCTCATAGCGTTGGTCCTCTCGGATCGGGGCGGCGTGCACCTCTCCCCAGAGGAGTCCGTCCTCGGGTTCCACTGGTTTTGCCAGTAGGTCGATGAAGAATGCTTGCAAGCTCTCCGGAGAAGAATCGCCGGAGCCGAGCAGGTCCAGATCGCGGGTCGGACGATGCGGGGACCCGGTCCACAAGGAAAAGAGCTGTGCTCCCTTCAAGACAAACTGTCGACCTTCGGCACTCTGGCTCAACCTCCACAACAAGCGCCCGATCACAAAGCGCTCCAGCAATGCGGCGAAAGGCACGTCGCCAGCCCGCGACTGGTTCATCAGTCGAGCCCGGACCGATGCCGCGATGTTCTTCATGTCAGGGCCTCCATGTATGGTTGCATCACGCGGGAGACCCCCATCAGCTTCGCGTAGCGGTGAATCGCCTGAAGACTGTGACGACGATTTTTCATCCGCTCCCGGAGAGCTTCCAGACAAAGCTCCAGCGTGACGGTGTTACGGTGCTTGAAGCAGTCCACGATAGTTCGGTCCACATCCGTAATGCGCACCGGATGGCCGGCGATCAGGTGTGTTTCCACCCCCTCGGTGAAGGCTTCGGACAGACGACTGCGAATGATACGCAGAGGAGGGTGCGCGACCTTGGGCGTGGGAAAATTGGCGGGCAGTTGCATCCACACCTCCCATGCCGGGTGCGTCCCGATCCCGTGATAATTCAGAGCGCTGAGGAGCACGATCACTCCCTTGGGAACCCGAAGCGATGCCTCCACGAGATCAGGATGATTGTAGCCCTCCGTCTCCGCGAGGTGATAGAGTCCTCGACCGACCCGCTCGAGGACCTCGGATCGCACAAGGCGGGAAAGGGTTGTCGCGGGGATGCCGGCCGCAAGCACATCGGCCCGACGAATGAGGGGCGTGCGCCGGGCAATCTCTTTTAGCGTGGCAATGGGAGGCGGTGTCTCCATGACCTCATGTTCTATTTTTTATAACATGACGTTTCAATGTCATAATATTCGAATAAAGGTTAATCAGCAGGTTTTTCACCAAGGAGCCATGTCGGGACGGTAAAGTGCCATGATCTGATCGAAGGTCATCGGGGTCAGGCGGTAAACCTAGTCGGCGTGTAAATATTCGGTAAACCCCGTGTGGCTCAGATGGAGAGGACGGCGCGGAAGTTTTTTTGGAGTGGGTAGACCAGGATGCTTTTGAGAGGCAGGACGGTCTGGTGTTTTTTTTCGAGTTTTCCGCGACCTTTGGTTGTTCCGACGTCGATCCAGTTGGCGGCGCGGTAGCAGGCCCCGGTGAAGCGATCTTGTTCGACGAAGGTTTCCAGAAGGGCGGGGCTGTAGCCGTAGCGTGAGAGCCAGTCGGCACCGATGCGCCGGGAGAGGAGGGAAAGCAGGCGGGAGGCGAGATTGCGGGTCTGCACCCAGGGAGGGATCAAAAAGCGGTTATTGTTGACGACGAGGTGCAGGTGGGCGCGGCGCGAAGAGTCGGACCAAC
>Ga0209702_10003859_pt1 | contig 22901 bp, 21 predicted proteins | sample FRY01_FD_187210 | JGI IMG/M metagenome (GOLD analysis project Ga0209702, IMG submission 187210) | Freshwater microbial communities from Lake Fryxell liftoff mats and glacier meltwater in Antarctica - FRY-01 (SPAdes) (version 2) | ecosystem: Environmental > Aquatic > Freshwater > Ice > Glacier... | reverse complement strand
AATAAAATAGAATAAAAAAAGCTAACTACATGACAAAAAAACAAACACCTAAAAATCAGTAAATTAAGACCGAAACAATTAGTGTAAAAACTTAAAAATAAGCATCTTAGCGAATTATTTCAAACAGCCTATTTCTTTTGATTCAGAGAACAATACTTTATCTTTTACCTTAATAAGTACCATACCAATTTCACAAAGGTTTTCATAGGCTATAAAATGAGACTTTAATGATTCTTCCACCTCTTCTTTTGAGTCGTTTTCTAAATCCTTACTATCTACCAGTTCTACTATTTCCACTTCTAGTACATCAACAGATGCGCCTACCACAAGGTCTACCATAAAAGTAAACAACACTATAAAAGAAACAATATGTAAAATAGTATTTTTTAAATAAAGATTAATTTAATTCAGCTTTAAGTATAGCTAAAACTTCTCTCATTTTCAACAATTCAAGCTCATTCACAAAATCTAAACCTACCAAATTATTATTAAAACTCGGAAATGGAAAAGTACTAATAACTTTTGCTCCGAAACGAGGAATAACATTCTCTAAAATCTTCAAAGCCCCTTCCCCTCCTTTTAATCCTGTAGAAGTACTTAATAGAACCATCGGTTTATCATTGAAAATGTTTCTATTAATTCTAGATAGCCAATCCAATGTATTTAAAAAAAATGCAGGTGGAATACCATTGTGTTCCGGAGTAGCCAGGATGAATCCTTCATAATTAGAAAACAACTCTTTAAGTTCATTCATTTTATGAGGCACCCCTTCATTTTTCTCTAATTCTACATCATAAAAATGAACAGAAAAATCACGTAGGGAGATAACATCTACTTGAGCAAAATCGATTAAATTAACCGTTGCTTCAATTAATTTTTGATTTATTGATACAGGAGAATTACTTCCTGCAAATGCTAAAACTTTTTTCATTTAGTAACTATTTAATCACTTCAAGTTCTTTTCCTACTTTAATAAAAGCAGCAATTGCTTTGTCTAAGTCGGCTTTTGAATGTGCTGCAGAAATTTGAGTTCTAATTCTAGCCGCACCTTTTGCTACAACTGGATAAAAGAAACCAATCGCATAAACACCTTCTTTTAAAAGCATATCAGCAAATTTTTGAGAAAGTGCTGCGTCATACAACATGATTGGAACGATAGGAGAATCGCCAGTTTTAATATCAAATCCAGCCTCAATAATCGCTTTTTTGAAATAAGCAGTATTCTCTTCTAATTTATCTCGTAAAGCTGTATTAGAACTTAAAATGTCAAACACTTTATTAGATGCACCAACAATTGCTGGCGACAAAGAATTTGAGAATAAATAAGGTCGAGAACGTTGGCGTAACATTTCAATGATCTCTTTTTTACCAGTAGTGTATCCACCCATAGCACCACCTAATGCTTTCCCTAATGTTCCTGTAATGATATCAACTCTATCCATAACATTACAGTATTCAGGAACACCTCTACCCGTTTTCCCTATGAATCCTGCTGAATGACATTCATCAGTCATTACTAATGCATCATATTTATCCGCCAAATCACAAATTTGATCCATCTTAGCAATATCCCCATCCATTGAGAATACTCCATCCGTTACAATAATTCTGAAACGTTGATCTTGAGAAGCAATTAATTGAGCTTCCAAGTCAGCCATGTCTGAATGCTTATATCTATACCTATTCGCTTTGCATAAACGAACGCCGTCAATAATAGAAGCGTGATTTAATTCATCAGAAATGATGGCGTCTTCAGCACCAAATAAAGGTTCAAAAACGCCTCCATTCGCATCAAAAGCTGCTGCATACAAAATAGTATCTTCCGTTCCATAAAATTTAGCAATTTTCGCTTCTAACTCTTTATGAATATCTTGCGTTCCACAAATAAAACGTACAGAAGACATTCCGTATCCATGAGAATCTAATGCGTCTTTTGCTGCTTGAATAACTTCAGGATGTGAACTCAATCCTAAATAATTATTAGCACACATAATTACAACATTATCTCCTGATTCAACAGTTACATTAGCACCTTGTGGAGATGTAATAATTCTTTCTCTCTTATAAATTCCTCCATCTTGAATTTCTTGTAATTCTTTTTGAAGTTGAGCTTGAATTTTTCCGTACATATTTTTTATTTTTTTCTTAATTCAAAATTTTGACCTAAATAAACTTTTCGAACCTGCTCATCTGAAGCTAATTCTTCAGCCGTTCCGGCTTTTAAGATATTCCCTTCAAATAGTAAATAAGCTCGATCTGTTATTGATAATGTTTCTTGTACATTATGATCAGTAATTAAAATACCTATATTCTTTTTTGTTAAATCAGAAATAATACTTTGAATATCTTCAACAGCAATTGGATCAACACCCGCAAAAGGCTCGTCAAGTAATACAAAACTTGGATTTGTAGCCAATGCTCTTGCTATTTCTGTTCGCCTTTTTTCTCCTCCAGAAAGTGAATGACCTAAATTCTTTCTTACATGGTTTAAACTAAACTCATCTAATAATTGTTCCAATCTCTCCAACCTTTCTTTCTTATTCAATTTTGTCATTTCAAGAATTGAAAGAATATTATCTTCAACACTTAATTTTCTAAAAACTGAAACTTCTTGCGGCAAATAGCCCAGACCTAATTGAGCCCTTTTATACATCGGATAATTCGTTATATCGACATCATCAAGATATACCGAGCCTTCATCAGGTTTCACTAAACCAACAATCATATAAAAAGAAGTTGTTTTTCCAGCACCGTTAGGGCCTAAAAGACCTACAATCTCTCCTTGATTCACTTCAATAGTAACACCTTTGACAACAGCTCGTCCTTTATATGTTTTTTGAATATTATCGGTATGTAGTTTCACTCACAAAGTTTAAGTGTCAAATTTAGAAAATAAAAACCAATTTTCCTCGAATTCCTAAAGGTGGGATCGTTCCATCTAAATGGCTAAGCCTCCAAACAAGATCTAATCTTAATAACTTGAAAATATTTTCTATACCTACAGACGCCTCGGAATAAGGTATGTTACCAAAACTTTTAGTTGAAGCCGGTAATATCATTTCTGCTTTATTTTTCTCTGAAATTGTTCCATATAGAATTCTTCCTGAAGCAACGAATCTCCATTTCAATGATTTAACAAGCGGAATCCTGTCAAAAATCAACCCTCCAAAATGCTGCTCCACATAAGCTCCTACATAACGATCGGAAATAAACTCAAAGAAATTCATACGATTAAATGTTGTAGATTGAAACCAATATGTTAAACTTCCTTCATGGACTTTTAAGAAAGGGTAAGCGGCAGACCCGAAAATATAGCCACCATATATTCCATATTTAATTCTTCCTAAAACACCCAAATTGGTATTGTGACTTATTAATAAATCTACTTTTTGATAGGAATAATCAGCCCCCAACAATCCCTTAACACCAAAAACTCCCTGTAAACTAATTGCCGGATATTTTGAAGTAATTGACTTTCTATCGTAAACACTCGCTACAAATTCTTCGTTTTTCGCCCATCTAAAACGAACAGTAAACTCACTCGTTTTCAAAACATTTACATTCTCAATTAATCCTGATGCTAAATTAATACGCTCATAATCTGCACTTCCTAAAGCAGTGTACTCTTTCCATTCAAAACCTGTAAAAAGAATAAAATCTTTCTTAATATCCTTTTCTAAATTGTATCCTATCTTTTGTACAAAAGTTAATTTATCCAACGGACCTGTTCTGAAAAGTGTTCCAAAAGTAGAACCTACTGAGGCTACATTTGGAGCTAATCCAATTTGCTCAATATCATAACTGTAAAACAAAGAAAGTAAAGCTCTTTTTTTAGAACTTAGATTCATTCTCGTCAAAAAGGAATATTTAAAGCGCTCATCTCTTGTTCCATAAGCTAATTTGCCTCCTAATTCTATCTTTTTCGAAAAAGCGTTAGTTGTTCGTAAAGCTAGTCCAAATCTGTATTGCTCAACAGGATTAACACTAAAAAGCGTATTCAAGTTTCCTATTTCTAGATTCTTAAATGGATAATACCCAGTTGCAGCTCCATAAGCTAATTTTTTATACAGCTTAAATGCGGGCAAATTATACAAAGAATCGACCATTTCATCAATTCCTTTTTCTTGATTAGACAAGGGTAAATGACGATGCTCTTCCCAATACTCATCTGATCTGTTTTTTGCTTCAGGATGTACTTCAACGGTATTGTCAGATTTATAAAAATCAGTAGGATGCTCTTCATTTATCAAGAAATATTTTCTTGAAGAATGCTTTCTTGCAAACATCCCAAGTGTTTTAGACTGCTCAACATATTTTAGATCGACAATTAATTTTTCAGAAGTCAACATCCAAACCTCAGGAGCAACTAAATTAAACTCTTGCTCAAAATATAAATTATTGACAAAATTAATATTTGCTTTTTCTGAAATATTACCCGTCATACTTTTTACAGCATAAGTTGTGTCATTTATCCACATCTCACCTTCAAATGTTAAATCTCCAGATCTTTTAGGTGTAAACCGAAGCTTATAACACCAACGATTATCGATATACGTGGAATCTTCAAGATAAAAATGATAAAACATCCTAGCAAAATTTGCTACTGGACTCACAAACCCTTTGTTAAAAATGTTAATGTAATTATCGTACACATTAATATCCATATACATTTCACCAGTAAATTGATCTAATTTAAGATTTTCAAAACCTGTGAATTTGGTAGCAGAAATAACTTCTTTTTTCTTTTTAGGATTATTTCTATAATAAAAATTTGAAATTGATTCACTCAATAATAGCGGAAGATAAGTCTCACCTGAATCAGTAGAATCAAGATAATCTAGGACTAAATCTAACTTTTGAATAAAACCCCGATCACTAAATTTATCGCCAATATTATTGATATCGAATTGAAGTTTATTGTACAATTCGTATTCATATGCCACTAATTTTTCTTTGTTATTTATCGGTTTATTAGCAATGACTTTTTTATGTAAAATCGCCGATGGAAATTCATCGGGTGGCTTAATAACTACCTCTTCATTTTCAATAGATTCAATAGATAAACTGCAATTTACTACCTGTTCAACATCTTTTTTTATCTTGATGGTTTGCTTTTCGTAACCCAAAAAACTAAACACTAAGGAGTCTGTAGCATAATACGATTCTAATTCATAATAACCCAAACTGTCTGAGATTGCACCTATCTTAGAATCATAAAAATAAACTTTCGCATATGGTAGAATCTCTCCAGATTCAAAGTCAGAGACAAGCCCTGTAACTTTAGTCTTTTGAGCATTTGAATAAGAACCTACTAAAAGAAAAAAGGTGGTTAATAAATATACTAGCCTAAATAATTTCATTCACCTGTTTAGATATTTCTGTTTTTATCTACCCTCTTAGAAACGATTATACCAACTTCGTAAAGAATTACAATAGGAATCGCAACAATAATTTGACTTACTAAATCTGGAGGAGTAATTGCAGCAGATAATATTAACACGCCTATTATTGCATGCTTCCTGTATTTTTTTAAAAAATCAGAAGTAATAAGTCCAACTTTAGTCAATAAATATGAAACTACAGGTAGTAGAAATAATAATCCCGTATAGAAAATAGTCGAAAGAATTAAACTCATATAAGAGCTAATTGTAGGAATATTTTCAATCTGCTTACTCATAGTAAATGTTGAGAAGAATTGCACACAAAGAGGAGCGACAATAAAATAGCCAAAAGCAATACCGAAAAAGAACAATATACTTACATATAAAACTATTCCAGAAGCTACTGTTTTTTCATTATCTCTTAAACCTGGTTTTACAAAAGCCCAAATTTGATAAAACAAATACGGAAAAGAAAAAATAACTCCTCCAATAATACTCATCATTAAAGCGTAAGAAAATTGAGCAGAAAGCGAGGTACTCTGCATCTTTAAAGTAATATCTTTTGGACAAACACCTGAATATTTACAAAGCAAATCAAAAGTAATAAAATTAGATTTACTCATCGATAAAAAAACATTATCCATGATCCATTCTTGAAAAACCCAAATCACAATTGAAATTAATAAAATAGCAATTGCCGATTTCACTAATCTCCATCTCAATTCTTCAAGATGATCCAAAAAGGACATTTTCTTCTCTGTCTCCATAATACATAACAAAGTTAATTAATTGTCTGAATTGAGTATATAGTTCGATAACAATTTTAAAGTCACGGAATCTCAAAAAATGAAATAATAAAACTATCAGATTTAAATCGTAATCAATAAATGTTTGTGTTTTTAGAGTTATTTTTTTGTATATTCGTAAAGGAATACTTTTTTACCAACATAAATATCTAATAATAAGGCAGTAATGGTTAAACACGATTTGAAAGGTGCGTTACGCAATTTTTTCGGCTTTGATAGTTTCAAGGGTACACAAGAAGAGATTATCAATAACGTACTCAGTGGAAATAATACTTTTGTTATTATGCCTACAGGTGGAGGTAAATCCATGTGTTATCAATTACCTGCTTTAATTAAAGATGGAACAGCAATTATTGTTTCACCTTTGATTGCATTAATGAAAAATCAAGTTGATGCAATCAGAAGCGTTAGCAACAATGATACAATTGCTCATTTCTTAAACTCATCGCTTTCTAAAAGTGAAATAACAAAAGTAAAAAATGATGTAAGTTCAGGTTGCACAAAACTTTTATATGTTGCCCCAGAATCTTTAACAAAATTAGAAAATATTGCTTTTTTAACTTCTATAAATGTATCCTTTTTCGCTATTGATGAAGCACATTGTATTTCTGAATGGGGACATGATTTCCGTCCTGAATACAGAAGACTTAGGGAAATATTTGAGAAAATTTCAGACGTACCTGTAATTGCATTAACTGCTACAGCTACTCCAAAAGTTCAATACGACATCCAGAAAAACTTGAATATGCTTGATGCCAAGGTATTCAAATCGTCTTTCAATAGAGAGAATCTGTACTATGAAATTAGAGCAAAAAGAGATGTTGAAAAAGAAATCATTCGATATATTCGCACTAAAGCCAATAAGAGTGGTATTATCTACTGTTTAAGCAGGAAGAAAGTAGAAGAAATTGCTGAATTATTGCAGGTTAATGGTATTAATGCTTTACCCTATCATGCAGGTTTAGACACAACAACGAGAGCAAAACACCAAGATATGTTCTTAATGGAAGATGCTTCTGTAATTGTTGCAACGATTGCATTTGGAATGGGCATAGATAAGCCTGATGTTCGATTTGTAATCCATCACGACATTCCAAAATCACTTGAAAGTTATTACCAAGAAACAGGTCGCGCTGGACGAGATGGTGGAGAAGGAGAGTGTTTGGTTTTTTACAACTATAAAGACATTGAGAAATTAGAGAAGTTTTTGCAAGGAAAACCTTTAGCTGAACAAGAAATAGGGAAACAATTATTGCATGAGATGGTGTCTTTTGCAGAGACATCTGTTTGCCGAAGAAAATTCATCTTACACTATTTTGGAGAGGAATTCAATGAGCAACAATGCAGTGACCATTGTGATAATTGTAAACATCCTAAAGAAAAAAGTGAAGGAACAAAGGAATTAAAAATGCTTTTAGATGCTGTTGAAGAACTTCAAGAAATGCAAAAGCATAAACATTATTGTTCTTATTTAGTAGGTAATTTAACCTCAGATATTAAATGTTATAAACACGACCAATTACCTAAATTTGGTGTCGGTAAACATAAAGATGAACACTTCTGGAATGCATTAATTAGACAAGCCCTTGTACATGGTTTTTTATACAAGGATATTGAAACTTATGGTGTTCTAAAGTTAACAGATAAAGGACGTGAATTTATCAAGGCTCCGACTTCATTTATAATGATTAAAGAACATGATTATTCAGGTCCTGATGAAAATCAAGAGAGTTTAAGTGGTTCCAAAGCCGCATTTGATGAACAACTCTACAAAATGTTAGTAGATTTAAGAAAATCAATATCGAAACAAAATAACATTCCTCCTTTTGTCATTTTTCAAGAGCCCTCATTAACGGACATGTGTTTTCATTATCCAATTACTTTGGAAGAGTTAACAAATATTCAAGGTGTTGGTAATGGTAAGGCTACACGTTATGGCGCACCATTTGTTGAATTAATTAAGCATTATGTAGAAGATAATGACATTGACAGACCAAATGACTTGGTAGTTAAATCATTAGTAAATAAATCAATGTTAAAAGTTCAATTAATTCAGAATATTGACAGAAAACTTCCATTGGAAGACATTGGAAGAGCTTTAGGGAAATCAATAGATGAAGTAATAGATGAAATTGAAGCAATTGTAGCATCTGGAACAAGGGTTAATATCAATTACTATTTAGAAGAAATATTAGACTCTGATAACCAAGAAGAAATCTACAATTATTTCACTGAAGCTCATACAGACTGTTTAACTGAAGCTTATCATGAATTTGATGGCGACTACTCAGAAGAAGAAATAAGGCTGATGCGTATTAAGTTTATGAGCGAAATGGCAAATTAATTTCAATATTAAACAAAATTTAGTATATTTGTAAAAAATTTAAAACACGATGATTCAAAATATCAATTTATTCTTTTTTAGTTTCTTTCACAAACGTGACTAGGAAGGAGAATTGTTATACATATAATTAATTTTAAGACCTTCCATTTGGAGGGTCTTTTTTTTGCTTTAAACTTTAATAAAAATAAATAAACTATGAGAAATCATTTAATAGCAATTCAAGGATCAGTTTCTTCATTTCACGATTTAGCAGCTAAAAAGTATTTTGGCGAAGAAGTTACCACTTTAGAATGCAACTCATTTAAAGAAGTATGTGATAAATTATCAAAAAACCAGGTAGATTATGGAATCATAGCTATTGAAAATAAAATAGCTGGCAGTATTTTAATGAACTATCAACTAATTGATTTCTATAACCTCACAATAAAAGGAGAAATCTACCTTCCAATCCAACTTCAATTACTTGGGAAAAAAGGAACTAAATTAAAAGATGTAAAAGAAATTATATCTCACCCTATGGCATTAGGTCAATCTCAATTATTCCTTTCAAATTTAGAAGGTGTTTTGGTTTCTGAATTTAAAGACACTGCAAGCTCAGCTAAATTAGTTCAAAAAGATCAATTCAATCAGTTAGCCGTTATTGCAGGGCCTAAAATTGCGGAAGAATACAGTCTTGAAGTTATCGAAAACAGTGTTGCAGATGAAAAAATAAACTTTACTCGCTTCTACATTCTGAGTAAAGGAATGGATGTGGAAGATCATCCAACAAAAGCTTCCGTATCACTCCAAACTCATAATGAAGTTGGTGGTTTAAGTGATGTATTATCTGTTTTAAAACAAGCAAATTTAAACCTTACAAAAATTCAAAGTGTACCAATAATAAACAACCCTTCGTCGTATGCTTTTCATTTGGACATTGAATTTTTAGATAAAATAGTATTTGAGAAAACAATTGTTCAATTAAAAACATTAGTTGAATCGATAAAAGTATTGGGTATATATAAAGGAGAAAGTTTACCAAACTAATTAATAAAAAAGATGGATTTAATAAATAAAAAAAATTTAATAATTGCTGGGCCATGCAGCGTAGAGAGTGAAGAACAAATCATTGAGACTGCTATTGCTCTAAAAAAATCTGGAAAAATAGACATCTTAAGAGGTGGAATATGGAAACCGAGAACTAATCCTGGTAGTTTTGAAGGAATAGGTGTTAAAGGTTTATCTTGGATGGATCAAGCACGAAAAGAAACTGGATTGCCATTTGGTGTGGAAGTAGCAACTGACAAGCACGTTGAAAATGCATTAAATTTTGATGCTAACTTATTGTGGATTGGAGCAAGAACAAGTGTAAATCCTTTTAGTGTTCAAATGATTGCCGATAGTTTAAAAGGGACAGACCAAACAATCTTAATCAAAAACCCGGTGAATCCTGATATCAAATTATGGATAGGTGCAATCGAACGATTCCAAAAGGCAGGCATAACCAAAATTGGATTAATTCATAGAGGATTTTCTTCTTATGGAAATACCGAATTCAGAAACAATCCACTCTGGCAAATTCCAATTGAAATGAAACGATTATTCCCTGAACTTCCAATGATTTGTGACCCTTCTCATATTTGCGGAAAAAAAGACACGCTTTCTTTGATAGCTCAAAAAAGTATAGATTTAGATTACAATGGATTGATGATTGAAACACATATAAACCCAAAAAATGCACTTACTGATAAAGAACAGCAGATCACTCCAAATGAATTAATACAATTACTAAATAATTTAACATTAAAGTCCACAAAATCGGAAAACAATCATTTTGAAAAAGAATTAAATAAATTAAGAGAGCAAATAGATTTTTATGATGATGAACTATTATCATTGATTTCCAATCGTATGAACATTGCTAAAAAAATAGGTGAAATAAAAAATCAAAATGAGATTACGGTTCTCCAATCAAACCGATGGAATGAAATTCTGAATCGCACTATTGATAAGTCAGAAAAATTAAATCTAGGGAAGTCGTTTATACGAAAATACATGGAGGCAATTCATTTAGAAAGCATTCGCATTCAAAATGAAGATTATTAAATAATAATTGAACTATTTCAATTCCCTCAGTTAATTGTAAAACTAGCTGAGGGGATTACAATAAGTAAAAATCGATTCTTAAAATGCTTCTGTTAACATTAGATAAAAGGCATTACTTTTTCGCCCTAATCCATAATCAAATCGAACATTCAAACGTTCTTTTGGATTAATTGAAAAACGAATACCTGCTCCAACAGTGTACTTCATTGTCGATAATTTCAGGTCTGAAGGATGATTAAAAACATCACCAATTCCTGTAAAAACAACCATCCCAAAACGCCAAAAAACTGGAAAACGATATTCTACCTGTGTCCCTATAAAATGATGATCTCTGAATCTATTACTTGCATATCCTCGAATCATTCCATCTCCACCTACTTTTCCCATATCTAAAAAAGGAACAGCTCCAAAATTTGAATTAATAATAAAATTTAACGCTAAAACTTTATTTTTTTGCACTTCCCAATACTTCCCTAATTCAAAATTAAGGTTGATATAATTAAAACTACCCCCTAAATAAGAACTATTTAAATAGGAAGAAAATTCTAGTAAATGTCCAGAATATGCGCTCACAACATTATCACGTGTATCGTAAGTTACTACAGCTCCTAATGCGCTTCCTACTCCTCCCTTATATCCTGTTATTTCTCCTTTCTCCAATTCACCTCCGGCTTGAAGGGAGAAATTATATTCATTTTCATACTGATAATCAAGCCCTATAAATAACTTCTTAGCCACCTGTTTCATAGCTAATAATTTAAATTTAAATAAATCGTATGCGTATTTCTCTAGGGCACCTGTTTCAGAAGCATTACCGATTCCATAAAATTTATCTGGAAAATTACGAAACCTAAATTCGCCTTTAAATAAGTACTTCTCTTCATTTGTAAAAATATTCCATGAGGACCAAAAATCCAATTGTTTATTTTGCGTGTAATCGCCTAACAATTTTGTGTAAGACAAACGCGTTTTATGAAGAGAGTCGGATTTACCTGTATTAAAATAATACACTCCAACAAGTCCAGCTGCAGCTCTTGTATCTGGTGTATAATACAACAATGGGAGTAAAAAAAAACCTATCTTTTTAGCTGTCGAATCTTTTTTATGTAGAAAACTCAGTTTTTTTTGTTGAGAAAAACCGGAAGAAAAAAAAACAAAACACATTATGGAAAGCAGTAGAAAGTTCTTCTTGTGTAGACAATTAAAATATATTTTCGTATCAATAAACTTATACATTGCTCTGTTCATGCCTCACATTTATCTTAAATTATTACTCAATAGGGAATTTTTAGATTTAGCGATTACTTTAATTTATCCTAAAGATCCTCTCCTAATACACTCAAACACATAACCTGCATTCCAATTTTTAAAGCTTCTGGGTCAATGTCAAATTTTGGATGATGAACACCATGAGTAATTCCTTTTGCTCCATTTCGAACTCCAAGTCTAAAAAAACAAACAGGAACTTCATGTGAATAAAAAGCAAAATCTTCAGACGTCATCCTAAGCGCTAACTCTTCTACATTTTCACTTCCTAAAAATGAAATTGCTCGATTTTTTAATGAATCGGTTAATTCTGGATTGTTCTCTAAATAGGGGTATCCATTACTTATTTCAACTTCAGCTACACCTCCCACAGCTGACGCAATAGCATCTGCATGTTCTTTGATTAACATAAGTGCTTCTTTTCGCCAAACTTCATTCATTGTTCTAAAAGTACCTTTTAAAAATACTTTTGATGGAATAACATTTGTAGCTCCTAATCCTTCAAAATGACCAAAAGTTAATACACAAGGTACCGTTGGATCACAGTTTCTACTAACGATTTGTTGAACAGAAGTTATAAATTGTGCTCCCATTAAAATTGGATCAATAGCTTGATGTGGCATTGCTCCATGACCACCTTTACCTATAAAAGTAATGTATACCTCATCGCAAGATGCCATATATAAGCCAGAACGAAAACCAACTTTACCAACTTCCATATCAGGAAATACATGTAGCGCATACATTTCTTTTACTTTTGGATTTTCAAGAACTCCATCTCGAATCATCAATGTTGCTCCACCAGGATTTTTTTCTTCTCCAGGCTGAAAAATTAATTTTACAGGATATGGTAATTCTTCTTTAATCTCGCTTAAAATTTCTGCTACACCAAGCAATATTGAAGTATGAACATCGTGTCCACAAGCATGCATTAAACCATCAATAGTAGATTTATAAGAAACGTCATTTTCTTCTAGAATTGGAAGAGCATCTAAATCAGAACGTAGAGCAACACATTCGGTTATCCCTTTATGTCTTTCGCCTTTTATGATTGCTACAACTCCAGTATCTCCAATTTTGGTTTGGTGTTCAATTCCTAAATTCGTTAAAATTTTAGACACAAAATTCATTGTCTCTACTTCTTGGTAGGAAAGTTCTGGATGAGCGTGAATAAACTCACGATAACCTTTAACTTTTTCAAAAAGCTGTGTCGATTTTTCCTTAATGAACGAGTTTATTTTATTTTTCATTTGAGATAGCTGTGTAACCTGACATGATTAATTTAATAGAAACTACTGCCATAATAATTCCAAATACAAATTTAACGTAAGCAGGAGATAACTTTAACGACAATTTAGAGCCGACATAGCCGCCAATTACAAATGCTAAAGCAATCACCAAACCATAGCTCCAATTAATATTCGCTGTTTTTGCGTAATTCATAACAGCTAATATTCCTACAGGAAGTAATAAGATAAATAAACTAGTTCCTTGAGCTTGATGCTGCGTTAAACCTAAAAAAAAGACCAAAGCAGGTACGATAATAACTCCTCCACCAACGCCAACAAAACCACTTAAAATTCCTGCGGAAACTCCAATTATCACTAAAATTAATATCGTTTGTAAAGTCATGCTTTTTTTTATAAAAGTAAGTAAATTCAATTAATTGACCACTGAGGTAATAAAGAAAGTGTCTAGTGTTATGAACTTGTACGAGAAGTTAGTCTTGAGGATTAGATTCATCCCCCTTCAGGGATGGTGTGTGTTAAACTCGATGGATTGCACCCATCGTTAAACGAGTTCAACTCCTTCAGAGTTATTTATGTGTTCTGGTATAGGTGTTACACACTTTAAATTGATCATCAATTAGAATAAATATTCTCTTTTTCATTTCTGCAAAATTTATCACGAAAACTAATTCCCAACTCCGAACTCCTAACACCTAATAACTAACACCTAACAACTACTCCATCATTAAATTACAACCTCTTATATCGGCATTATCAAAACGACCCATTAATTGCAATTGACCATCAGTTATTTTACCTAAATCTTGTGTAGCAATAAAACTACAACTATATAAGTTCGCTAAATCAATAACATTTATTCCTCCTGTTTTTCCTGATACTAAATAATTAAAAGGATCATTCGTTTCTCTAATCAAAACATTCATCCATTTAGGCATTTTGAACAAGCCGTCTTTATCACTGTATGACTGAGAAAAAAGCTCCGTCATTCCATATTCTGAGGATATATAGTCACATCCGAATCCGTTTTTTAATTCTTGGTGTAGTTCTTCTTTTGATAGTTCTTTCCGCCTGCCTTTCATTCCTCCAGTTTCAATAATTCGAGCTTTGGAAAAATCTATTTTCTTTTCAGCTAAATCTAATAAAGCATAAGAAACTCCAAAAATAACAACCTCCTTATTCAAACTAATTGCCTTTCGATAATTATGAACCAATTCATCGTAATCATCTAAGAAAAAACCTGAAAGAGGATGATTTGATTCTTTAACCAATCTCTCTACCATATAAACTAAACTAGAATTTCCTTGCTCTATATAATTTGGTAAAAGTGCTAGAATTACTTGTTCGGAAGGACTGCCAATAAATTCGTTGTAAATTTGCAAAAAGGACTTTTCATACATATAAGGCTTTTGAACAGCGTGTTTACTTCTGATAGAGGAAGTAGTACCGCTACTTAAAAATTCAAATTGAATAGGAAATCCATTTGAAACTACCGTTAAATCTTTGAAAAATGAAATCGGTAAAAATGGTATTTCAGCTATACAAGTAGGTTTCGGTTTATTTAAGAACTTTATAAAGTCTCGATAAACATAGCAATTAAGCGATTGATATTGATAAACTTGTAATGCAACATCCTCAAATTGGATTGAATTTGAGATGTTAAAAATTTTAGTTTCTAGAGCTTGCATCATACTTTTTAAAGCAATCTAGAAATAAAATCAAGATGTGCGTTTATTAATTAAATCCCTTAATTTTGATGCCTTTTCGTAATCTTCATTTTCAATAGCAAGAGATAATTGAGCTTCTAATTCTTCTACTGTAGCGTCTTCTGGGTTACTTTCTATGGTTACTTCACCTTCTTCATCGGTATCTGTTTCGGATAATTCATCCTCCATTGCACCTTCTTCAAGTAATATACCCGCACTCGAAAGTATTGATTCGTAAGTGTAAACAGGACAATTAAATCTTACTCCAACTGCTATAGCATCAGAAGTTCGTGCATCAATCTCTGTTGTTTGACCATCTCTTTCACAAATTAATTTAGCGTAAAAGATTCCTTCAATTAAATTATATATAATGACTTCCGTTACTTTAATATCAAAAGAAAGCGCAAAACTTTTGAATAAATCATGTGTCAATGGTCGAGTCGGTGTCATTTTCTCTAATTCAATTGCAATTGCTTGAGCTTCAAATCCACCTATAATAATAGGTAAACGTCTTTTCCCTCCAACTTCCGCTAATACCAAAGCATAAGCACCTGATTGAGTTTGACTATATGATAAACCAACGATTTCGAGTTTGACTTTCTCCATGTTTTTATTCGTATTGAAAATTAAGAAAAACAGCTAAGTTAAAACTTAGCTGTTTTTTATAAAGAGATTGATTTTATTGTATTAATTATTAGATGCTTTAAACTTATTGATTGCAGCCGTTAATTTTGGTAGTACTTCGAAAGCATCCCCAAGCACACCATAATCAGCAGCTTTAAAAAATGGAGCTTCAGGATCTGTATTGATAACAACAATTACCTTAGACCCATTAACACCTGCTAAATGCTGAATAGCACCAGAGATTCCAGCAGCAATATATAAATTTGGTCGAATAGCAACACCTGTTTGTCCTACATGCTCATGGTGAGGTCTCCACCCAATATCAGATACTGGACGAGAACAAGCTGTTGCTGCACCAATTGATTTTGCTAAATCTTCTACCATTCCCCAGTTTTCAGGACCTTTTAATCCTCTACCTGCTGAAACAACTAATTCTGCTTCTGGCAAGAGAATATCACCTTCAGGTTTTTTAGTTGAAAGTACTTTCACTTTAGAAGCTCCAGCATTTCCATTAAATTCTTCAACGCTACAGTTAGAACCAGAAATTTCAGGTTGAATAGAATTTGGTAGTAACGAAATTATTTTTTTAGATGATTTAACTTCAACGTTTCCAAATGCTTTACCAGAAAAAACATTCACGCTACACTTAAATCCACCATCAGTTGAAGGTAAACTTGTTGCACCTGAAACTAATCCAGCTTTTAATCTCACTGATAATCTTGGAGCAACAGATTTTGCTACTAAATCGTGAGAGAAAATAACTAATGCTGCAGCAGTTGTATCAACAGCAGAAGAAATTACTTTCGTAATAAGCTGCGCTTCATTAGAAACAACAGAGCGATCAACCAATACTTTTGAAGCACCATATTGACCAAGCGTTTCTAAAGCAGCAGCGTCACAAGCGCCTGTAGTTAATACAGTTACCTCTCCTCCTATTTTTTTTGCATAAGTAACCGCTTCAAAAGCACTTTTACCAACACCATTATTTGTTGTAATATATACTAAAATTGACATGTCAAAAATATTTAATGATTAAATAACTTTTGCTTCATTGTGTAACAATGCAACTAATTCATCCATATTATCTGGATCAATCATTTTACAAGCAGACTTTGGAGCAGGTAAAGTGTAAGAAGAAAAAGCAGTAAGTAAATCAACAGCTACAGCTGGCACTACAATTAACGGCTTTGTTCTTGCCGCCATAATTCCTTTCATGTTTGGAATTCTTTGCTCAGCCATACCTTTAGCGCAAGATGCAACAAAAGGTAACTCTACTTCAACAACTTGAATACCACCAACAATCTCTTGTTCTAACGTAGCAGTTGTTCCATTAATGTCTAATTTTTCAGCTAAAGAAATAAATGGTAAATCTAACTCTTCAGCTATCATTCCTCCAACCTGAGAACCATTATAATTAATTGTTTCTTTTCCGGTTAAAATCAAATCAAAGTTATTTTCTTTAGCAAATGAAGCAATTTGAGTTGCTGTAAAATAACCATCAACTGGTTCAGCATCAATTCTAACAGCATCATCTGCACCAATCGCAAGGGCTTTTCTAATAACAGCATCATCAACCGCTAAACCAACAGTTACAATTGTCACACTTCCACCCAATTGTTCCTTCAACTCTAAACCTCTAACAAGTGCATACCACTCATCATAAGGGTTAACAATATACTGAACACCATTTTCGTCAAATTTAGTATTACCATCAGTGAAGGCAATTTTTGACGTGGTATCTGGGGATTTACTGATACAAACAAGTATTTTCATTCTATCTTATGTTTCTTTGTTACGATGTAAATTTAATAAATATTCATTGTTGAATCCTACATTTTGAAATAAAAATCTACAAAAGGCAAACATTTTTTTGTTTTTTTGTAAAAAATTAAAGCGTGAAATTCGAAAGAAAAGATTATCATCACAATAATATCAATGTTTACACATTGGCTTATGAAGACTTTGATCCTTCTATTTACATTGATCACTTAACCACAATTGAAAAAGAAAGATACTTCACGTTTAAGCACCTACAGAGAAAACAAGAATTTGTTGCCACTCGCTTGTTAAGACATGAAGTAATTGGCTTCGAGCATATCCATTATGATGAAGTTGGAGCGCCTTATATTAATAGAGAAGGTTATATATCTATAAGTCACACTAAAAACTTAGTAGGCTTTGCATTTTCTAAAGATTTTAAAGTAGGTTTAGACCTTGAAAAGATTCAAGATAAAATAACAACAATAAAGCACAAATTTATTTCGGAAAAAGAAAAGCTCATTTTCGACACTAGTTCATCTACAGAACTCACGAAAATTTGGTCTTCAAAAGAAACACTTTACAAATTATCTGGACAAAAAGGATTAAATTTCAGAACCCAACTAGAAATTGATAAAAAGGAAGAGCATTGGATTGGTGAAATTATAACGCTAGAAAAAAAAGAAAGTGCCTGTTTGAAAATCATAAATACAGACAATACTATTATTACATTTAACATTACTGCTTGTGAGTAATAAAATATTCAACCAAATAAAAAGCAAAAAAGGTCAAATAGCAGTACTAATTGATCCTGAAAAATCTTCTTCAGCTATCGTTTTAGATGAATTGATTAAAAAATCAGAATTTGCAAAGATTGATTTTTTCTTCATTGGAGGTAGTACCGTCAGTAAAAACGATTTTGATTTTACCATTTCTTACCTCAAGAAAAATACCTCTCTACCCCTTGTTATTTTTCCAGGAGCTCACCATCAGATATCTGAAAAAGCAGATGCACTATTATACCTAAGCCTCCTTTCTGGAAGAAATCCTGACTTTTTAATTGGGCATCATGTTCAATCAGCAAGTGAACTAATTAAAATGGAGCTAGAAATAATTCCAACAGGCTACATTTTAATAGATGGGGGTAATGTTTCTACAGTTGCATATATCAGTCAAACAACACCCATACCAAGAGACCAAATAAACATTATCAAAAACACATCAATTGCTGGAGTCTTACAGGGTAAAAAATTATTGTATTTTGATGCAGGAAGTGGTGCTCGTTCAAATATACCATCTTCAGTTCTTGAGGAAATTTCTTTTTTAAACACACCTATAATAGTTGGAGGTGGAATTAAAACAATAAATGACATTGAACGCTATAAAAAAAGTGGTGTAAATGTGATTGTAATAGGCAATTATATAGAAGAAAATATAGATTTTCTTTTAGACATTAAAGAATACATCGAAAAATCGACCTTTTAATTAATCAATTATACCGATTAATCAAAACTATCAAAAGATAGTAAGAATTTAGAAATGATTAGATATATTTGTAATTAATAAACTATTTTTATTCATCACAATTAACAAGCTCACTATTTGTTAATAACCAATGAATAAGCAAATTAAAGCAAATTAAGAATTAAAAAAAGACGAAAAATGAAGTTTAAAAGTCATTTTAGTTTACAGTTAGAAACAAGAAATACGAAATATTGTATTTATATTTATCCGTTATATTAATTATAGTATTACCATGAATAAACTTTTTACAAATTTATTATTACCAATTTCAGCATTATTCATTTTCAATGCAACTGCACAGGAAGTGAATTATAAATGTGGGTTAACACATGAGTTAGAGAAGCTTTATAAAGAAGATCCTTCTTTAGAAAAAGACCAACAAGAATTCTTGCTGAATGCAAAGAAAAGAAATTTTCAAAAAGGAGAAAAGTCGACAACAGTATATACTATTCCTGTAGTATTTCACATCATTCACGAATACGGAAGTGAAAACATATCTGATGCGCAAGTAATGACTCAGATGGATATTTTAAATGCTGATTACCGTCTATTGAATTCTGATAAAAACTTAATAGTATCTGCTTTCGATACAGTTGCAGCAGATATCTTTTTGGAATTTAAATTAGCTACAAAAGATCCTTATGGGAATTGTACTAATGGTATAGATCACATCTATAGCCATGAAACAAATAAAGGTGATGATTTTTCTAAACTAAATCAATGGCATAGAAGTCAATACCTTAATGTTTGGGTTGTTAGATCAATGCGTCAAGGAGTAGCTGGTTACGCATTTTATCCTTCTGCTACTACAGGAGCTGGTTTTTTCAGAGATGGTATTAATATTATAAATAGTCATATTGGTAATATTGGAACAGGTTCTGATTACAACTCAAGAAGTTTAACACATGAGATTGGTCACTATCTTGGTTTACCTCATCCTTGGGGAAACACAAACGACCCAGGTGTTCAATGTGGAGATGATGGAATTGATGATACACCTACAACTATGGGGTTTTCAAGTTGTAATATGAATAACACTGCAGTTTGTACACCAGGTATTGAAGAAAACATACAAAACTATATGGAATACTCCTTTTGTTCATATATGTTTACAAGAGATCAAAGAGGTGCTATGAGAACTAGTCTTGAGACTCCTATTGCAGGAAGAAACAATTTAGTTGCAGCTGCAAACCATACTGCAACAGGAATTGATGTAACTAGTCCAGTAGTTTGTACTCCTCAACCAGATTTTTACGCTTCAGATCGATTTGTTTGTGCTGGTTCTTCCGTTCAGTTTTTTGACGCTTCATGGAGAGCTTCAGTAACATCAAGAACGTGGACTTTTGAAGGAGGTACGCCTGCAACATCTACTTCAGCTAACCCTTCAGTAACTTACGACACACAAGGTTATAAAAAAGTAACCTTAACAGTTACAAATGCTACAGGTACAGAAGAACTTGTTCAAGATCAATACATTTATGTTTCTGAAAACTGGGCAGATTATGTTGGTCCAAAAACATTAGATTTAGAAGATGATAAAAACAATTGGTTTGCGATTGAAAATTTAGAAGACAATTTTGCAAGCTTCCAAACTTCAGAAGGAACAGGTTACGGAAAATCTAAGTCATTTAAATTAAACAACTATAAAGATGTTTCAAATGCATTGCCATATACTGATGACTTCTACTATTACTCAAGAATGGGAGGTCGAGTTGATGCATTAATAACACCTTCATTTGATTTATCACACACAACACAAGTAAAACTTAAATTTAAATATGCGTATGCTACAAATGGAACAATCGTTACCTCATCTGGACCAGATGAAGCTGATGTAACAGAAGTAGTAAATATTTACGTATCAAAAAATTGTGGAGATATTTGGTCGCTAAGAAAAACAATATCAGGAGGAGAATTGTTAACAGCTGGTTTTGCGGGTGGTTCTGAATTTACTCCAGCAAATGACTCTCAATGGGAAACAGGTTTCACTTTAAGCTATTCACCAACTAGCACAGATACAAAAACTAGATTCAAAATTGAATTTGTTGCTTCAGATTATTCTAACAACTTCTATGTTGATGACATTCAAGTAGAAGGGGTTTTAGGAATTATTCCTAATGAAATAAATGATTTAGAATTATCTGTTTATCCAAATCCTTTAAATTCTTCTGAACAAATTAACATTTCGTACAAAGCAAATAATAATCCTGTTGAATTAACGTTAAGAAACACACAGGGACAAGTAGTTTATACGAATACAATTACAACTACTAACGCTCAAGTAAATGAAACACTTGAACTTGAAACTAAATTATCTTCTTCTTGCTACTTCTTAGAAGTTAAAAATGGAGAATATAAAACAATTAAGAAAGTAGTAGTACTTTAAAAAAGTAAATTAATATAACCTAAAAGGAGAGTAACTTATACTCTCCTTTTTTTATGAAAACAATTTGGTAATTATTGAATGGTCTAAAAACTAATATTTCTCTTACAATTATAGAACGAAACAAATTGAAACCAATCACATCATATCCATTTTCTAGTGCTTTTGAAAGTAGATTGTATAGTTATGGGTTTCAGGGGCAAGAGATGGACAATGAGGTTAAGGGGAAAGGGAATTCTGTAAACTATAAATACAGAATGCATGACCCTCGTATTGGCAGGTTCTTTGCTGTTGACCCTTTGACAAGTAAATACCCTCAATGGGGACCTTATAATTTTTCTGGTAATCAAGTAATACACATGATTGAATTAGAAGGATTGGAGCCAGCAGAAAATCCTAAAAATGCTGGGAAAAATGAAAAAAGAGCAATGTCGGGTATTGATATGATGGCTGCTGGAGCAAGTGAAAAAGCAGCAGAAGATAATTTTTTCAGTAGAAGTGCTTGGTCAAATGATGATTCATCTTTGAAAGGTCAATTGACATTGAATCTTGATGGGAAATATGTAACAGATACACCAACTGACCCAGAAAATAAATATAACATGAAAGTATCAAATAGTGCAACTTTTAATGTTGATGAATCTCAAGCTGAACGAACAAACAATTATGAATCATTTGTTATCCAAAATTTACTTGAAAATTTTGTAACAGGTAATGGCTACGAAAATTATTCTTTTCCAACAAATGGTATAATTAGTTCGAAATTTATTGGTTCTGATGTATTAAACATGGCAATAAGTGATTATAAGAATGGGAAACCAGTTATTGATATTCAATATAGCTTTAAAGGACGAGAACTTATAAAAGACGTAATGAAGACGGGTACAATGTTTGGAAGTATAACAGGATTTGCTGGTTCTGTAAGTATTACAATTGTTCCTACCTCGAAAGGTATTTCTGTTCAGATATTTAATATTACAAGTCTTACATCTGGAGATATTTCTAAAGATGTCGTTGGAGCAAATCCAGCTAAATCGTATGTCAAAAATATATTTAAAAAAACTCCATATGGTAACCAGAGTCAAACGTTTAATTTATTTATTCCATTTAAAAACCTTTAAAAATAATAATACAATGGTTGTAAAAAAGACGATAATTATTATTGTTCAGATTGTTATATTCTCAACTCTATTATTATCTTGTGTATCTAAAAAGAAGAAAGAATTAACATTTCAAAAATTACTAGGGCGATATGAAATCGATAGCGTACGGACTAGATTATTGGATTATGATTCTTTGATTCGAAATATAGGTGTAATTGAAATTGAGTTTCGTTCGGATTCAACTTTTATAATATCAAGAAAGGTACCGTTTATATATGATAGTGTTGGGAAATGGGTAGCTGGCGACGGTGACCCTTACAGCTTAAATCAGATGGGATTTAAAGAGTTCAATTATTTTGAAGGAAGTCATATTAATTTTATTAATCCTTATCAAGAAAAAGGTGATACACTTATTATGATAGACGCTACATTGCCTCAAAAAGGTAAAAAAGGATTGGTGAATGTATTTCTCAAGAAAATAGATAGTCCCCATACATCACTGTAAACCCCACTGCACGTTCACGTTAATTCCACAACAAAAACCATCCAATATTGGTTATATTCCTGATAATATATCAGTTAGACATTTTAAACCTAGAATGATAGATAATAAGCAGCTATCATTTTAGGTTTATGACATTCCAAACACAAATCTATTTTATAACGAAGACGAA
>Ga0209702_10003858_pt1 | contig 22902 bp, 17 predicted proteins | sample FRY01_FD_187210 | JGI IMG/M metagenome (GOLD analysis project Ga0209702, IMG submission 187210) | Freshwater microbial communities from Lake Fryxell liftoff mats and glacier meltwater in Antarctica - FRY-01 (SPAdes) (version 2) | ecosystem: Environmental > Aquatic > Freshwater > Ice > Glacier... | reverse complement strand
TTGCGCAAGGTTTTGCGTGGCACAAACAACTGAGGTACAGGACTACCACGAATCAATGAATTCCTTGTATGGCAAGACTATTAAAACACAAATCGCATTTGAAACAGGAGGGCGCAGAGAGCGCAGAGGAGTCACGAAGGAATAATGCGATTCTCTGCTCCCTCTGCGCTCTCCTGTGGAATCCTGCGATTCAATGGATCCCTTGAGAGTTACCGTCGCCCAACCCAATTGTTTGCCTGAATTTGCAAAACAAATTAAGGCCGAAATCACCATCGCTTTTTTAACCCAAATTCTGGGTCAAGGCCAACTTTCCAACTGCCCAGGGCGGGACGATCAGCATCGATCCTCAATTGTTGCCAGACGCCAGCCAAATTTCTACATCTGGATTGAAGTTCTGGCAATCTCTTTCAACAACTTGGCAGTGAAACTAAAAAAAACGGGCGACTGTCACATTTTCTGGAAAGATGCCTGGTTCAGGTTATCTGTGCGGAATTTGCAAAAAATGAGGCAGATGGTAGGTTTTGGCAATCCGCGTCCAGGGACTGCACGTTCGCAGCGAACTACCCCTGACTTTGGTTTCTGTCGGGCAGCAATGCTACAATTCCGGTGGTGTGATGATCTGCTGTCAGCAAACATGCGGTTCACCACGGTCAAAAGTTGTCAACACGGTTCAACGCCCCGCTGCCATTGATGTTTGTACAATCAGGATTGTTCTCATGCGATGCATCACTGCGACTGCTTCAATGCTGGCAGGCATCTTTTTCATAACGCCTACGCTGACCTTTGCGCAACAGAGAGCCACCGATGCTGCACAGACCAATGCTGTTTCTGTTGCTGACGTCGCTGATGGGCCGAATGCCGAAGCGGTGCGCAAACCATTTGGTCAGTTTTTAACCGTCGATGGCAAAGTCGATGACGAGTTGATCAGTCGCGTCACCAGCCTCACGAAGGAACTGCAGATCAAAGCAGTCCGTGAGAAGCGTCAGGCGATTCTGGTGCTGGAAATTTCTCCCGGATCGAGTCGCCAGGGCCAGGTGCATGACCTGGCTAAGGTTCTGGTTTCCCCGGAACTCAGCAATGTCCGCACGATCGCATGGATACCGAAGACGCTTGATGGCAATCATGTGATCCTGGCGTTGGCATGTCATGAGATCTACATGACGGCGACCGCCGCATTGGGAGACATTGGCCGAGGTAAAGCGTTGTCCAATGTGGAGCAGAATTTCGTGCTGGACATCGTCGATCGCGGAAGAAATCTACGCATGTCGCGAGCTATCGCCAAGGGCATGATGGATCCAGCCAACGCGGTGATGCGAGTCACACTGGAAGACGCCAACGGGACAAAGCGACAGCAGTTTCTGACCGAACCGGAATTGCGGGATTTGCAGAATCAGAACGTCGCGATTCTGCAAACCGATACGATCAAGGATCCTGGCCAGCCCGGAATATTTACTGGCAACGAAGCCGCGAAGGCTGGTTTTCTGGTGGCCGCAACGCCCGCCAATCGCAACGAAGTGATTGCTGAACTCAATCTGCCGCTGGAAGCAATGCGCGAAGAAGGTGGTGACAACACCAAAGTCGTGGCACGTGTAATTGCCATTAACAATGTCATCGGAAAACAGCTTGCAGATTTCATCACCAGGGAAACTCAACGCGCGATCTCCGATGGCATCAACATGATTATCTATGACATTGATTCACCCAGTGGCGATAAGTTGCAGGCTCAGCAGGTGGCGACGGTGATCGCGGAACTTGATCCGGCAAAAGTGACAACTGTGGCGTGGATTCGAAAAGAGGCAACTCAAGCGGGCGCGCTGGTGGCGTTGAGTTGCGATCGAATCTTTCTGGCAGATGATGCGACGATCGGAAACATCGATTTGAAAGCCATGCGTCTGAACAATGGTCACCGTCTGCAACCCGTCGAGGAGCTAAACGCAGACGAGCAACAGAGATTGCTCACGGTGATTGCTTCCATTGCCGGTCGCAAGAATCGATCCCTGTCACTTCTGCAGGCCATGGCCGATTCCACGAAGCCAGTCTTTGAAGTGACGCAAAAGGAATCTGGTCGAATCGCATGGATGAACGACGACGAATTGGCAGCTCAACCCGACGAATGGGTGAAGGGCGCCGCCATACCGGAAGCTCGTGGTGGCGAACTGCTGGTACTGACCGCAAAACGAGCCCACGACCTTGGCATCGCAGAATCTCCCTGTCACGACATGGAACAACTGCGAACGCGATTGGGGATCAGCGAAACCACAGATTTGCGTCCTGTGGCGAAGACGTGGGTTGATAATCTTGTGACGGCTTTAAATTCCGGATGGGGCGGTTTTTTGCTGGTGACGATTGGAATCATCTTCATCTATCTGGAACTGCATATGCCAACCGGGCTATATCTCATTGGTGCGATCACTAGCTTCTCCCTGTTTTTCTGGAGCCGCTTTCTGGGTGGTTCGGCGGGTGGTCTTGAGTTGACGCTGTTTATCCTGGGGATGGTTCTGCTGGGCGTCGAATTTTTTGTTGTGCCGGGCTTTGGCGTGTTCGGGGTTACGGGAATTTTGATGACCGGAGCGTCCCTGGTAATGGCCAGCAATACGTTTTCGGGTATGTCCGCGACGGAAGGATTTGAGCAATCGATGGATAGCCTCGTATCGCTGGCTGCAGCGTTCATGGTTGTGATTGCTGTGGCGGTCGCGATGAATCGTTTCCTGCCTTCAATCCCGTTTATCAACCGGCTGATTCTCACGCCTCCGGGTTATGTACAGAATCATGGTGAAGGAGTGATCCTGGATCCATCACTTCAAAGTCAGCCATCATCGGCTGGCCTCATTGGCGTGGGCATGGTCGGAATCACCGCGTCGTCTTTGCGTCCAACCGGGAAGGCGATGTTTGGCGACAAATATGTTGACGTCGTGAGTGATGGAGCTTACATCGATCACGGCACAAAGATCGAAGTCATTCGCCTTGTCGGCAATCGGATTATTGTGCGCACTGCAAATGAATCGGCCGAGTCATAATTCAGAACGCATAAACCCAATTCAGGATTGATCATCCTGCTTGTCTAAAGCGGCATCTTCCCGGCGGTTTGCCTCGAAGAGTTCATTTTGGACTGGAATCAGGCACTTCAGGATTTCAAACAGAACCTCCGATGGCGAGCCATTGGCATCAACTTCGTGAATAATGGCCGGATTGTATTGCTGCAGAACTGGTGCAGTGACTTCGCGATAAACATCGAATCGTCGACGAATAATCGTTTCATTAGCATCGTCCGTACGATTTTCCCGAATCGCTCGACGACGAATACGGTGAATCATGTCCTCTTCGTCTGAACACTTCAGATAAATCACGCGGTGAATTTCCAGGTACTCCTGAATCATCTCCACCTGATGAACATTGCGCGGCATACCATCCAGAATCAACAGGTCTTCGCGTGGCTTGAACCGTGACAGGGCGACATAAGCCTCGACAGCTTTCCGCCAGATTTTGATTGTCAGGTCGTCGGGAACAAGTTCGCCTCGGGAAATGTGCCTGTAAACCTCGCGTCCGTTCGGCGAACCAATATCAATCGAACGAAACACATCGCCGACGGAAAGGTGAAAGAATCCCGGAATGTCAGCCAGTATCTTTCCCTGAGTGCCTTTGCCAACGCCGGGTGGGCCGAACAATGGGACGCAGCGATATCTTGGTTTGGATGTCATTCTGGTTTTCCAACGACCTCGGCAGGGATATGTTTCGAAGGCCGATCGATTCATGTTGAACTGCCACAATCCTTGGATCTTGTTGCGGCGGCAGGCTCGGCGGCGGAGTATGACGCAGCACGGAATCCGTTGCCAGCGGTGCGGAATCGAATTCTCCAGACTTTAGACGCTGAGAATCTAATTCTGGAACTTCTTCGGCCTTGAAGTGGTGCCAAAGAAACTTCCATGCAAAAGGGCAACCCGCAAAAACGGGCTGCCCTCGGTGTTTACAAATCTATGTACCGATAACAGTACAGATAAGCAAAACTTATTCGCTTTTCGGAGCTTCTTCTGGTGCTTCTTCCTTTGGAGCTTCTTCTGCTGGAGCATCAGCCGCCGGTGTTTCAACTGCCGGTGTTTCTTCCGTTGGAGCTTCTACGGCTGGTGTTTCAGTTGCGTCTGCAGCGGGTATTTCCATTGCAGGAGCATCTGTTTCGTGAGACTCGTGAGAATGAGGAACCTCAGCTCCGCCAGCCACGCCTGAACCAGTTCCACCACCGCCCGGTCCGGCAGTGTTTTCGTTTTCTGTGCATCCCAGCATCCAGGTGACACTGCCCAACAGTGCCAACATACTTACTGATCGAATCAACTTCATAATCCCAGCCTTTCGAAAACTAACTACAAAATTCAACGTCTTGAATCTAAAACCGCCTGTCCAAACGGCTACTCAAGTGCTAAACCCTACGAAGATGCAGGTGAAAATCAACACTTTGACAACGCGAAAACAACCAAGTTCCACAATTGAGGCTGGATCGCTCGAAAACATGGGATACATTGCGCAATTCGCGACAAATCATCGCGTCTTGCGAACCATTTTTACGAAATTTCCATCATGGATGGTGACGTTTTAAGCACTCCTCAGCCTGACGATGAATTGTCCGGCGGCGACCTTTCTGACACTGAGTTGCAAGGCCAGGCAGCACCTCGCGAAAAAGTTCGCACGTTCCCGACGACGCCAGGCGTTTACCTGATGAAGGATGCTCAAGGGCGAGTCATCTACGTGGGCAAGGCCGTCAATCTTCGCAGTCGAGCCGGCAGTTACTTCACGAAAGCTGCTGAGCTTGAATTCCGCACAGCAAAGCTGGTCCCCGAAATCGCTGACATCGACTACATCGACGCCGACAGCGAAGTTGATGCCCTGCTGATCGAAGCCCGACTGATCAAAGATATTCAGCCACGTTTCAACGCGATGTTGAAAGACGACAAGACGTTTCCATATTTGCAGATCACCACTCACGAAGATTTTCCGCGCGTTGAATTCACTCGGCAACCTGAAACATCGGGCGTCAAGTTGTACGGTCCATTTACAAACGCCGGACAACTGCGAGGCACGATTTCTGTTCTGCAGCGGATCTTTCGCTTTCGCACATGTACACTGGACATCGCTGAAAATGACGAACGCTGGCGTTGGTTTCGTCCGTGTCTCTTAGCGAGCATTAATCAATGCACCGCGCCATGCAATGTGCGCATCAGCAAAGAGGATTACCGTGAAGACATCCGCCGTCTGCGTGTCTTTCTGGATGGCGGCAAAGTCAGTCTTCTGAAAGAAATGGCAGCCGACATGCTGCAGGCATCAAAAGAATTGAAATTCGAAAAGGCCGCACGTATTCGTGATGAAATCGAATCCTTAAAAAGTCTCAGTCTGCGCGGCGATCTGGAAAGCCACGCTCAGCCGGAAGTGTTCTACATCGATCCACAAAAGGGGCTGGCAGGATTGAAGAAGGTACTGAAGCTGAATGAGATTCCTCGCCGCATCGAAGGCGTTGATATCGCTCATTTGCAAGGCAGCGAAACTGTGGCAAGTCTTGTGCAGTTTATTGACGGCATGCCTTTCAAGCCTGGCTACAAGCGGTACAAAATTCAATCGGTCATAGGCGTCGATGACTTTGCATCAATGCGTGAAGTCATCACGCGACGATTTCGCAGATTGACTCAGGAAGGTGAATCGTTTCCGGACCTGCTGTTGATCGACGGCGGCAAAGGCCAATTGAGTGCCGTGATGGAGACGTTCGCGATGCTGAAGATCACGCCGCCCACAACAATCTCGCTGGCGAAACGTGAAGAAGAAATTTACTTGCCTGGTGAGAGTGAACCTTTACGTCTCAGCCGCCACGCCTTCAGTCTGCGTCTGTTACAATACGTCCGCGACGAAGCCCACCGTTTTGCCCAAAGCTACCACCACATGCTGCGACGGAAGAATACGTTCGATGATAAAGCAAAAAAAGGGCGCAAGCGAAAAGCTGATTAGTTACCTTACTTAAGGAATCTAAAATGTCAGTCAACACCTGGGATTCAACGAACCACGGCATGCCATCAGAATCCGGTGACTTTCGAATCGCAGTCTTCACCGTGCCAGATGATTTAGAATCCCTTGAACAGGCGATGATGAACCGGCCGAACATGGATCGAGCAACCGCAAGATTGCAGGCGCGCCTTTTGCCCGGAATTGTTCAAGGTACATACGCTCAGGATGCAGCGCTTTCTACGGTGAAAGAAATCGAACACATCGCGGGAACGGCCAGCGTAGTGCTCGCAAATTCAGTACCGGATCTGAACCATGCGCATGCGACTCACCACGTGAATCTCACGAACATTGCGTTGGAGGCGATGGATACGAGTGATCGACTTCAGTCGTGTGCATGGAATATGGTCTCGGTCATCAGTGTCGGCGTGCTGCCTTCGTCTGCTCCAGCGCGATCTCGTTCCGCGCCGACGCTTTCCAGCGGAAGCTCGCATCGATCATGGAATTCCGGAGTTAAGATTGCAGCCAAGCCGCGACCGGAAGCATATGTCGTCCTGTCAGATGGACAAGCCACGCTGAACATGGCCAGCGACGAAATGAATTATGAATACCTCGGTGACCGCCTGGCTAAAAATTCCAGTGCGAACTTTATGTTGCTGATTCGGGATTTGGTGCATCGAGCCACCAATGCGTTGATAACGCCTGCGACAGTGGCGTTCCTTGAACACACACTCGTGCCGCGTTCCGAATTCCGATCGCACGAAGAATTCCGGCGCTACACAGAATTTCAAACACTACTGAGTCGTCGCCAGAAAGAAAATTCCTGACAGAATGTGAAACACTGGCATGCAGTTGTCCTCAGTCGATTGTCGAGGGTTTCCTTGCATCAGCCGAGAATTTCTTTCACGACGTGTCCGTGGACGTTCGTCAAACGCCGCTGGATGCCGTTGTGATAAAACGTGAGTCGCTCATGGTCGATGCCCAGCAAATGCAAAATCGTGGCGTGCATGTCGTAGGTAGTGACGGGGTTTTCAACAGCGGAATAGCCAATGGCGTCGGTTGCTCCATAGGCGGATCCTGGCTTCAGGCCACCGCCGACCAGCACGTTCGTAAATCCATCAGGATGATGATCGCGCCCTTTGCTCAGTTTCCCGGAACCCGCTTGAGCGTACGGCGTGCGCCCGAATTCGGTCGTGATCATCACCACCGTCGAATCCAGCAGATTGCGTTGCCGCAGATCACGGATCAATCCGGCGACGGGCCGGTCGATACGTCGCGCTTCACCTGTGTGACTCTTGTATCCGTTGCCTGTAATATCTTCATGGGCGTCCCAGGAAATGCCATCGCCCGTCCACAACTGAACCGTCCGCACGCCGCGTTCGATCAGTCGTCTGGCCGCCAGACAGTTGCGAGCCGTGCCACGGCATTCGTCTCGATCCAGTCCATAAAGTTCCTGAATGTGTTTTGGTTCAGAACTGAAATCCATGGCCTCCGGAATCGCGTTCTGCATCCGCGAGGCCAGTTCGTAACTGTGAATACGAGCGGCCAGCGGTGCGGTGTGAGCCTGCGTTTCCAGGTGCATGTCGTTCAACCGTGCCAGCAATTCCAATCGATCGTGCTGAGCATCTGCGCTCAGCCCATTGGCGGGTTGAAGATCAAGAATCGGCGGGCCGCCTTTGGTGTTGAGCGGCACGCCCTGATGCTGCGGCGGCAGAAATCCGCTCGACCAACTGAATGAACCGCCAACCGGATTCGGATTGCCGCGTTCATCCGGAAGCACGATAAAGCTCGGCAGGTTGTCGTTCTCATTTCCCAGCCCATACGACAGCCAGGACCCCATGGCCGGAAATCCCATCTGTCGAAAACCGGTGTTGGCCTGAAAACTGCCCGGAGTATGATTAGCCGTCTCTGCCACCATGGAATTGATGATGGTCAGTTCATCGGCCACTTCGTTAAGGCCGGGAAACAAGTCAGACATCCACAACCCACTCTTGCCGCGTTGTTTGAACGCATAGTGAGATCGATGCAGCCGCCCGGCCTTCCCCATAAACGGTTCCGCCTTGCCGAACTCGGCGGGCAGTTCCTTGTCATGGAACTTTTCCAGTTCCGGTTTGTAGTCGAAGGAATCGACCTGACTTAAACCGCCGCCCAGAAAAATGTGAATGACATGTTTGGCTCGAGCCGGATGATGCAGCCCTGACGTTTGCTTTGAATCAGCCTGCCCGGCCGCATCCCGTTGCAGCAATTGCAAAGCGGCCATACCAGCGACGCCGTAAGCGGCGTGTGAAAGAAAATTGCGACGTTGCATAGTTGTACGTCAGGCTTTCCAGCCTGACCTTAAAAGAGTCAAAAGTGTCAGGCTGGAAAGCCTGACGTACGTTATTCCACGAACAAAAACTCATTGGTATTCAACATCACAACGCAGAACTGCGACAGTGACTGCTTTCGAACAAACTCGCCAGCCAGTTCCAGTTCACGCGGTTTAGGATCGCGGAACAACGCCAGTCGATAGACATCACCGATTTGTGCTTCGACATCATCGCCCGCCTCTTGACGGACTCGCTCAGCTAAACGTTCCGCACATTGTTCGACAAAGCGATTATTCAACAACGACAGCGACTGCACGGGCGTGATCGTCTGCGACCGACGCGCCAGCATGACCGACGGATCGGGGCAGTCCAGCGATTCCAGCAGAGGATTGTTTCCGCAGCGAGCCCACAAGCGATATACGGTTCGACGGTTCACGTCGTCGTTGAATTCACCCGTCGGATCGGAAAACGTGTGATCATGTTCCAGTTTCGCCTTCATGTCAAAGTAGCTCGGTCCACCAAGTCTACGATTGAGTGCTCCACTGATCGTCAGCATGGCGTCACGAGTCGATTCGCCGTCCAACCGCCGCGCAGGCCCGTGCCACAGCAACCGATTTTCGACGTCCCGTGTCTCGGCAGCCGCGTTGTACACGTTGGAAGCCTGACGGTACGCGGCTGATGTCACCATCAGCCGATGCAGATCCTTCAGTTTCCATCCGCCATCAACGAAGCGCCGCGCGAGCCAGTCGAGCAATTCCGGATGACTGGGGCGACCGCCGGAGTATCCCAGATCACTGGGAGTGTCCACGATGCCCTGACCGAAATGATAATGCCACAGCCGGTTGACGATCACGCGGGGCGTCAGCGGATTTTGAGGATCGCTGATCCACTTTGCCAGAGCCACGCGTCGCTCGGCCTCCGGAGCATCAGCCGCAAGTCCAAAGTCATCGGACACGCCGGCGCCAGACAACGCCTGCAGACCGCGCGGCGAAACGACGTCACCCGGATTGCGTGAGTTACCGCGCAGGAGCACATGAAACATCGGCGGTTGCCTGGGAATAATGACATGCGCGACGCCTTCAAATGGCTGCCCGCTGGCAGGTTTCAGCGTGATGCCTTTTCGCTCATCGACATCCTGATTCACGCCGCCCAGCAGCGCGGAAAATTGATAGTATTCTCGCTGTGAAATGGGATCGAACTTATGATCATGGCAGCGCGCACAGTTGATCGTAAGTCCCAGCATCGACTGACCGACTGCCGCGACCATGTCTTCGAGTGCATCCTGGCGGACGGTCTTCTGCATTTCCGCCGAACCCATCTCGTAGCCAACCATGTCATAAGTGCCGCACACCAGGTAGCCCGTGGCGATCAGCGAATTGAAGTCGTTAGGGGCCAGCACATCGCCAGCAATTTGCAGGCGGAGGAATTCGTCGTACGGCATGTCGCGATTGAGGGCGTCGATCACCCAGTCGCGATATCGCCACACATTCAGCCTGACGCGGTTGCGTTCAAAGCCCTGACTTTCGCCAAAGCGAATCACGTCCAGCCAATGACGCCCCCAACGTTCGCCATAATGATTCGAGGCCAGCAGCGCATCAACCACTGCGTTGTAAGCTTTGCCGTAGTATTGAAACGAACTCGGGTCGATTTCAATGCCCAGAGTTTCTTCTTGCCACTTGCCATCTTCGGTTTTCAACACCGGCGGCAACCCGATCAGATCAAAGTACAACCGTCGCAGCAACGTCCTTGCATCCGCCTGTCCGGCCGGAGCCAGTTCAGCAGCTTCCAGCTTCGACAATACAAACCGATCGATTTCGTTTTGAGCCCAATCGGTGTTCGTCACCCAGGGCAGGTCCGGCTGAGCGATCGGCTTCAGCGACCACCAATCGTATCCCGCTCGATCGGGTGAAGAGTAACGAAACGGATCAATCGGGTCCGTTCCCCATTTCGCACCGTCAGCAATCCATTGGCGAATGACTTCCTTCTCATCTTTGGAAAGTGGATGCTTCGGAGGCATCTCGTCGTCGGAGATACGCTGCCACAGCAGACTCTCACTCGGCTTTCCGACGGTTATCGCCGAGCCACTTTCTCCGCCCGTTCGCACAGTGGCCTGGCTCAACAAATTCAGCCCACCTTTTTTCTCGGCTGCGTTATGGCAACTCACACAACGGCTGGCCAGCAGTGGAGCAATCTGCTGATCAAACGAAACTCCAGAAGGCGGAGCGGCCAACGCCATTTCGCCTCCCGCCGACACGATCAATACGATGAGTGCCGAAACGCAAAAGTGACGCTGCTGTTGTCGTGCTGGAATTGCCATGTCTGAATCTTAACATAAAGCGACCGGTACGTCAGGCTTTCCAGGCTGACTTGTTGTTCTTCAAGTCAGGCGGTAGGTCCTTTCTGCCGGACAGGACTTCGCAGCCCCGCTGCGACCTGCGACCAGAAGAGTTTCGACTTCAAAATCATGTCGCCGGAGATCACGGCATCGCATTTTTTTCCCGCTTCGATCGATTCGGCGGGCATGCGAATATCGACAACGTCACTGCAGGACGGAACCAGATGCACGCAGCTTGCGAATTCGAGATGCGTAGTAGACAGAAAAAGGTAGGCAGAAAAATGAATCGAAAGGAATCGCACAGTCCGGCAGATTTCTGTCTTATTTTTCTGCCTCCGTTTTCTGCCTTAACAAAGCCTTGCCGCTCACGGTGAACTGAGTGCAGGATTCGTCAGTCGTGGGAGAAGCGGAGTTTTCGCCGATCGCAAGGATAATCACGTCCGGCTTAAATGCCAGTTCGTCCTTTAAGTGCTCACGGATGTTGAACGCAGACAAGCCACGCACGAAATCGGCGATGTTGCGAGCCATCACACGCGGTTCCCCGCCAGCGGCCGACGCAATCCGGTCAAGCAAGCGATGGACGAAGTCTTTACCGCGAGCACTTGCGGCCATGCCCCAGTTGCCAGTCCAGCCGATCTGCGGAGCGGGGCCATGCAGCGTGATGCTGTTGCCGAGGAACAGCACTTTGCCAACTTGCAGTTTGCCGACGCGCAGTTCGTGCGGTTCGTGCGTGACCATGACGAAGTCGCTGGCGTCAAGCGGCAGCGTGAAGACCGTCACGCCCGCTTCATCGACGGCCGTTGTGAGGACTCCATGACGAACGGACTCGACACGCGAGACGTTCGCGGCCTTGAGCGGAGTCAGCAGTCGATCGCGAATGCCGGCGGGATAGAGCCACGGATTGTGCGAGCGTTCGAGCATCTCCTGATCGGAACCAGCGTGAACGGCCTGATCGATCGCAGTCGAAACCACTGCACTCGTCGCGAGCGGTTGATCGGCAGCAGCGGCTGCAAGTCTTTCAGCAGCGACGCGGTCAGCATCGGCTTTCTGTTCGAGCGGACGTCGAGCAATCAGCGCGGGCTTGACGTACGACAGCGTTGGCAAGAACCCAAGTGTGAACACGGTCCCCTTGCCCGCTCGACTGGGTGACCGCAGCAGGTTGGCCGTCTTTGAACGTCGCGAGGATTTCTAAATCTGCATTGCCTCGTAATTTCAGCGGCTGTTTGACCGACAACACTTCCAGTTGCTGATCACCCCACGTCACGGTGTCCTGGGGATTGAGATAGCTTAGAAATTTCCCCGAGTTCTGATACGGCTCCAACGATGCCAGCTCGCCACGTTCGACTCCCGTAGCCGAAGTCGTAAGACTTCGGTCCGAACTCTCAAGACTTCGGCTACGATCGCGACCAAACTCCAGCTTCGCGGGAAACCGCTTGGCCTTTTCGTAATACGAATGCCGTAGCGATAAATTCAGCGCGGCCCCGGAATCCTGATAAACCGTCGGCGTGAGATTGCACCATGGCGTCGCTTCACCCGGCTTCAGCATTTGCCCCGCTGGCGGAGCGAGTGCTGCATGCAGACCGTCCTGCCCAATCGTGAAGTGCGCGTACCACGGATCGCGATAATGATCGACAAACAAGTGCAGATAGACGGGCCGATCAACTTCCTCGCCCAGCGTGACTCGCAGCAGTGTCTGCGGCCCATACGCCAGATGATCGGGCACCATTTGTTGGTCCGTCGTGAGCAGCAAGTAGTCCACGTGCCGCACATACCCGACGCAGTTATTCTGCTCGTGCTTCGTGAGCGACAGCGTCACGTCCCCGGCCGGCAAGTCGGCGTCGAACGACTGCCATGTGTATTCCCAATCCGCGACACCGGAGATGACCTCGCGATCAAACACCTGCGCCACGACGGTCTTCTTCTAAGCGACGACCGCCACTTGAAACGGGCCACGCCACGCCGCGACCTGCAGGTAACGCACCCACACGCGGTACTTTCCTGCCTGTTTGAGCTTCACGTCCGTCGTCGCGACCGCATCTCCCGCCCCATTCGCGCCCCACATCGTCTTCACCCGCGAAGCTCGTCGAGTCTGATCATTGTCCGTCGCCGTCCAGCCATCTGCCGACGTCGCCATGGTCTCGGCTTCACTGAAGACCGTGTCGCCCCGCGCGAAGTGCGGAAGTGCCAACAGGAGCAAGCCAACAAGAAACAGTCGTTGGTAATAAATTGTTTTCGAATGCAACATGAGATGAGTTGAATCCTTATCGTTGATAAATCGGCAGGTAACCGTACTCAATCGCCAACGCCAGGACGGCCAGTGATGTCGAATAGACTTTGCCAGCCTGACGTTCCGTGCCGTCTTCCGGGTTCCAGTATCCGGATGGATGCTGCAGATCAAGAATTGTGCGATACAGCGATTCACGTGACTGACGCCATTCCTCGCCGCCGACTTTGAACATTCCGACCGTGCAATAATAGGCACCATAATAGAAATACTGTTCCCCTTTGGTGAGTGGTCGTGACAAAATCAGTTTTGCTGCGGCCAATGTTTCCTGAGTGCGATGCTCGCCACAAACTTCCAGTGCCACAATGCCGGTTCCGGACCGTGTGACAGAACTGCCGTGGCCAACCATGTAGCCGAAGCCGCCGTCGTGTTTGACGTGCAGTCGCCGAATGTATGCGATGGCTCGATCAATGTTATCAGCCGGCACATCGCAACCGATGTCCTTGGCCGCTCGCAACGCCAGCAGTTGCCACGCAGTGACGCTTAGATCGGCATCACCACTGGTTGGCTGATATCGCCAGCCGCCATCATGTTCGGCTGACTTGGGATGATTCTGAGCATCAACGATCAGCTTGATTGCTCGCTGAAGAACTTCTCGGCATTGTTCAGATTGAGACGGATCGACCATGCCACAAATTTCAGCGAGCATCAGTGTTGCAATGCCATGACTGTACATCGGCCCGTGACTGCGTTCTTTGCCAACGAGCAATCCGTTCGGGTGCTGCTGAGACAACAACCAGCCCACACCACGTGTCATGTGCTGTCCATATGGACCTTCTTCCGGAACATGACCGCCTGACAAAAATGACATGATCGCCAATGCTGTGGTGGCGGTGGAATCGCCGAAGTCGCTGGTGGTCCACGCTCCTGAAGCCTGTTGTTCTGAAGCCAGCCACGACAACGCGCGACGAATGGACGCGTCGATCTTTTGATTCAGCTCCCTGGGTTCGTCGGCCGCAGACGTAATCCTCGGCATCAAACCAACAGTCGCCATCGCGCCCAAAGTCTTCGAAAGAAAACTACGGCGTGAAGCGACTGGCTCGTCAACATTGAAAGTTATTCGAAATGGATTCATGACAGGTCAATTGGTCAGCGAGGAGGCTGATAATTCTCGTGCCAGGGCTCCAGCCCTGGAACGCCATGCACGAGAGGATCCCGCCTCCAGCGACAAGCTTGCGAGGCAGGAGCCTCCGGTAAAATCAGTTATGCGTACTCGCGAGTCTTTTCAAGACCTGGCATTGGAATCGGGTATTTACCCTCTTCGTCCGCCTGGAGAGGTGATTCTGATTCCAGTGTGAGTGATTCGATGTCTGGAGCAAATTCATGCTCGCAATTCATCATCTGCTCAAGCGTCAACTCCTGCCCCGTATGAGCCGCCATGCGGCCCATTGAAGTCACAATGCTGGCCATGCAGCCGCGTTCAACTTCGTTGTACTTTTCGTCGTTGCGAATGGCGGCGATCAGATGCTTCCATTCATCAACGTATGGGTTGTTCTTTTCGGGCTGCGGAAACTGCCAGGCAAGGTTCGCATCGTCTTCGTTGTGACCTTTGTAGATGCGAGCACGTGACGGCCAGTGTGACGCCGACGAAATTACGCCCAGTCCCTTTGTACCGTGAGCGTAGCTGGCGAATTCCTGGTAGCAACCCGGAATCGTACGCCCGTTGACGAACAGTTTAGTTCCGTCATCGAACGTGTACTCCATAGAATAGTTGTCGAAGTTCTGATCGACGCTGTCACCGCGATAGTGGCGACCGCCGTTTGCCTTGCACTTCACCGGCCATGCATTCTTCATCCAGCAGGATTCATCGATATTGTGAATCAGGAAGTCGCTGACGGCTCCACCGCTCAGCCACAGGAAACCGTGGAAGCGACTGATCTGGTACAGCAATTCGCTGGCACCTTCCGGCTTGGGACCGGTCGCTGCTGTACCGGTGGGACCCGCCATGCGGTAGGCTCGCATCATTGTGATATCGCCGATTTCGCCGCCTTGAATGCGGTCAAAAAGTTCGCGGCGTGCTTCGCAGTGTCGGCACATCAGACCAACGGCAACCTTCAGGTTCTTAGCGATGGCCTTATCATTCAACGCCAGCATGCGACGTGTTGTCGGGCCATCGACAGTGACCGGTTTTTCCATAAACACGTTCAGCCCTTTTTCAATGGCGTACGTGTAATGCACCCAGCGGAATGCCGGCGGCGTTGTCAAAATCACGACGTCTCCAGGTCGCAGACTGTCCATCGCTTTTTTGTAACCATCGAAGCCGACAAAGCGGCGTTCTTCGGGTACATCCATTTTCTGCGCGTTGTTTGCTTCTTTGCTGAGGTTCTCATGGCTCGCCGTCAGGTTCTTTTCAAATACGTCGGCCATTGCAACCAGCTTGATCGGACCGTTATCAACTGACAGTGCGTTGCCAGCAGCGCCGGTGCCGCGTCCGCCGCAGCCGACGAGTGCCAACTGAATGGTGCTGTCCTGAGCCGCATACATCCCTGACGCGGCACTGCTGATCAGCGTCGTGGCGGCAGCGACCGCTGTGGAAGTTTTGAGAAAGCTTCGGCGTGAAGCATCAGAGGAATTTGTCGTCATAAGGATGTCTCCGGTAATCAAATCGTGGAAGGAAATCGTTTGCTTCGGCCGGTCGCAGAATCAAACGTAAAAACAGGTCGTGCTGATTCTTCAGCCCGAATACCTGAGGCAGGTCTGGGATATTATTGCGTAGATCGCGTGCAAACGGAAACGATTCTGTAGAATGACTCGAATGTTTCCACTTCCGCTTTCTGACTTCGAATATTACATGCTGGTCGATGATCGCCCATCGCATCCGATGGTGTTTGTCATGACCGCGCAGTTGTCGGGTGCTTTTCAAAAGTCCGTCCTGCAGCAGGTGTTGGCGGAATTAATCGATTGCCATCCGCTGCTGAAATGCACGATGTCTGAGATTCCAGGCACAGGCTGGTGCTGGACGCCACAGACCTCAGAAACAGCGGAGAATTGCCTGGAATGGACTGACGAAGACGAAACCGCCGTGGCCGACTTCGTGCCTCCCGTTCGCGTTATCGATATCAGATCCCAAACCGGATTGCAGGTTGTCGTGCGAGCTTCAACGACGAATTCTCGTCTGTTTTTGTATATCCACCACGCCTGCTGCGATGGCATTGGAGGCATGCAAGTCCTGGGAGAATTGCTGGCTCGATACGGACAGAAAACGGCACCTCCCGACGCAAAGCAGCCCGTATTTGATATACCCAAACAAGAACTGCTGCTGGAACGTGACAACTACGACTCGGGTGAAGCAACGGTCGAACGTCACAAGAAGTCGCTGAAAAAGACGATTGGCAAAATTGCCCGACTGCTACTGCGAAAGCCGGTCCTGTTGTCGCCTTCAATAGTTTCTCAACAGTCCGCCGTCCCTGGTGATAAAGAGTCAGCGCCAGCCATTGTTGAGGCCGTCATATCGAAGACGTCGCATCGGAAGCTGCGAGCTGTGGCGGCCACCTACGATGTCTCGGTGAACGACCTCTTCATCGGTCAGTTCCTGTTGCACATTCGTCGTTGGAATTCTCGTGCGAAGCAAAGCAATGGAAAGAGTTGGATTCGACTAAGCGTACCAGTCAGCATGCGGACAAAAGTCCACGAAGCCATGCCTGCCGCCAACGTCGTCAGCTATGAATTTGTAACTCGCCGCCAACACGAATGTGACGACATTGATTCGCTTCTGAAATCGATCCATCAGAAGACCAGCGATGCCGTCAACAATCGTGAAGGCATCGTGTGTCTGAAGATTTTCAAAGTGCTGCGAAAATTCCCGCGTGGCATGAAGAGCTTTCTGGGACTCAAGTCGTGTCTCAGCACCGCCGTGATCGCCAACATCGGCGATGTAAGACGACGATTCAGCGGAAGATTTCCGCTCAGCGATGGCAAATGGATCGCTGGCAATGTGCTTGTGGAACGCATCACCGGCGTCGCTCCCGTACGACCAAATACACGAGCGGCCGTGTCGATCGGCGAATACGCGGGCGAGCTTTCAATCAGTCTTCGTACTGATGCCACAGTGATCAATTTCGCTGACACGCATCGTTTCCTGAATGAGTTTGTCGAAGACCTGGAACGCCTGGCCCTTGATCAACTTCCTGATGAAGGTGAGGAGCCCTCAACGGATGCGACGGTCTGAGATTGTGCCGATGGCCACCCGTTGATTGCAGGAAGAGCGTCGCTGGCTGGCAAGCCCGGATGATCGGCCTCTGTCTCGAAACGGGCTTGCATGAGTCAATAAAGTGAAGAAGGAGACAGATCTGCACAATCTTCGCAACAGCGTCAAGCGAGGACCCCAATTGAAGACAGCCAGAGAACCAGAAGCAGTACTGTTCGTCGCGGGCTGGATGGAAAAAACTGGTCCACGCGGAAGACGAAAGAATGATACCCTTTTTTGTCTTGTTGTTTGCCGTTACAGTCATCCTGATCGCGGCATTCGGCTTGTTCTATCGAGCGATCCCTCGACCCTGGTCAAGAACGATGAATAAACCCTACCTCTGTCATCAGGGGCGTTGGCTCGGATCTTCAACCAGACAGTCAGGGATCGCCTGTCGTAAATTCCACGGTACTTTTCGGAAATAACTCGGGGAACAGTGTCGATAAGGACGAGTTTTTTGTCAACGTGCCGGTTGAATCTCGTTTTCGAATTCTTCGACCACACGCTCGAGGTGGCCTTGGTGAAGTCTTCATCGCCAGGGACGCCGAACTGAATCGCGATGTGGCACTGAAGGAAATTCAGGCGCGCTTCGCCGACGACAGCGATAGTCGCAGTCGATTCGTCCTGGAAGCTGAGGTAACAGGTGGTCTCGAGCATCCGGGAATTGTACCGGTTTATGGACTTGGTCAATACGAAGATGGTCGACCTTATTATGCCATGCGGTTTATCCGAGGCGACAGTCTGAAGGAGGCCATTGAACTGTTTCACCGCGCAGCCGGTCAACGAGCCCCATCCTCAGGTCACGGCACGTCGGATTCTACGCCGTCTCAATCAACGCTTCCGGCGCTGGCGTTTCAGTCGGTGGAATTCCGGACCCTGCTCGGTCGATTTGTCGATGTCTGCCAGGCGATCAGCTACGCTCATTCACGCGGGGTTTTGCATCGCGACCTGAAGCCCGGCAATATCATGCTCGGCAAGTACGGTGAGACACTTGTTGTTGACTGGGGCCTGGCCAAAGTGCAGGACAACGAGGATTCGACTCAAGCGTCCGGCGAAGGTGTGCTGCGTCCATCATCAGGAAGTGGAATCACTCCGACCATGTTTGGCAGCGTCATTGGGACACCCGGTTATATGCCGCCGGAACAGGCTATGGGGCAATTGGATCAGCTTGGCCCGACGAGCGACGTCTACAGTCTTGGGGCAACGTTGTATCATGTGCTGACTGGACGGTCTGCATTTCGCGGCGATGACTACAACGCGTTGCTGGAAAACGTCAAAGCAGGCCGCTTTGAGCCGCCACGAGGATTGCAGGGCAACTTACCGCGATCCCTTGAAGCGGTCTGTCTGAAGGCGATGTCGCTGGAATCTGCCAACCGCTATTCCACTCCGCAACTCCTGGCCGACGACATTGAGCGATATCTGGCTGACGAGCCCGTCAGTGCTTTCGCGGAACCGGTCATGACGCGTTCTCTCAGGTGGGCAAGAAAGCATCGGACGGTGACGACCGCCACTGCGGCTGTCGTCCTTGTATTGGCCGTTAGTCTGGGAATGTTTTCTACGATACTGAGCAGTAAAAATACGGAACTCCGGAAAACTAACTCACAACTTGCAGAAGCCAATATCAGGGAACGCGATGCCAAAACTTTGGCACAGACCAACGAATCAATCGCTCGTCGACAAAGCCAATTGGCTTTGTACACTTTGACGGCCGTGGTCAGTGATGTTCAGGCGGGACTTGATGGACTTGCGGGTGGCACCGACATTCGTCGACGAATCCTGAAGACCGCACTCGAAAAAATGGAATCCGTTTCCACGCAGTACATTCAGCAGTCATCCATTGACAGCAGTACGTGGCTCGCGCTCAACGAGTTGGGCGAAGTGATCAACGAATTTGGGAATCAGCCATCGTCAAATCCAGCAGATGGTGGTGGCCCTGATTCTGCCGCAGCCATGACTTCGACAATCACCGACGAGCAGAGTTCTGCAACGAGGATGGCCGAATCGTTGTTCCTGCGCGCATTGGAGATCGCCAGACAACTGCACAAAAACCATCCTGACGATGCGGAAACTCAGAGGAAGCTGACGGTCTCGCTCGATCATTTGGGGCACGCGTCGACGGTTCTTGGAAAAACCGATGAGGCTCTCTTGTATGTCGAGGAAGGCTTGCAGATCCGTCGCGGAATGCTCACCGCAGATCCTGACAATGTGGCAAAGCAAAGAGACCTGTCGTCTTCCTTCGAACAACTTGGCGATGTCCTGTTAGAACTTGGTCGCACGGAGGAAGCCCTGACGCTCTTTCAGGACAAACTCCGAATTGCTCGTCAGCTCGTCGAAGCAGACTCGCTCAAACCCGACTACCAGCAGAACCTGACCATTGCACTTGATCGACTGGGTGATGTGTTTCTGAAGACGGGACATACCGATGACGCACTGACGCACTATCAGGAAGCATGGATAGTCAGCAAAGCCCTGGCGGATTCTCACCCCGAGGACACTCGTCATCAGACCACATGCTGGATTTCTTCCACCACGCTGGCCGATGTTTTTCTGGTACTTGGAAAAACAGAAGAAGCGATCGCACAGTTTCAGGAAGGGGCAAATGTCTGCCGCAGGATGGCCGCGGTTGATCCGCGAGATGCCGAAAAACAGCGATATCTGGCTATCGCCGTCAACCGAATCGGGAATGTCCTGATGATTCAAGGACGATTGGACGACGCCCGAATGCAATTGCAGGAGGGGCTGCAGATAAGTCAAGCGTTGGCTGCGGCCGATCAAAACAATGTTCTCTATCAACGAGATTTGACAGTCTCTTATGAATTGCTGGGACGCATCGCGTTGTCGCTGAACGAAACAGAACTCGCACGGACCCATTCTGAGAATTCCGTCAAAGTCACCCGAGCGCTGTCTGAATCGGATCCCAACAACTCTCAAAAGCTGCGTGATCTGGCGATCTCTCTGGAACGGCTTGGACAAGTGTCCCTCGCTCTCGGCAAGACCGACGACGCAATTCAGTACTTTCTCGAAGAACTGGCCATCGCCAAACGCAGGTTGCAAACTGATCCGTCTGATGCCGATGCAGATCGCTTCGTTTCGGTCGTTTATGATTTTCTGGGCGATATCTATTTGAAGCTCAAACGAATCGATGAGGCACTTACGAACTTTCAGAACTCAATGGCGATCCGTCGTCGGCTCGCAGCGGTTGATCCCATTAACGCCGACGGACAAAACGACTTGGCACTTTCAGTTGATCATCTCGGCGATGTGTGTCTGGCGCAATCGAAACCAGCAGAAGCCGTCAAGCACTTTCAGGAAGGGCTGGAAATACGACAGAGACTTGCCAAGGCTGATCTCAGCAATGCGGAACGTCAGACGGGATGCGTCGTGAGTCTGTATAAAATCGGATTGGCATGGCAGGCCAGCGACCAATTCTCGCAGGCTGCCGAATCATTTGATGCCGGCACAGTCGTTCTAAAAAACATGATCGAAAGTGGGATGAGCGTTACTCAGGCAACAGGCTATCTGACAACAATGGAAAACTTGGCGGCTTCGCCGCGACTCATGAATTCTGCGTTGAGTGACTGGGCCACGCTCCTGGAACAACCGGCTGAAAGTCTTCCTGCCCTGCTTGAGACCCGTGGAATGATGATGATCAGGCGGTCCAATCCAGCAGCAGCCGCTGAAGCGGCCAACAAATTGAGAGAACTTCAGAATGCCACTCACATGCAGCTCTACAATGCGGCTTGTGTGCTCAGTTTGTGCGCGGCGACCGTACAAGCCGCTGACGGTCAGGAACTCGATGCCGCACAATCGACTCAAAGAGAAGCGTGGATTGTGGAGGCTCTCGAGACGCTGAAGCAATCTATCGAAAAAGGCTGGGCCGACTTCGCACACATGCAGCAGGATCCAGACTTAACAATTCTACGCGAGCATGAAGAATTCAAGGCTTTGCTTCCGAGAGATTCGCCAAAGTGAAAGTTTCTTCTCCAGGATAATCAATGCCCACGCAATCAGGACAGGCATCCTGGCAATATGAAACAAATGGGTTTCATACGCATCCTGATTGCCACGAACAAAATCTCAAATAGTCCGTGAACCATTTCGCGTGGTCGAGCGTCTCAAAGGTTAACCAGTTGGCAAGAGCCAGTTGGATCAAACGCAATTTTGGAGTCTAAGTTCAATGTGTTTCTTGCGGTCAAGTTTCATGAGCAAATGCCTGGGTACAGGGCGGTATGCCGATCAATCGGTGCGTTTCAATGATGAAACATCGATCCTCACCCAGATTCTGCGTTTGTGACACCTTGGCCGCATTCGGAGACCATCTCCCAAAGCCCGGTGTCACCTTGACATCGGGCTTTTTTCGTGGCTGCGATGTCCTACCTGATCATGGGTCAACGGAAAAAGGCTGGAGACTTGAGGCTGTAGGCTAGTGCTCAATGGCACTCGATTTAGAAAGTAGCAGGCACTTTCCAAGTGCCGTAGCCCTTGAAAACACATGAATTGGCGGACGGCACACGGAGTGTGCCTGCTACTTTGTTTTTAAAACGACTGGCCTTGGCTAGAGCTCGCAGTTTATTTGCAAGTTCTTCCTACAGCCCAATGCCTCCGACCTATGGCCTATTACCAGCCCGGTGGTCCAACGGTTGAAGACTCCGCTCTGATAAGGCGGCAACGAAGGTTCGACTCCTTCTCGGGCTATTTAATTTATTGACTCAACGGAGATCAATTCATGTTCCAGCGACAACGACTCAAACAGATACCGCGCCAAATTTCGGGGTCGTGGTGTAACGGCTGCACAGCGAGCTTTTAACTCGCAAGGTGAGGGTTCGAATCCCTCCGGCCCCATTGATCGCCATGAGCCACAGGTCTGTAGCTCAACGGTCAGAGCCGGCTCCTTATAAGGGCCAGACGACGGTTCGATTCCGTCCGGGCCTACTCTTGGATCTTTGACAATTCAGCGAATCATTCAGCGCCCATGATGTAGCGGTAGCGTACTGCTCGGCCAGGGCAGTTGTGCGGGTTCAACTCCCGCTGGGCGCTTTTTCAGTCTGCAAGGATTTCGGCAGTAGCGATGTGGGAAACTCAAGTTGACGTCCTGCCACTGCAGCTCAATTCTCTATGGAAGTCATAGGTAATACATCGGAGCTACTCGTCGAGGAAACTCTCTTCACCCGAAAAGATTCTTTCCAGTTTTTTGACATCGTAGTCACCTCGGATCTTTAGCGAAATTGCATAAATATCTCTCCACGATGGTTCGCCATTGACGTGATAGGCCACTGCGAGATTTGCGATGATTCCCGGGTTTTCGGTTTTGTCGAGAAGATAAGCTTTCTTCGCATGTGTCAATGCTGTTTCATTCTCTCCCAAAATCATAGCCACCACTGCCAAACTGGAATGCGCCATCGCATCGTCTGGGTTCATTTCGATGGCCTTTTCATAAGACTGCATGGCCGACTTGTAGTCTCTTTTCTTCCGGTGAAGAATTCCTAGTCCAGTCCATGCAGAGGACTGGCGAGGATTGATTTCAATCGCAGAATCGTACGCCCGCTTCGCTTCATCCGGCTCATTGGCTTCTTCATAGCAGTGCCCTAGCATGGTCCATCCTAGATCATCCTGAGGAAATCGAACGAGGTACGCTTGAGCCTCGGTGATAGCGAGCGTGTATTCGCCACGTATGCGTCGGGAGTAAGCGTCCGGGGAAACCATTCTTGCCAGGGTCGGTAGTCTTGGGGCCGGTGTAATTCCGGACTCTGGACTTTTTCTGGCGAGGTGAGGTATGAGCGAGCGTGAGCAGGTATGGCGTGAGCGGATT
>Ga0209702_10003857_pt1 | contig 22906 bp, 22 predicted proteins | sample FRY01_FD_187210 | JGI IMG/M metagenome (GOLD analysis project Ga0209702, IMG submission 187210) | Freshwater microbial communities from Lake Fryxell liftoff mats and glacier meltwater in Antarctica - FRY-01 (SPAdes) (version 2) | ecosystem: Environmental > Aquatic > Freshwater > Ice > Glacier... | reverse complement strand
CGCATACAACCTCATGCGACGATCGCCAGCCAAAGACTCCATGCGACTCAAACGCAAAGTCGCAGCCTGGAACGACAACTTCCTCGTCAGCCTCATCGCGCAATGAAAAACTCACCCGATTCCCCTGGATCGACGACGCGGGTCATTTGCCCACGCTGGAGCAGCCCGAGGCGGTGACCACCGCCTTGGAAGCATTTTTGAACGGGCCGATGCTATTGCGATGAGGCTAGGCTGATCTTGGCCTTGGGGGTTGCCCCGGAAGCGCGATCAATAAAGCCCAGCACCAGCGGACGGATGTTCAACCGCCAGCTTTTCCCGGCAAAGATGCCGTAGTGTCCGGCGCCCGGTTCAAGATGCTGCGCTTTTTTCGCATCGGGCAATCCGGTCAGCAGATTCAGCGCGGCCACGCATTGGCCGGGTGCCGAAATATCATCCTCGGCCCCTTCGACGGTCATCACCGAGACTTGCGTAATTGCGCCGATATCGACCTTCTTGCCGGCGACCACAAAGTTGTTCTTTGCAATCTCGCCATTCTTGAAGATACGCTCGACCGTAGACAGGTAGAATTCCGCTGTCATGTCCATGACCGCCAGATATTCGTCATAGAATCGGTTGTGCGCGTCGTGGTCGGATGCCTCACCCCGCGCCACACGCAGTATCTGGTCCGAAAACGCCTTGGTGTGGCGTTCGGAGTTCATCGAAATGAAGGATTGCAGCTGCAAAAGCCCCGGATAGACCATTCGACCGACGCCCTTGTAGGAAAAGCCGACCCGTTGAATTGCGATCTGTTCCAACTGCCCCATGGTGATGCGGCGGCCAAAGTCGGTGACGTCGGTCGCGGCGGCATCGGGGTCCACCGGGCCGCCGATCAGGGTCAGGCTGCGCGGCTGGGCTGCGGGGTCTTCGGCGGCGAGATAGGCGGTGGCGGCAAGTGCGAGGGGGACTGGCTGACAGACCGCGATCACATGGGTATCGGGCCCAAGGTGGCGCATGAAATCGACGAGATAGAGGGTGTAATCCTCGACGTCGAACTTGCCGGCCGACACCGGAATATCGCGGGCATTGTGCCAATCTGTCACGAACACGTCGCAGTCCGGCAGCAAGGAGGTCACGGTGGACCGCAACAGGGTGGCATAGTGACCGGACATCGGGGCGACCAGCAACACTTGCCGACCGGTGGGCGACCGGCGCCGCACCTTGAACTGGATCAGGCTGCCGAACGGCTTGCTTACCACCGTGTTCACATCGACCAGATGATCCTGCCCGTCCGGCCCGACGATCGACCGGATGCCCCAGTCGGGTTTATCCACCATGCGGGCAAAACTGCGTTCGGTCACCGTGCCCCAAGCCGCAATAAGGGGCAGCAGCGGGTTCACCGACAGCGCGAAGGCGGGATAAGACGCCATGGCGCGCGCGGTGGCCCCCATCAGTGCTTGCGTGTTGCGCATGCTTTCCATCAGGTCATAGGTCAACATATACTTCATCGTGTCTCCATGCCCAGGTGGGCCAAACGGCGTTGCGTCGAAGCCCCCCAGAGCGGGAGACACCATGCTGCACATGCAGCAACGATACGGAGGAAACACTAACATGACAACTACCGACGATGAAGCGGCGGCACGCAGTGTGGCTTTGAACGCCAATATCGCGAGGATGGAGGAGTTGTCAGAACGCCTGATGCGGGCCTTTGCCGCGCGCAAACCGGTCGATCCGGCGCTTGCCGGTCCGAACCAGGAAGTGTATCTGAAAGCCGCAACCGCCTATGTCGCGGAAATGATGCAAAATCCCGGCAAGATCATCGAGCATCAGATCGGCTTTTGGGGCAAGACCCTGAAACATTATGTCGAGGCCCAGCAGCCGCTGTTGCACGGCGAGTTCAAGGCCCCCGCCGACCCCGGCCCCAAAGACCGCAGGTTTGCCAATCCGTTGTGGGACAGCCATCCGGTATTCAATTTCCTGAAACAGCAATACCAGTTGAACGCCGAAGCAGTCGAAACCGCGATGGGCGATCTGGACCGGCTGGACCCGGTCGAGCGCAAGCGGGTGGACTACTTTACCAAGCAGATCGTCGATATGTTCGCCCCCACCAACTTTCTGGTCACCAACCCTGACGCGCTGGAACGCGCCGTGGCCACTGACGGGGCATCGTTGGTGCAGGGGCTGGAAAACCTGGTGCGCGACATCGAGGCCAACGCGGGCGAAATGCAGGTGACGCTTGCCGACCCGGAGGCGTTTCATGTGGGGGTCAATCTTGGCACCACGCCGGGGGCGGTCGTTTACCGCAACAAGATGCTGGAGCTGATCCAGTATGCGCCCACGACAACATCGGTTCACGCGACGCCGCTGCTGATCTTTCCGCCGTGGATCAACAAGTTCTACATCATGGACCTGAAACCGCAGAACAGTCTGATCAAGTGGATCGTCGATCAGGGTTTCACGCTGTTCGTGGTGTCTTGGGTCAATCCGGACGCGTCTCATGCCAAGGTCGGGATGGACGACTACATCCGCGACGGGTTCATCCGGGCGATGGCCGAAGTGAGGCGGATCACCGGGCAGGCGCAGATCAACGCGGTGGGCTACTGCATCGCGGGAACCACGTTGGGGCTGACGCTGTCGCACCTGCACCGCGCGGGCGACAACACGGTGAACGCCGCCACGTTCTTTACCACGATGACCGACTTTTCCGATGCGGGCGAGGTTGGGGTGTTTCTGGACAACGATTTTGTCGATGGCATCGAACGGCAGGTCAAGGTCGACGGCGTGCTGGCCAAAACCTACATGGCGCGCACGTTCAGTTTCCTGCGGTCCAACGATCTGATTTATCAGCCCGCGATTCGCAGCTACATGCTGGGCGAGCCGCCACCGGCGTTCGATCTGCTGTTCTGGAACGGCGACGGGACCAACCTGCCTGCCGCGATGGCCGTCGAATATCTGCGCGGCTTGTGTCAGGGCGACGGGTTTGCCAAAGGCACGTTCCCGGTGTTCGGACAGGCGGCGTCGCTGGCGGATCTGACGCTGCCGATCTGCGCGATCGCCTGCGAGACGGATCACATAGCCCCGTGGCGCGCGAGTTTCACAGGCGTTCGGCAGATGGCGTCGCAGGACAAGACGTTCATCCTGTCGCAGTCCGGCCACATCGCCGGGATCATCAATCCGCCTGGGCGCGACAAGTATGGCCACTACACCCACGATGGCCCGATGGCCGAAGCCGATGAGTGGAAAGCCGGTGCCACGTTCCACAAGGGCAGTTGGTGGCCGCGTTGGGGGGCATGGCTTGCCGAACGGTCAGGGGACCTTGTGCCGGCACGCCATCCCGGTGATTCGGGGGCTGAAGTCCTTGCACCAGCGCCCGGCACTTATGTAACCGCCACGCCGGGACTGTAGGCCAAGCCTTTGATCATGTTCCCGGATGCGACTGGATGGGGGTTGATCAACCAGAAGTTTTGCTGCGCCGCAGAAAATTCTCTTGAAATGCTGCAATGCAGCATATATGTTTGTATGACAGAGAAACAGCGCAGCGCGACTGCCAGGAGTATTCAAAATGACCACGACCCCCGATTTCACCAAAGTCATGAAAGACATGATGGCGTCCTTCCCGATGGACCAGTCCGCGTTCACCAACGCGTTCAAGACCCAAGCCGCTTTTGGCGAGAAACTGTCGGCGGTTGCCTTGCAGGCCGCTGAAAAGTCGGCCGAGATCTCGACCAAGATGGTAAAAGACACCATTGCCAAGCTGTCCGACATGGCAAAAGCCAAGGCAGAGCCGATGGACTATTCCAAGGCCGCCACCGACTTTGCGACCGCCGCCGCTGAAATGGCGTCCGAGCAAATGGCTGCTTTCGCTGAAGTTGCGAAAAAAGCGCAGATGGAAACTGTCGAGTTGATGCTGGCCGCTGGCAAGGACATGTCGTCCGAAGCCACCGCTGCTGTGCAGAAAGCCACCACCGACGTGACCGCTGCTGCCAAGAAAGCTTCGGCTTCGGTTGCTGCCGCGGCCAAGTGATCTGATACCTTTGGGTATCGGAAGGGCGGGCCTTGTGCCCGCCCTTTCTTTTTTGCTGCGGCCAGCCTAGACTTCTCTGCACTGCAACAATCGGGGAGAGTCTGCGATGGCCGAAACTGCCAAGCCGCTGCTGATCAAGCGCTATGCGAGCCGCCGACTTTATAACACCGAAACCTCGGACTATGTGACGATCGAGGACATCGCGGGGTTCATCCGGTCAGGCCGCGAAGTGCAGATCGTAGACTTGAAGTCGGGCGATGACCTGACGCGGCAGTATCTGTTGCAGATCGTGGCCGATCACGAAAGCAAGGGCGATACGGTGCTGCCGACGACCGTGCTGACCGATCTGGTGCGGTCGTATTCGACGAACATGCAAGCGGTGATGCCGCAGTTCCTGACACAGAGTTTTGACATGTTGCGCGAGGGTCAGGCCAAGGTGGTCGAAAACCTGACAGCAATTCCCAGCCCGCTATCCTCCATGCCGGGGTTCGAGGCGATGCGCAAGCAGCAGGAAGTCTTCCTCAAAACGATGATGGGGGGCATGTCTGGTTGGAAAGCGCCCACGTCCGAGGACAAGCCGGCTGACGATCCGAAGGCGGATGAGTTGGCCGATATCAAAAGGCAACTGGCAGAAATGCAGCGCAAACTTTCCAAGCTGTAGCTTATGCCCGAAGCGCAAGGACGGGTAACCCTATGGGGGATAGAGATTTTTCTGGCCGTGGCCGAAGAAGGCTCGATCTCTGCCGCCGCGCGCCGTCTGGGGGTCAGCCCGTCAGCCATCAGCCAGCAACTGGCGGGGCTGGAGGCGGCGCTGGGGGCTGGGTTGCTGGACCGGGGTGCGCGTCCGATGCGGGTAACACCGGCGGGCGCGATGTTTCGCCGTCATGCGCAGGTCATCCTGAACGCCGAAGCCGAGGCGCGGGCAGAGTTGGCCGTCGCCGATATGTCGCAACTGACGACGCTGCGGCTGGGGATGATCGAGGATTTCGACGCCGAGGTGACGCCGCGCCTGCTGTCAGGGCTGGCCGAGGATTTGCGGGGGTGCAGGTTTTTGCTGGAAACCGGGGCGAGCCACCGCTTGCTGGATCAGTTGGACGCCCGCGCGCTGGACATCGTGGTTGCCGCCGATCTGGGGTCGGAGGGTGCCGATGACGGCTGGCGCGAGGTGCATCCCCTGATGGCCGAGCCATTTCTGGCGGTGGTGCCCAAGGGCAAGCGGTCTCTGGATCTGCCTTTGATCCAATACACCTCGCGTCATCTGATGGGGCGGCAGATTGCCGGGCATCTGGCGCGGCAGAACTTGCGGTTGCAGCATCGATTCGAGTTGGACAGCTATCACGCCATTCTGGCGATGGTGGCGGGCGGGGCAGGGTGGACGATTCTGACACCGCTGGCACTCCACCGCGTCGAGCGGTTTCGTCAGGCGGTTGACGTGCAGCCATTGCCGTTCGAGCCGCTGGAGCGGACGCTTTCGCTATCGGCACGGGCGGGCGTTCTGCGCGAAATGCCCGGGCAGATCGCAGGTCGCCTGCGCGACCTGATCGCAGCACAAGTCGTGGGGCCTGCCGCAGCGCAATGGCCATGGGTGGTCGGTGCGCTGCGGGTGCTTTAGTGCTTGGCCGCCTCTGCCGCATCCACGATTGCCGTAGCGATGAAATCAAGATCGTCGCGGGTCAGCCGGGTGGGCAGGCGCACATCGCAGGCCCGCATCAGCATGGCGCGGGTGCGCGGCTGATCGGGCTGCGGCCCCAGAAACTCCCAGTTCCAGAATGCCCGCGCATTGCCTTCGGACAGGCCGAACACCTGCACCGCCACGCCGCGCCGTTTGGCCTGGGCCTGAAAATCCAGCGCCTCGGCATCGGTCCATGCACCAGTCAGGTTGAACTGGATCGAGTCTGGCGCGCGCAGTTCAGGCTCCAGTGGGGCGGGCACATCCATCCAGTCGCAGGCGTTCAACTGGTCAGCAACATGATCGTGGTTGAAGCGGCCCTTGGCGACCCGTTCTGCCACGAGGTCCAGTTGCGGGCGAATGACCGCCGCCGACAGGTTTTGCATTCGCAGGTTGTAAAGTGGCAGCTTGTTTTGCCACAACATGTAGCTGTTCTGCATGCCGGGGTGTTTCTTCCAGTTGGACTCGTACGCCCCCGACATGATCACGGCCCGCGCCGCCACTTCGGGGTCGTCTGTGACCATGATCCCGCCTTCGCCCGCGTTCACCAGTTTGTAGGACTGAAAGCTGAAGCAGCCTACGCGGCCGATCGTGCCGATGTTGCGGCCGTTCCAGGTGGTGCCCAGCGAATGGGCCGCGTCTTCGATCACCGGGATGCCGCGCGCGTTGCACAGCGCCATGATCGCGTCCATGTCGGAGGTATGCCCGCGCATGTGGCTGATCAACACGGCGGCTGCATCGTCCAGCTTGGCCTCGAAATCGGCCATGTCGATGCGGTAATTTTCGCCCACTTCGACCAAAACCGGCACGCAGTCGGCATGCACCACGGACGACGGCACGGCGGCAAAGGTGAAGGCGGGGATCAGGATTTTGGACCCCTTGGGAATGTCGAGCGCCTTGATCGACAAGAACAGCGCCGCCGAACACGATGCGACGGCCAGAGCATAGCGCGACCCCAGCAGATCGGCGAATTCCTGTTCCAGAAGGGCGACCGGCGCACCTTCTGCTGCGGTGTAGCGGAACAGATCACCAGAGGTCAGCAAACGGTCAATTTCGGCGCGCGCGGCGTCCGGAATCGGTTCTGCGTCATAGACGTTCGGGGCTGCGATTTGTCCGTCGGGGGCCATGCTTGCGCCTTTTCTGAAACTCTTCTTTAGATAAATTGTAAATCGAGCTTTGATGACATGCCAGTGACAATTTCGATCCTGCGGCGAAATCCGCCGAACCTGTGACGTTAAGTCATCCCGAAAGAGAGCAAACTTCCCTCAGATCCCCAAGCGGTCGCGCAGGGAATACCATGTCATCGCCAGCACCAGGAGAGGCCAGCGCATCGCCGGGCCGCCGGGGAACGCCTGTTGGGGCAGGTCTGCCATCAGGTCAAACCGTTCGGCAGTTCCCCCGATTGTTTCCGCCAGAATCTTGCCCGACAGGGTGGACAAGGCGACGCCGTGGCCTGAACAGGAGCTGGCCGCAAGCACGTTGGGGGCAAGGCGCATATAGGCGGGCATCCGGTTCATCGTGATGGCGAGCGTGCCGCCCCAGGCATAGTCGATGCGGGTGTTCTTCAGGTGCGGATAGATCTTCAGCATCGGCGCGGTCACGGTCTTGACGATGTCGGGAAAGCGGTAGCCATAGGATTCGCCACCGCCAAACAGCAAGCGGTTGTCGTCGGACAGACGCCAGTAGTTGACGACAAACTTGCTGTCGGCGACGGCGATGTTGCGGGTCAGAACCGATTTCGCAGCCTCGCCCAGCGGTTCGGTCGCGATGATGAAATTGTTGATCGGCATCACGCGCGCCGAAACCTTTGGCGCGAGCCCCCCGAGATACCCGTTGCCCGCCAGAATGACGTGGTCGCAACTGATCGACCCCGTGGCCGTGCGAAGCATTGGCTTGGCGCCCGCGATCAGTTCCAGCACTTCCGACGTCTCGTGGATGCGCGCACCTGCCGCTGTGGCGGCCTGCGCCAGACCGATGGCGAAGTTCAACGGGTGCAGATGGCCCGCGCCATGGTCGATTGCGCCGCCCGTAAAACTGTCGGATCCGACGATTTCGCGAAATGCGTTCCGGTCCAGCACCTCGATCCGGTCATAGCCGTAATCGCGTGCCAGTCTGTCGGCCTGATCGCGGGCGTGGCGCAACCCTGCGGCGCTTGCATTCGCATGTGCCACGCCCGGATGCAATGTCACCGGCATTGCGTGCCGGGTGATCAGCGACGCCACCAAAGCCTTTGCGTCTTCGCCCATGTCCCACATGGCGCGGGCGCGGGTCTTGCCTGCCAAACGCTCCAGCGCGTCCTGATCCAGCCGCTGACCGGAACCGACCTGCCCCCCGTTGCGCCCCGAGGCCCCGAAGCCGACCCGGTGCGCCTCCAGCACCACGACGTCGAACCCGCGCATCGCCAGATGCAGCGCCGCCGACAATCCGGTATAGCCTGCGCCCACAATGCAGACATCGGCGCGGCCTGGTCCTTGCAGGGGCGCAAAGGCGGCAAGCGGCGTGGCCGTTGCGGCATAGTAGGACGCAGGATATTCGCCCGTGCGGTCGTTGGCGTGCAGCAGGTTCATACGTTCAGCAAAAGATGTTGACGCTCCCACGGGCTGATGACCTGCAGGAACTCTTTGTATTCGTTACGCTTTACCGACGCATAGACCTTGACGAAGTCCACACCCATCACTTCGGTCAGCGCCGTGTCTTCTTCCAGCGTGTCAAGCGCGTCGCCCAGATTGCGCGCGATGTCGTCGCTGTCGATATAGGCGTTGCCTGCAAATTCCGGGCGCGGAAGTCTGGCTTCCTTCAACCCCAGATAGCCGCAGGCCAGCGTTGCCGCGATGCCGAGATAGGGGTTGCAATCCATCCCCGGCAGCCGGTTTTCGATCCGCCGTCCGGCGGGGGTCGAGATCGGGATGCGCAGGCCGGTGGTCCGATTGTCGCGGCCCCATTCGAGGTTGATCGGGGCGGCGAAATCGGGAACGTAGCGGCGATAGCTGTTGACGTAGGGGGCAAGCAGCGCAATTGCGCCCGGCAGGTGGTTCTGCATCCCGGCGATGCAGTGCAGGAACGCAGCGGTCTCACCTCCTTTTTTGTCGGCAAAGATGTTCTTGCCGGTTTTCGTGTCGACGACCGACGTGTGAATGTGCATCGCACTTCCCGGTTCGCCTTCGATCGGTTTGGCCATGAAGGTGGCGAAACAGTCGTGGCGCAACGCCGCCTCGCGGATCAGACGTTTGAAGAAAAACACGTCGTCGGCAAGGCTGACCGGATCGCCGTGGGCAAGGTTCAGCTCGATCTGCCCAGCACCGCCTTCTTGCAAGATGCCGTCGATCTCCAGTCCCTGCGCTTCGGCGAAGTCATAGATGTCGTCGATCACCTTGCCGTATTCATCGACCGCCGACATCGAATAGGCCTGTTTTCCGGCAGCCCTGCGGCCTGAACGGCCCATCGGGGGCTCGATGGGTTTGTTGGGGTCGATGTTGCGGGCGGTCAGGAAGAATTCCATCTCGGGGGCGATGACCGGGGTCCAGCCTTCGGCGTTATAAAGTGCCACGATGCGTTTGAGCACGTTGCGCGGGCTGAACGCGATCGGGGTGCCGTCCTGGTCCATCGCGTCGTGGATCACTTGCAGCGTGATGTCTGCGGTCCAGGGCGCGGCGGTGGCAGTGGTGAAATCGGGGACCATCACCATATCGGGTTCGGTAAAGCTGTCGAACGGGTTATCGGCCCATTCGCCGGTGATGGTTTGCAGAAAGATCGAGTTTGGCAGGTAATAGTTGGTCTGCTTGGCGAATTTCGAGGCGGGCATCGCCTTGCCGCGCGCCACACCTGCAATGTCGCCGATGATGCATTCAACCTCGTCCACGCGGCGGTTGCCGATGTATTCGAGGGCGGCTTCGGGCAGTTGGTCGGTCCATTTGGACATGGGATCACACGGGTTCGGGGTGGCTGGTGCGGGGTTGCTTGAAGAAGGCGGCGATCTGCGCGGCCATGGTCTTGTCTTGCAGCGGTTTGTCCAGTTTTGCGGCGGCGGCCGCCAGCAGCGGGTCGGGCACCAAACCCTTGCCGCGGGTTTTCATCAGGCCATCGACGAAGGCCGGACGAAACTCGGGGTGGGCCTGAACGCTCAGCGCACGGTCGTCGTAAAGCAGCGCCGCGTTGATGCAAAACGCGTTGCTGGCGATCACCCTGGCCCCCGGAGGTGCCACAGTGACCTGATCTTGATGCCACGCGTTCAGTGTCAGGGTCTGCCCGTCGAAATCATAATCTGTCGCCCCGACGGCCCAGCCGCCCGCATACTTTTCAACCTTGCCGCCCATGGCTTGCGCGATGATCTGGTGGCCAAAACAGATGCCCACCACAGGCACATGCGCTGTGAACGACGCGCGGATGAAATCCTCCAGCGGCGGAATCCACGGGTGATCCTCATAGGCCCCGTGGCGCGATCCGGTGATCAGCCAGCCGTCGCAATCGGTGATGGCGGCCGGAAACTGGCCGTCCACCACGCGGAAGGTGATGAAAGTAAAGTCGTGTCCGTCAAGCAACTTGGCGAACATGTCGGGGTAATCGCCCATCGTGGCCATCAGGCCGTCGGGCGCAAGTCCGGTTTGCAGGATGCCGATCCGCATGGGATATCCATATCAAGGGTGAAACAGGGTAGCGCCATGTCCCCCCGTCTGGTCAAGGGGGCACGGCCAAAGCGGTGTCAGACCGTGTCGAGATAAAGCTCGATGCGTTCCTGGTCGCTCAGTTCTTCGATGTAGTGCAGTTCCTGCCGCTTGGTCGAGATCAGGTTCTTGATCAGTTCGGGATGCAGGAAGCGGGGCACGATCTTGCTTGCCTCCAACGCATCGATGGCGGTTTCCCAGTCTGCGGGAATTTGCGGCAGACCCTCGACGGCATAGGCATTGCCGCTGACCGGGGATGCGGGTTCTTGCTGATCTTCGATCCCGATTAGCGCCGCGCCCAAAATCGTCGCCAACATCAGATAGGGGTTCACGTCGCCGCCCGCCACACGATGTTCAATCCGCCGGGCTGACGGGCTGCCCGCCGGAATGCGGATTGCCGAGGTGCGGTTTTCGTAGCCCCAACTGATCGCCGTGGGCGCATGTTTGCCCGGCACCAGGCGTTCATAGCTGTTCTGGTGCGGTGCAAAGATCAGGGTGCTGTCGTGCATCGAGTTCAGGCAGCCGGCGACGGCATGGCGGAGCGTCGCGGTCCCCTTGGGTCCGCCACTGTCGAACACGTTGCGCCCGAGACTGTCCAGCAAACTGAAGTGGGTGTGCAAGCCTGACCCCGAATATTCAGCATAGGGCTTTGCCATGAAACTGGCGGCAAAGCCGTGTCGCCGCGCCAAACCCTTGACCAGCATCTTGAACAGCCACGCATCGTCGGCGGCGCGCAGGCCATCGTCGCAGTGCATCAGGTTGACCTCGAACTGCCCAAGACCGGTTTCCGAGGTAGAGGTGTCGGCCGGAATATCCATCGCCTCGCAGGCGTCGTAAAGATCGGTAAAGAAGGTGTCGAAGGCGTCAAGCGCCCGGATCGACAGGGTTTCCGCCGCCTTGCGCCGTTTGCCCGACCGGGGGCTGGCGGGAACCTGCATGGTCTTGCCGCTGTCGTCGATCAGAAAAAACTCGAGTTCGATCGCGCAAACCGGGGTCAGCCCGCGTTCCTTGAACTTGTCCAGCACGGCGCGCAGCGCGTGGCGCGGGTCGCCTTCATAGGGTGTTCCGTTTTCGCGGAACATCCAGATCGGCAACAGGGCTGTCGGAGCCTCGAGCCATGGCATCGGCATGAAGCCGCGTTCGGTGGGTTTCAGAACGCCGTCCTGATCGCCCTCGTCGAACACCAGGGGGCTGTCGTCAATGTCTTCGCCCCAGATGTCGAGGTTCAGAACCGAAAACGGAAACCGCGTTCCGTCTTTTACCACCCTGTCAGCATAGCGCGCCGGAATCCTCTTGCCCCGCGCCTGACCATTCAGGTCGGCGGCGGCTACGCGGATTGTCCGGACGTCCGGATGCTTTCTCAGCCAGTCTTTCATCATGTCACATCAGGCAGGGCATGCCGCCACCAAAGCCGTTGGCCCCGCGCGGCAGGTTGTGGATCATGCCCTTGATCCTATCCCCTGTTTTAGATCAACGGACGCTGGCCGAGTGGCCGGTGCAATTTGATCAAATTCAGGTTACTACCTGATCAGCTGTGGACGCAAGCGGATTCTGGCGCGCTGATTTTGCGGCAAATGGCGATTCAGACGGCGATTGATGCCACCGTAGATCGAGGTGATCAACAGCGTGAGGCAGATGAAATAGAAGCCGACGATCGGATAGGGGATGAACGGGTTGAAGGTCTTGTCCGCAAAATAGGCCGCGTAATACAGCGCATCGCCCCGCTGTTGAAACGCCGGAAAGCCTGAAAAGAACACCAGCGTCGTCGCGTGAAACAGAAAGATCGCCTCGTTGGTATATGCGGGCCACGCCAGCCGCAGCATCGTGGGCCACTGGATGCGGGTGAACCGCTTCCATCCGGTCAGGCCATACGCATCGGCGGCCTCCAGATCGCCCTTGGGGATGGATTGCAGCGCGCCATAGAAGATCTCGCCCGCATAGGCCGAGGTGTTCAGGAACAGCACGATCAGCGCCCCTGCCCAGGCCTTGGTCAGCCAACCGGTTTCCACCGTGATGCCCAACACATCTATCCCCGAACGGGGCAGCATCACGAACATTTCGTAGGCGATGAAAAACTGGATGAACAACGGCGATCCGCGAAACACAAAGATGAACCATTCGGCAGGCAGGCGGGTCCACGGGCTGCGCGATGCCTTGCCCAAAGCCACCGCATTGGCCAGAAAGAACCCCGCGAGCAGCGCCAGCAGGCCGAAATACAGGTTCCAAATCAGGCCCGATCCGATCAGGGTGAATTGTTGGCAGAGCGTGAAATCAGTCCGTGGCAGCAACCTTTCGCCGTAGCCAAGCGACCGGAACGCATAGGCACCTATGGTTTCCCAGCAGGTCATGTGCCCGCCTTGCGCATCGCTTCGCCCGCAGCGGTCGCCTGGCCGCGCGACAGTCTGGTGGTCAGCCTACCCAGCACCTTTTCGGACACGTAGGTGGCCAGCAAATAGAAAACCATTAGCGCCAGAAAATACCACAGTCGCCAGTCAGGATGCGGGTATTCGTAGATGCTGGTCTTGGACCCGCCCAGTTCGCGCGCATAATAAACGATGTCCTGCACGCCCAGCAGGAACAACAGCGGCGTCGCCTTGATCAGGATCACCCACAGGTTCGACAGGCCGGGCAGGGCAAACACCCACATCTGTGGCACCAGAACCCGCCGGAACACCTGACGGTGCGACATGCCATAAGCCTCGGCGGTCTCCAACTGCGACCTTGGCACCGCCTGCATCGCGCCGTAGATCACGTTGGCGGCAAAGGCCCCGAACACCAGCGCAAAGGTCACGACCGCGCGCATGAACCCGTCAACCTGATACCAGAACGCATTTGCATTGCCCGAAGGGATCTTCGCCTCGGGGCAAACGCGGAATTCGGTGCCCTGCCGGATTGGCTGGTCCCAGTCTGGGCAGACAATCTGGTGCAGCAGCCATTCCAGCCCCTGATCCAGTGCGATGACGAAGAACAGGAAAAACACGATGTCCGGCACACCGCGCACCATTGCGGTATAGGTGCGACCCAGCCAGCGCAGCGGCAGAACCGGGCTGCGTGACGCCATGGCCCCCAAAAACCCCATCCCAAGCGCCAAGGGAGCGGTGATGGCCAACAGCAGCAGAACCACAACGAACGACCAATAAAAATCAAAGTGCTTGCCCGTGGTCAGGTAGCACGCAAGCCATGACAGCCCGTCAACGGTCGAGGGATCGGCGCAATACGCGAACATCGGGGGCAGGGGCGGCTGTCACCAGCCGCCCGGGTCCTTGTCAGAACGTCACGGCCGTTTCGCCAAAGTATTCCACGATCAGGGCGTTCAGCGTACCATCAGCCTTCATCGACTGAATGGCCGCATCAAACTTGGCCTTCAATTCAGTATCGCTTTCACGCATGCCCAGCCCCACACCGTCACCGATCGGCACTTCTTCGGCCAACATGACCAACGCGCCATTGGACTCTGCCGCGATCGGGGCCAAATAGTCCTTGTCGGCGAACACGGCATCCGCCTCGCCGTTGCGCACGGCAGCCACGGTTTCATCCGGGGATGCGAATTCGAGCAATGTCGCACTTGATTCTGCCACATAGCCCGCCTGAGTGGTCGCAATCTGTGCGGAAATGACACCAGTCTTTACGTCTACATCCGGCGTCAGCGCCATATAGGCCGACATCGTCGGGGGGATGTAGTTTTCGCTGAAGTTGATGATCTTTTCCCGCTCGTCGGTGATCGTCATGCCGGCAATGATCACGTCGTAGTTGCCAGATTGCAGGTTCGGGATGATGCTGTCCCATTCGTTGGTGGTCCATTCGCAGGTCAGCGAGGCGCGTTTGCACAACTCGTCACCCAGCTTGCGCTCGAACCCGTCCACTTCACCCTTGTCGTTGATGAAGTTGTAGGGCGGAAAGGCGCCTTCGGTCCCCAAACGTACGGTTTGTGCTGTGGCAAGGCTGGTTCCAAGCGCCAGCACCGCAGTTGCAAGCAGAAGTTTTTTCATTTTTGTCTCCCTGAGAGGTTGGTTATGGGTCAGGCCGTTGCCGAAAGGAAACCGCGCAATCGTTCGGTCTGCGGGTTGCCAAACAGCCGGTCGGGCGGGCCTTGTTCTTCGACCTTGCCCTGATGCAGGAAAATCACGTGGTCCGACACATCGGCGGCAAGTTTCATGTCATGCGTCACCAAAAGCATGGTGCGGCCTTCTTCGGCCAGTGCCTTGATCACCCGGACGACTTCCTGTTCCAGTTCGGGGTCCAGCGCCGATGTCGGCTCGTCGAACAAAAGCGCGCGCGGCTCCATGCATAGGGCGCGCGCGATGGCTGCGCGCTGTTGCTGGCCGCCAGACAGTTGCGCGGGCCAGGCGTCGCACTTTTCGCCGATGCCGACCTTGGCCAGATACTTGCGCGCGGTTTGCTCGACCTCGGCCGGGTCGCGCCTCAACACGGTCAACGGGGCTTCCATCACGTTTTGCAGGATCGTCATGTGCGACCACAGGTTGAATTGCTGAAACACCATCGACAGGTTGGTGCGCATCCGCGTCACCTGCGCGCGGTCCGCCGGGTGCCGCCCCAACCCTTGCCCCTTCCAGCGCACCGCCTCGCCCTCGAAACGGATCTCGCCCGCCTGACTGTCTTCCAGCAGGTTGCAGCAGCGCAGCAGGGTGGACTTGCCCGAACCCGACGAGCCGATCAGGCTGATCACATGCCCACGCGGTGCTGACAGATCGACGCCTTTCAGCACTTCGAGGCTGCCGTAGCTCTTGTGCAGATCATGGATGGCGATAACCGGCGTGTCGGTATTCGCGGCGATATTTTCTGTCACTTTGGACCGTGTTTTACCCTGTTCGTGCAACTAGGGCGCAATTTGCGCGCCATTGCAACGGAGATTGCGGCCCGACCGGGTTTCGACGCTTGTCTTTTACTCACAACGCGGCGGCCAGTGCCTCGGGTGCGGGCGGGATGGGCACCGCGAGATAGTCGGCAGTCGGAATTCGCACGATGCCGCGCAGGTGCAGCAGGTCGCGGTCCTGAGGGGAAAGCCGGTCGATGGCCGCCGCAATAACCGCGAACATCAGATCTGCATCCATGCCGAGGGCTGCAATATAGGGCAAGCCCGGAGTGGGCGTTGTCGTGTCAATCACGCGCAATCGCTGCGTCATCGGGTCATGCCGACACAGCAGCACCCAGGTCAGCGCGTCAATTGCCGCAATATCCGCCTCGCCGTCCGCCACGGCGCGGCAAGATGCCGAATGCGCCCCGCTGCGCTGCAACGACGACCAGCGCAAGCCTGACGCCGCCATACGATTGCAAGGCGCGGCCCAACCCGATTGCGACAAATCTTCACTATAGGCCAGTCGACCCCCGGCATACTGTGCAAGCGTTGTGCGCGGGTCATCCCGGCGTGCCACCAACACCGATCGGTAATAGCCCGCCGGACAGTCGGGAAGGCCAAAGTCCGGCGTCCCGATCAGGGTAACCTTGTCGTGCAGCCGCGCCCGATAGGGCAGGCCGCAGGTCTGGCTCAACACCAGATCCGGCGCGTGCCAGGCTGGCCAATAGGCGTCGGGTCCGCGGGTCAGCGCATCGGGCGCAGTCAGTCCGGCGCTGCGCATCCCGTCGCGGATCAACACCCAATACCGATCATTGGCTGCCTGCAGTGGCGGCGGATCATACATGCCCAGCGATGCGATCATTCGCCCATCGCCCGTCTGCGCGCCTGTGCCGATTCAACATCCGTCAGGCCCAGCAAGCTGGCCACCAACCGCAACAGACGATCTTCGTCGTCATTGCGCAGCCCATCGGCCAGAGCCACCGACCACATCGCCTGCATCAGACCGACACGATCCTCGACCGGCACCGCCTCTTTCAGGGCGCGGGTGAAGCGCACTGTGTCTGGCGCCTCGACTTCCAGCGCCTCGGCCTCGGAGCGCAGATCAGCCGCCTCGAATGCGGTCAGACCGTGCCGCGCCATCAAAACGCGGTCGATCCGTTCCACCTCTTCGCCAGAATACAGCCCGTCAGTGCGGGCAATCCGCACCAGCAGGGCCGCAAGTGCAAGGCGGGCATCTGGGTCTGCCAGTCGGGTGGGGGCGGCGGCCAGAAGCTGGCGAAGGATGTGGGCGATCATGCTGCAAGGATTAATTGGGATGACAGGTTTTGCCAACCGGGGAAATCGGTCTGCCTGCCGCAAGCGTGCAGCCTAACGGCTGTTGTCACGAAACAGTGCGGCAATCCGCGTAGCCTCGGGCGCCATCCCGTAAGGCGGGTTGACGATAAACATCCCCGACCCCTCCATCCGGTGCCCGTCGCGCAAGGGGGGAAAGCGGACTTCGGTTCGCAAGCCGTCCGGAAACGCCGCCACCAGGTCAGCCAGCATCGGCCCGTGGGCCCCGCCCACCAGCAGCGGATACCAAAGTCCCACGACGCCCACGTTCCACTTGCGATGGATCTGGCCGATGATTTTGGCAATCCGGTCGTAGTCCGCCTTCACTTCGTAGGATGGATCGATCAGCATCAGCCCCCGGCGCGGGGTGGGCGGGCAGACAGCCAGCGCCATGTCGAACCCGTCACGCGCCTGCACATGCGCGCCCCAGGGGCCAAGATTTTCAACCAGCGCGCGGTGTTCCTGCGGGTGCAATTCGGCAAGATGCATGACATCGCCGTCGCGCAGCGACAGTGCCGCAACCATCGGCGATCCAGGATATGCCATCGGCCCCAGCGACGCCCGCGCCTCGGCCAGACGGCGGCGATAGGGATGGTCGGGCGTGAACCAACCCTCGGCCCGCGCCACGCCGCCCGCCGCCTCGCCCGTCTTCAACGCCTCATCCGCCCCCAGATCGTAGACCCCGCGCCCGGCGTGGGTTTCGATATAGCTCAGCGGTTTGTCCTTTTGCGTCAGATAGTCCAGCGCCCAGGCCAGCAGCGCGTGCTTGTGGACATCGGCGAGGTTTCCTGCGTGGTAAAGGTGTTGATAGGACAGCATGGCTTTGCCATACCGCCCCGCGTGCGCGCGTGCAACACCGCCCCATGCGCGCGGGCGACCGCTGTGTCAGCTGGTCACGTCATCTGGCCAGTGCTGCACCGGACGCCACCCCTAAAGCCCAAGCCTGTGCGCGACACAGGCCAAGGCCGCCCCGGCAGATCGGCACTTTTGTTTTCTCACCCTGCGGCGCAGGGTGCCGGAAGAGCAATTTCGATGACGAGTTCAGCCGTTTCACGCTGCACAATCGCCCCCGGACGCGTTCACCGAGACTTGATTCAATCGTGATTGGCGTTGCCGTCGGTTTCAGCCGACAGTTCCTTTGCATTCGGGGCGTGCACCACTTCTGAAATGGCGATTGTGGCAGTCGGACCGGGCATGGGATTGGCAGAACCGAAGCGTTGCGCTGCGCTGCGGAAAATGTCGGTGTGAAAGCCGCGATCGGAGGGCATTTCATGGTATCATCTTTGCTTTATGTGACGCGCAACTGGTTTCTTGCACCGCTTGTCGCGCTGTCCCTGTTCTGGTCCGATGGCCTTGGCGCCCAGACCACAAGCACGCTGCCGGAATACGTCATCAAGGAGTTCGGCGAACCGCCCGTGGTTCCGCAGACTGCGCACGATGTTTCGCTGCAGGCGGCCATCCAGACGGCCTTCGTCGAAAGTTTGTCGCAATCGAGTTGGGGGCGCGATCAGGAGGCCGCTTTGGTCGAGATTGTTGCGTCCAACGATCCCCGGATTGCCTGGCTGATCAGCGACATGATGCGCTTTGCCAGCAGCGGCCGCCTGAATGCGACCCTTGCCGAAGCGGCTGCGGACCTGCTGGATATAAAGCCGCCCGTGCAGAACGAATGGGAAGTCATCACGAACAGCCTGATCGCATGGGACATTCCGGCACCGCCGAATTACCTGGCGGTCAAGCGGGCGATCTTTACCACCGTGGTGCCTGGCTGGGACCGGATTTTTGTCGAAGGCGATATCGACTGGCGGCTGGTCTCCTGGGGCGGAGTTCTGATCGATGACCGCGACTTCAACCGCACGGACGAGCCCTGCAATTGCATTCCCGCCGCCGACAATCCCGAGGTCAGCAGCGCCGCAGAGGCGACCTGGCTCGACGACGACGACATCGTGTTCGGGATCGAGGTGAATGGGGAATACCGGGCCTATCCGCGGCGCATCATGGAAGTGCGCGAGTTGGTCAACGACACCTTGGGGGGGCGGGCGCTCGGCATCCCTTATTGCACTTTGTGCGGTGCAGCACAGGCCTATTTCACCGACCAGCTGCCTGCGGGTGTCAGGCGACCGATCCTGCGCACCTCGGGGCTTTTGATCCGGTCGAACAAGGTCATGTACGACGTCAGGACCTTTTCGGTGTTCGATACCTTTCTGGGTCGCGCCGTGACGGGACCGCTGGGCAAGCGCAAACTCCAGCTTGAACAGGCAAGCGTCATCACAACCGACTGGGGAACGTGGCGCACCGCCCACCCCGAGACAACCGTTTTGATCGAAGCCCTTGCGCTGGGCCGCGACTTCGATTTCCGCAATGGACGCGATGCCGACGGCCCGATTTTTCCGGTGGGCGATGTCGATCCGCGCCTGCCGGTGCATGAGGACATCATCGGCGTCGTGGCGGCTTCTGGCGTGCCAGTGGCGTTTCAGCGAACGGCGGCAATGATCGCCCTGAACAAGGGCGAGCCGATCGTGTTCCAGAATGTCCGCCTTGTGCTTGAGGCTGGCGGCATAAGGGCCGTCGATTCGGAAGGGTCCGATCTGGGCAGCCATCAGGCGTTCTGGTTCGCCTGGTCGCAATTTCACCCTGGAACGGTCCTTTGGCCCGGTTGAGGCAGAGTTCGCGACCGCTTTGTGAGACATGAGCCCGGCTCAGCATCAAATCTGGATCGAACGCTGCGCTCTGGTTCTTCAAGACGCCCTGAGCCGGGTTGTGCGGCAAAACCGACAGACCAACCGCAATGTCATTTGCGATCATATTTCTTGCATCGAAGATCAACACGGATCTGTGTTCGACGGGCGAATTTGTGTTGATCGGCCGGCATACCTGTGCATAAATCTTTTGCATGGCGATGGCGTCGCTGTGGGAGCTTTGCTCTGCAACTCGCGGATATTTGGTCTGCACCTGTCCTGTACGCCGGGATCTTTCGGGGTCCCACAACGTGTTTGGCCCCTAGCAGAGGCCTGATATGACGTCAAACCGCCCAGAACACTATCGCCTGCACAATGGAACGAAAGATTCCATGCCCTTCGCGGCAGTAGAATATCATGCCCGTCTTGGCCTTTTGCGCGCGACCATGGCCGAACAGGGTCTTGATGCAGCCGTGCTGACGTCGATGCACAACGTGGCCTATTATTCGGGGTTTTTGTATTGCTCGTTCGGGCGCCCCTATGCTTGCGTCGTGACGCCGACGGACTGCGTGACGATTTCGGCCGGGATCGACGCCGGTCAACCATGGCGCCGCAGCGTCGGTGACAACATCACCTATACCGACTGGAAGCGTGACAATTTCTGGCGTGCCATCGCCACGGTGACCGGCAGCGGCAAGACGATCGGTGTCGAGGCCGACCACCTGACAATGGATCGCCAGGAAGGTCTGAATGCCTTCCTCAAGCCCAAGCGGGGCGTGGATATCGCACCGGCCACGATGTTCCAGCGGATGAAGAAATCGCCCGCCGAAATCGCGTTGATCCGGCATGGCGCGCAAGTGGCAGATGTGGGTGGCTATGCAATCAAGGATGCCGTCAGGATCGGCGCGCGCGAAATCGACATTGCCATGGCAGGTCGTGACGCAATGGAACTGGAAATCGCCAAACGCTTCCCCGATGCCGAATACCGCGACACCTGGGTCTGGTTCCAGTCGGGCATCAACACCGACGGCGCCCACAATCCCGTCACGGGGCGCAAACTGCAACATGGCGATATCCTGTCGCTGAACTGCTTTCCAATGATTTCAGGGTATTACACCGCCCTGGAGCGCACCATGTTCGTCGGGGCGGTCGATGATGCCAGTCTAAAGATGTGGGAGGCCAACGTTGCAGCCCATGAATTTGGCATGACCCTGCTGGTGCCCGGCGCGACTTGTGCCGAAATCACCCACAAGATCAATGATTTCCTGGCGGAGCGGGATATGCTGCAATATCGCACCTTCGGTTATGGCCACAGCTTTGGCGTGCTGTCGCACTTTTACGGCCGCGAAGCCGGGCTGGAGTTGCGCGAAGACATCGACACGGTGCTGGAACCGGGAATGGTGATCTCGATGGAGCCGATGCTGACCCTGCCCGAGGGTATGCCCGGCGCTGGAGGTTACCGGGAGCATGACATTTTCGTGGTGACCGAAGCCGGAAATGAAAACATCACCGGCTACCCCTACGGCCCAAGCTTCAACGTGATCTGCTAGTCGCTTTGCCTTGTGCGCTGTGACTGTCAGAAAATCCGGGGGGTGCCCTGCCGCATGCAGCCGCTCGGATATCGGCCAAAAGATTTGGCATTTGTCAGATTTGCTGCCATCAGCCTTTGACAGGCTGCGTTAACCCGTGTCACTTCGGATATCGATTGTGCGCCTGCACAGAAAAAAGACAGAAAGAATCGATTCTTGAATGTGATATCCAGCACTACAAAGGCCTTTGTCGAATTCGCCCATGTGCAGAAAAGCTATGATGGCATCTCGCTGGTCGTGAAGGATCTTAACCTGTCCATCGGCAAGGGTGAATTCCTGACGATGCTTGGCCCTTCCGGTTCCGGCAAGACCACTTGTTTGATGATGCTGGCAGGCTTCGAGACTGCGACCAATGGTGAAATCCTTCTGGATGGCCGCCCGATCAACCAGGTCCCGCCGCATCAACGCGGCATTGGCATGGTGTTTCAGAACTATGCGCTGTTTCCGCATATGACGGTCGCCGAGAATCTGGCCTTCCCGCTGGAAGTGCGTGGCATGGGCAAGTCCGAACGTGAGACCAAGATTCGCCGCGCGCTGGACATGGTGCAGATGTGGCCGTTCGCAAACCGCCGCCCGTCCCAGCTATCGGGAGGGCAGCAGCAGCGCATCGCGCTCGCTCGCGCGCTTGTCTTTGATCCCAAGCTGGTTTTGATGGACGAGCCGCTTGGCGCGCTGGACAAGCAACTGCGCGAACATATGCAGTTCGAAATCAAGCACCTGCATGAAAATCTTGGCATCACCGTGGTTTATGTCACCCATGATCAGGGCGAGGCGCTGACAATGTCGGACCGTATCGCCGTGTTCAACGATGGCCGCATCCAGCAGCTTGCCACGCCTGCCGATCTTTACGAACGCCCCGAAAACAGCTTTGTCGCGGGCTTCATCGGCGAAAACAACAAACTGCCCGGCGTCATCGAAGAGATCACCGACGGCCACGCCCTCGTGCGCCTGACCAACGGCGAACTGATCGACGCGGTCCCCGTGAATGTGTCGGTCAAAGCCCAGAAGACGTTGGTGTCGATCCGGCCAGAACGGGTGGAGTTCAAGCCCGAACTGCTGGCCGACGATGCCCATACCATCGAGGCCGAGGTGATCGAGGTCATTTACATGGGCGATCTTTTCCGGACCGTGCTGAAGGTCGCCGGGCAGTCGGATTTTGTCATCAAAAGCCGCAATACGATGGGGCAGCGCGCGCTGACCCCCGGCGAACGCCTTCGCATCGGCTGGGCTCCGCAGGACGCCCGGGCCCTTGATGCATGACGCCCTTTCCGCACGCCCCTTTCATCTGGGGTGGCGGACAAGAACCTGTGGCCGCAAAGGGCCACGGACCAACGACCAGAACCAAGAAACCAACCAAGAAAAACCAAGGGGAGCTACAATGAAGAGAATTCTTACCACCTCGACGGCACTCATGCTGGTGGCCGTCTCTGCCCAAGCCCAGGAAATCACCGTCATGTCCTGGGGCGGCGCTTATGCCGAAAGCCAGATCGAAGCCTACCACAAGCCCTTCACCGCCGAGACCGGCATCAAGGTCATTTCCGTCGATTCCGACAATCCGGCGGTCCCGGTTCAGGCGCAGGTCGAGGCAGGCAACGTCTCGATCGACGTGGCGGACCTGGAGTATCCAGACGCCGTGCGCATGTGCGACGAAGGTCTGCTTGAAACCATCGACCCGGCAACCCTGCCGCCGGCGCCCGATGGAACTGCGGCGGTTGACGACTTCCTTCCGGGGTTGTTGCTTGAATGCGCTGTGACCACGATCACTTTCTCGACGATCTTCGCCTATGACACCACCGTGTTCCCCGAAGGTCCGAAAACCATCGCCGACTTGTACGACCTCGAGAAATTTCCCGGCAAGCGTGGCTTGGGCAAACGCCCGCGCGCGAACCTTGAAATGGCGCTGATGGCAGACGGCGTTCCGGCTGCCGAAGTCTATGACGTGCTGTCGACGCCCGAAGGCGTGGACCGCGCTTTTGCAAAACTCGACACCATCAAAGCCGATGTCGTCTGGTGGGAAGCGGGCGCACAGCCGCCGCAGCTTGTCTTATGAAGATCCCAGCTTTTGTGCGAAACAAGAGCCACAGATCAGCATTTTGAAATGCTGATCTGTGGTGGTGGTTGGATCGTCTGACGCTTGGTCTTTGAGGACCGTTGTAGAGTAAGA
>Ga0209702_10003843_pt1 | contig 22967 bp, 36 predicted proteins | sample FRY01_FD_187210 | JGI IMG/M metagenome (GOLD analysis project Ga0209702, IMG submission 187210) | Freshwater microbial communities from Lake Fryxell liftoff mats and glacier meltwater in Antarctica - FRY-01 (SPAdes) (version 2) | ecosystem: Environmental > Aquatic > Freshwater > Ice > Glacier... | reverse complement strand
CATCGTTTCAAGGTAATGCTGTGTCCCCAGTGACACTGTCGCTTACCGCCGCACATTTGCGGTTACGACACGCTTCGCTGTTCGAGATCTACCTGGAGAGCTTCATAAACGAGGTTAGGGAAATTGTGCATCAGGGACTGACGCGGAAGTACCGGTGCGACGACGGGAATCTTCCGGTGCTCAAGGGGCGGCTCGTTTTCAACCAGCATGTGAACCGCAACCTTGTCCACCGTGAACGCTTCTACACGGCGCATCAAAGGTACGACCGAGACAACGTCTTCAATCGCGTTCTGAAGGAAGCGCTCACGATCGCGGGTCGTACAAGTGCGGGGACGCACTTGGCTTCATTGGCGAACGAGCTTCTGCTTTTTTTCGAAGATGTTACGCCAGCCAAAGCGCGGGTGGCGACGTTCCAGCGCCTGCGTTACGGCAGGAATACAGAGCGATACAAGCGGGCTATGACCCTGGCAGAACTGATCATCTTGAACTATGTACCAGACGTACAAGCGGGCACGCGGGACGTGATCGCCATTCTCTTCGACATGAACGAACTGTTCGAGCGCTACGTGTTCGCAGAGTTGAATCGAGCGAAGGGAGAGTTTGCGGAGTCTCGCCTGCGAATCCATGGACAATGTTCGCAAGTCTTCTGGCACTGTGCCGGGATGCGCAAGACGATTAGGCCTGACATCACCGCAGAATTCACGGCCGACGGATCGGCACGAAAGCTGATCCTTGACACCAAGTGGAAGATGCCATCGGACGCACGGCCCTCCGACGCAGACCTCAAGCAGATGTACGTCTACAACCTTCAGTTCGGTGCTTCCAAGAGCTACTTGGTGTATCCGCAGGCGGCAGCACACGACGATGTGTTCGGCCGGTTTGCTGCTGGCTCCGTGGAGAAGGAAGCACCGGCACACGGCTGCGGCATGTGGTTCGTTGACTTGCTCGCCGGGGACAGGCTGGATCGCCAGTTTGGTAAGCAATTATGCCAGTGGATCGTATTGACGAACACGCTCGAATCAGCAACTAACCTTGACGAATCGTCAAGGATTTAGTCCTATCGGCTGGGTAGCACTGTCGATGAATACCGAAACGATGGAAATAATAAGGGGCCATTCTACTTTTCTACTGAAGTACAATGTCCCCTCTTTTGCTCTCAGATATCTTTTGCGTTTGACGGTCTTCCAATATGAGAAACCAAGATCGCCAACGCGGATTTCGGAATTCATTCGTTGCTGAGGATCTCATGAAGGGCCATCACGGCTGTGAGCCGACCTCGATCGTCGTCGCTAATCGGAATATCCTTTTGGTACTTGTCACCTTCGAAGCGGAGTATCCCGCTGCTTGACTTAATGACTGTCAACAACATTTCTTTCAACTTTGGCTCGACTGGGCGATCGTACCACTCCCAAATTTTGCCACCATCGTTGTCACGTTCAACTGCTCCTAGATCCGATGCGTCCAACGCAAACGTGCTTTCCCCGGCCTTGATGGTAAATCGTCGTACGAAAAGCCAGTCCTCGGCCACATACTGGATATGCAAACGTAATGTTGGCTTGCTATTCTTCGAAGTCATGACGTAGCAGTAGAACTCACTTGAGGTATTCACAAACTCAGTGGAATCCCTGTGTGTATATGACACGGTTTCGCGAACTTCGTCAGCCTTGGTGCGCATAGCGTTCAGAAAAAGGTCTCTGAGTTTTACTGGTGTCGTTTTGACACTGCCCCTTTTCCAGGATACCTTCCCCGCCTTTGATTGAATAGCGCGGTAACCTGTCAATTCACACTCTTTCGATGGATCGAGCGACTTCACCGCCGCCTTGAATTCATCGACGCTAGTAACCGGTGTCTTATTGATTCTTATGATTACATCCATCTTTGTGAGGCCAGCATTGTGGGCTGGACCGTGGGCGGTCACTTCCGCCAGTATGACGCCAGCCTTCGCGGGTAATTTTACTTCCGCGTCCTTAAACACATCCTTGGCGTCAGCGAGCGAGAGGATAGTGGCACCGAGGACAAGTTGGTCAAACTCCGACGCGGGGATCGGCTCCTGCGAAACGATGCTCGAAATGCACTGCGTTAGAATTGCGAGTGCCAAAATCAATTGTTTCTTGGTCATGTAGGACGATTCCCGTTGGTGTTAAACAACGACGTAACCAGCGTGTTGCCACGGATAAAACCGCTTCTGCCGATGTGTCGGCAGGTGTTCCTAACTTTACCACCGCCTGTAGATCTTGGCAATTGTCTGCTGTATCTCTCCAGGAAATCGGGCGTCACTGCCTGACGAGTAAATTCGTCCATTGATTAAGAAGAGTTTCACGGGGACACAGCAGAAGAGTTTCACGGGGACACAGCATGATTTTGACAGCATGAACTAGTACTGAACGGATATACAGAGATCAGCGCCAACAAGCCCTACCGGCCGAATATGGAGGGAGAGCGCAATGCTGTGTCTAGTGCCGCGAATCGTAGTTGATGGCCCATGAGGGTGAGAAGCTACGCAGGCGGTCGCGAAATTTTTCCTCCCAGTCGGTGTGTTTTGTCCGGTTTAACATGGACTAGAAAATACCTCTCGCGAAGACTTTCCGTGATTGAAAGGTTCACGGTTCTCAAGGAGGAAGGTGATGTCCGGCAAGGCGGCCAGGATTTTGCTGTCAGAAAAGCAGCACGAAATCCTGCAGATCATTGTGAAATCCACGACAGCTTCGTTTCGTCTGATTCAGCGTGCGCGAATCATTCTGCTGTCGTTTGAACGGGTTCGAAACGAGGAAATTGCTTCCGAGGTTGGCCTCGGTCGCAAGCAGGTCGGACTGTGGCGCAGGCGATGGAAGCAGTCATTTGATGCGCTCGTGTCGATTGAGTGTCGTGAGCCACATGCCGTGCTCAGGCGAACCATCGAAGATGTCCTCAGCGACGCACCTCGCGCCGGAGCACACGGCAAGTTTACAGCAGAGCAGATGACTCAGATCATGGCCATCGCGTGTGAGTCGCCGGAGCAATCCGGCCGCCCGGTCGATCATTGGACTCATCGCGAACTGGCAGATGAAGCGAAGCAACGCGGCATCGTCCCGAGCATCTCGGCCAGTCAGGTCGGACGTTATCTCGCAGAGTCTGATCTTCAGCCGCATCGCAGCATGTACTGGCTCAACACAACCGAGAAAGATCCGGATATTTTTCAGACGCAGGTGGAGGTTGTCTGCCAGGCGTGGCGAGACGCTCCGGACCTGTATTTTCAGGCGAATACGCATACGGTGAGCGTCGATGAGATGCCCGGCCTGCAGGCTCTGGAACGGATTGCCAAAACGATTCCGATGCAGCCCGGTCAGCCGAAACGAATTGAATACGAATACAAACGACACGGGACTTTATGCCTGATCGGCAACTGGCATGTTGTGCTCGGTCAGATGATTGCACCGACAATCAAACAGACTCGCACAGAGGATGACCTTGCGTGGCATTTCTTCTACACCGTGCAGACCGATCCGAATGCTGGCTGGGTGTTCGTGCTGGACAATCTGAACGTGCATTGCAGCGCGACTCTGGTCTGTTATGTGGCCGAACTCGAAGGGATCGACAAGAGTACGCTGGGAATCAAGGGTGTGAGCGGAATTCTGAAGTCGGTGGAATCGAGGCAGGCATTTCTGTCGGATCGCCGTCACCGAGTTCGCTTCGTGTATCTTCCGAAGCACACGTCATGGCTGAATCAGATTGAAATCGTGTTTGGTATCGTCGGGCGTCGTGTGATGCGTCGAGGCAACTTCAAATCGCTGGCTGAATTGAAAGACCGACTGCTGGATTTTATCGATTACTTCAACCGAACATTCGCGAAACCATTCCAATGGAATTACACTGGCCGCCCCGTCAAGAACGAGTCCCTGAAACGCCCTTCCACATGGAAGGAAGTCTGGGCAAGACAGCACCAAGTCACCCTGTCTTCACCTCTGGTGGCCTGACAACTGTGACTCGCCGTTCCGAAAATCTGGTTCAACTACCGCAGGACAACGGAACAAGGCTGATTGGCACTCACGCTCTCCCGATCTGGTCTTTGGTGTTCGGCGACAGTTACAAGTGCGGTTTAACGACAATTAGAATTCCCGGAAGGTTTTGGAAACACAACTACTGCGGAGTCTTTGTTTTGGTCTTCTTTGTCGTTTACACACGGAAGCTGGGCACGTTCAGTTCGATGATCACGCTGTATTGCACGAGGCGATCGATGGCCGCGGCTGTGGTCAACTTGTCCTTGAAGATCTGGTCCGATTTGCTGAAGGCAAGGTTGCTCGTCAGCAGCACGCCCCCACGCCAATCGACTCCCGCCAGCAGTGGAGGATCCACACGACCGCCTCGTCGCAGTTCAGCAGGTGATCACGGTCGAATTGCTCCAGGAACGACAAATTGGTCGGCAGCCCGTGGAGAACCAAAGTGTGTCCGTGTATTATGCGCGAGAAGACGATGTGCCGACCGATATTAGCCGTGGCGTCGCATGCCAGGCAGCGTGAAACCGCTGTAAGGCGGACGAATACCGCAGGATGGGAATAGGGGCTCGCCAGATAGAACATCCGTAACCTCCACGATTAAGACTCATGTCGCTGTCACTGGCAAAACTTTGGGTAAATGCAACCGTTGGTGAATCCGCCGCGCGGAACGATGCTTTGCGGTTGCTGGATCAGGCGGCGGCCGAGGGGTGCGTAGCCACGCTGATCGCTGGACCCCGGTTGGTGAAGAATGGCAAATGCTTTCTTGGCCGGTGGGATGGACGAGAACTCGTGGTGCGGGAATTAAGCAAAACTCAACAGAAGGAATGGTCGATCGAACCCAGAGCGTTGTTTCGACAATTGAAACCAGTCGGGCTCCCACAGGCGAAGTTCTCCGAGCCGTTGGTTTCGTTGACGGTTTCGCATGTCCAGCGTGCGGATGAGCATGATGGCTGGACGCCATTGTCGGGAACTTGCGTCGTCGAGAATACTGCGGCCCACAGCGTGATTCTTAATGTCGCTCTGGGCGCGGAGTACTTCCGACCCGATTTGCATCGACAGGTAACGCATACGTGGTACGCTCGGGACGATCTGCATTCCGGCAGTTCGATGCTGCAGTTCCAGTTTTCACCACTGTTGTCCGACAATAACCCACACATCGTTCACGGAACCCTCGTGGTGTTCTTCCAGCTGTTTACCGCCGAAGATTGGTCCAAACCTGTCGGCTGCCGTCGCATTAGTAACGTTGCCGACACCATCATCAGGCTCCGATAGCCCATCAAGACTGCACGCTTCAACACAGATGTTTTCTCGATCCAATCCGCTTTGTCCGTCCGGATCCATTTGAATCGCCAATGGTCCGACGGACAAGTGACCACTGCCGACCACTCCGCTCGACCCTGAACTTTATTCAGCGTCCTCCGTCCGCACGCGCGAAGTTAAACCCTTATCATTTAAGTGTTATGTAGAACATTTATCCTGAGCGTCTTAATTGCTATGCCTTCAAAGCATATGTCAATTGCGTAGACGCCCTCATACGGGAAATCCAGCGTGTTCTCTGGAACTGGAATGATCAAATGTGATTGCGACAATTTTTCGCTCTTCGGCACCGGAACATCATGGATGAAAACGGAGTGATCGCTTTCAAGATGCGTGATGCTCAGCTTGGCCGTCGTGTCAGAAGCAACGTCGGCGACTGCGATATAGATGCAAATTTCTTGTGAGTACGTGGGGTTAAGTTGAGGCACCCTCAGTTCGTCAAATATCCCTATGATGTGTGTTTTACCCTGTCCTCTCCAGATGTGATCGGCGACAATAATCGTATTGACAGTTGGGGTAGTAGCCATGTTTGTGTCCAGTGGAACTGGGATCGCGAAGATTGCGCCGTGCCGGACGAATCCACGGCGAAATGTTACCCAAGTAACGCGAACTTGTCGCATGATTTCTTCTGACAGCGCCTCCAGCCGTCGTTTTTTAGGCCACTGGCATCTTTTTTTGGGCCAAGTGGGCCGCATCCATAAGGAAGCGACCAGCGGGAGCAATTGTGACTTCCCGTGAGTGCAGTTTTCGCTGGATGCAGCGTTTAACATGGCTGATTTGAATGCTGGCCGCCGCAAGGCGGCCACTGGGGGGCCCCGCACGGAGCGACAGCGCAGTGTGGGGGCGGAGCGTCCAGCGGAGCCTTTCGGATTGCATGCTGCCCCAGCAGCATCAATCCGGTGCTCACGCCAAGTGAGCACGGCGGGCGTCCAGCCCGCAAGCCGCACCGGCCCCAGCCGGTCGGCGCGACCCGTTCAGGGTGGAGTTTACTCAATGGCGGTCAGCCGTTGGGCAAACGACCAGGAATTTACAGCCCCGCGTTTTCGCGGGAGCGATCAAGGGGAACGCGGACGCCGACTTTACCGATCTGAAGTTTGCGTCCGCGTGGCGGCGTGGGCGGGACCACTGCGGTGACGGAACGCATGCTCCAAAAGATACAGGCCCCGCCAGGGGACCAGTCGAGAATGTCCGGTCGCTGCCGGAACATTCGAGCAGGGCCTTTGTGACTCAGCCTGGACCGCGACGCGGTTCAGGACGCTTGAACGCGACGACCAAAAAGCGGAGTCAATTCATGGTGTTTTGGAATTAAAGCCACATGGTTTGTGATCGCCGCCATAACCACTTTTAAATTCGTCTGCTTCGACTGTGGTTGCGCTATGTTCGCCGGAGACGAGTGAAGAATGATGGTTTGTGATGGTTACTGCTTTTCCTGGCGACTTGTGTCGTGCGGGTCTGTTTGTCTGAGAAACCATTCAGGCAAAGAGGCCCGTACGATCGAACGGGGAAGAGTGGGCTTGTTTAGGCATTCATGGCAGTGTGAGCCGTTCCCCCACTGAAATCTAACGAACGTGGTTGAAACATGCCTGGCCGGATTCGTGAGAAATGATTCTCTCCGAATGCCCTGCATTCATGAGGTTTTCAATTTCACTCGTTTCCGTTCCAGAATGAAATATCACGCCACGCGGGTTTACGAATTGAAGTGCCCGTTCTCCGTCAGCCATGCGGCGAGCGCGCGTTCCACAATTTCCTGCTGGCTGAAGAATTCCACTCCCGCCAATTGGCGTTCCAGAGAAGCTCGCTTCAAGGCTCCGGCTATTTCGGGACGAAGTCGCACGGTAATCGGGATGAGTCCGACAGGTTGAAAACCGACGGTCAGCGGGGGCCTGGTAACGGGTGGCTCGGCGACAGCAGGATTGGGTGTTTTGTCCTGCGTCACGAATGCTCGCACGACTTCCGGATCAGCGTTGGGGACGGAATGGATTGCAGTGGTGAGTGTTCTTCTTTCTGCCATGGTTGTTAACGAGGCTCCTTTGAGTTTATGGGTTTCGGTTGGCGACGACAGATGCTGCGGCGGAGTGAATGGCTGCAGCAATCTCAGGAAACAGTTCCCGAAACAATTGTTCAATTTCTTCAGCAGCTCCCCGTGCGGCGTAGCCCATGTTCCAGACGAACGTCGCCTGCCCGGGTGCATCTGCATAAGCCTGCCGAAGCGTGATTGGAGTTTCGGCAATTCTCAGCCCGAGCCCAGCGGCGGCTTCTCGCATATCACGAGTCAGCCGATATTCACGACCGACCATGCTCAAAACCGCAATCACTTCCGGTGGTCCCTTGCGAATCGCCTGTGCCTGACGGACAAATGCCGTGTTCTTATTGAGGGCTCTGGCTTCGAACATGCTGGCTTTGCAGGGCAGAATCGCCAGATCCGCCCACATCAGCAGGGCTCGGCTGGTTTCTGTCTGGCTGCCGGGACCGTCGGCAATCACGAAGTCGGCTTCATGCGCCAGTGATGGAAGTTCATCCAGAACGGCATCGGCGTTGGCAAGACACACGACCTGAATGTCGGGCAGTGCCTCCGCGATCCATTCACTGGATGATTGTTGAGTGTCACAGTCCGCAAGAATGACGGAACGTCCATGGCCTGCAAGCCAGCCAGCAAGATTGCCAGCCAGCGTCGATTTACCGACTCCACCCTTTGAATTCACCAATGAAATAATCATGTCGGCAATAAAGCATGATTGCCGGTCAGCTGGCAAGCATTTTTTTTGGGGCTGTCCGGCGAGCGGCCAGTGTCAGCTGGCCGGTACTTTTTGGTGTTGATATTGAGGTCACTGTAACGGCGGGCTGACCTCCACCGCTCGCCGGGGAATGTGAAACAAGCCAGCTTGCTGGCCAGCACGATTGCAGAATTTTCTTGCGCAAAACACAGGAACCTGAGATGCTCAGCCGTAGGGGAAATCGTGTTGGTGTTTGCTGGGTTCGAAGCCCGCGAAACAAGTCCGTGGGACACTCGTGGATTACCGGACAATGAGACACTTTCGGTAATCGGAATCACCGTGAAATGAAACACGGTTTACCGGACATCGAAACACGTTTTGAGGCCTGATTACCGGACAATGAAACACTTTTTCCGGTGGCAGGTGCCTGAAACGACTGGCGATTTTGTACCCCCTAATTTGTTATTTAAATAGATAAACAACAACAGGAACGGGTTGTTTGTTCAATGTGAAAAGTGTGTGAAAGAAAACTCATCAGAGACCAGCAGCCAGACGACTCAACGCAGCCCCATGGACTACGCTGTGGACGAACTCAACCTCGCCGAGTTTCCGCTGGCAGCCATTTCCGACCGATTCCTTGACGGAACCAAAACAGTTGTGCTGGAAGACTCGGTCTTTGATCGAGAACAGAATCGACACCTTCCTCGACGACTGACATTATCAGGCTCCGATCGCTACGGCCTGCCGACATCCAAAGATGACGACGTCCTGTTGGCCTGTATTCAGCTCAGCCGTCTGAACGACTTCAACTCGCGAGAAGTTGCATTCAGCCGGTATGAAATCCTGAGACTGCTGGGCTGGGCAGATGAGACTCGCAACTACGACCGAGTTGCCACGTCATTGCGACGCTGGAAGGGACTGTCAATTTTTTCCGATCGGGCGTTGTACGATCACGAACAGAAAAGCTGGGTCAATCGAGACCTTGGTGTCTTCGACAATCTGGTGATCTATCGCCGCGAAGTCATTCAGGGCAAAGCGGCTTCTGGATGTTCGCGGTTCGTCTGGAACGAAGTGCTCTTCCGCAGTTTTCAGTCAGGCTATTTGAAGCAGCTCGACTGGAACCTTTACTGCAAACTGACAAGCCCCGTGGCCAAGCGGTTGTACCGATTCCTCGACAAACGATTCTACCACAGCAATCGTGTAGAAATCGATTTGCAGGAACTCGGCCTGCGGAAAGTGCGACTCTCCGGCAACTACAACACCGCCCAGTTGAAGCGGACGCTGCAGAAGGGCATTGAAGAACTCGAACGTCTCTGGGATCTGAAACAGCGCTCGCCGGAGGAACGCTTTCGCAAAGACGGGCTCGGAAAGTGGAACGCGATCTTTGAGCGAAAAGCCAAACGCGGCCGAACAACGGTGGAATCCATCATCAGCAGTGTCACTGCTTCAACGCAGTCAACTCCGGTCCTGAATCCTCAGTCAAATCCTCAGGAACTTGAACGCCAACTGATCAAGCGCGGCATCGGCCCCGCATCGGCGGAACAGTTGTCGCTGTCTCAGCCAGCAACCCGCATCCGAGAAATGTTGGAACTCTACGACTGGTACAACAGCCGAGGCCAACCCCGCGGTCCGGGATTTCTGGTCCAAGCCCTCAGGAAGTCCGACACAATCGCTTTTCCGCCGGGCTTTGAAAGTTCCGTTCAGCGACACGAACGCCAGCAGGCCAAAGAAGCCCAAAAACAAGCACAACAGCGCGCGAGCACCAAACGCGAGCTTCAGGCCCTCCAAAAGCAGAATTCACGACAGCGGGCGTTTATGGCCTTCTGGGATGCAATGTCACCCTCGGACCACGACGCCTTCGAAACTGAGGCGTTGGAAGCCGCCGACGCCATGAAGAAACGGCTTTACCTACATGCCAGCGGCAAAGGCGGCAAGGCGTTCGAGGTCTATCGCCAGATGATACTGATGGATCAGTTCGAACGAACTCACGGATTGGCAATACACGCCGAACGTGAGACCAACAGGACAGAGACACCCTGATCGAAACCAGTGCGTTATTGGCGTCACGAAATAAAACGTTGACGATTGCTGCAATGCGTTGTACACTTTCAAAACGTACAACAAGGAGATTGCCATGCCCAGAGAAGCCGTGAGTGAAAACAGTCGAGTTGCCCTGCGAATTCGTTCAGAAGACAAAGCGGTGATTATGCGCGCCGTCGCTCTGGCACAGACTGACATGACAGATTTCATTCTTCGTACGGCATTGCGCGAAGCTCATTCCGTCATTGAGGAACATGAAAATGTCAAACTGACGCAACGCGATAGTCGACGTGTCCTGGATCTTCTGGAGAATCCTCCGGCACCCAATGCGAAACTGCGTAAGGCGGCTCGTGCTCTGCCGAAGTTGTCATGAATGTTTCTGAATGGCACGAAGAGGCAATTTCGAAGAAACATGATCGTGGCTCGTTTGACTGTGGAGAACCGGCCCTCAACGAGTTTCTGCAGCAGCACGCTCGAAAGAACCACGACCGGGGGGGCCTCCAAAACGTTTCTGGCGATTTCGAATTCGGACAGTAAAACGATTCCTGGATTCTACAGTCTCAGTCCGGCTTCGCTGGAATATGCGATCACGCCGGACGTTTTGAAAAAAGGGTTGGCCCGATACGATGTGCCCGTTTTTCGACTCGCTCGTTTGGCGGTCAATCTTTCCAGTCAGGGAGAGGGACTTGGCGGGCAATTGATTCTTGCGGCTGGCCGAAGGTGCCTGCTGGCGGCCAGCGAAGTCGGCGGCGTCGCTATTCTGATTGACGCCAAGTGCACTCGGGCTGCGAAGTGGTATGCGTCTTACGGGGCTATCCCGCTCAAAGACGCCCCTCTGACTCTTGTGTTGCCACTGTCAACGATAGCGACCGCGCTCAAAGTGGACAGGTAGAATCGAAAGTCGCCCTTTCCTGGGTACGCTGGTCGCACCGCCTGAGTCAGATCACTCTCGCCTGTCGAACGACCATCGTCGGCACGGAAAATTCATGCCGCTTTCTGCAGAATTGTTTGGGCTTTGAAATCGTTGCTTTCCTGCAGGCTGGCTTGCTGGCTTTCAATCCAGTCGGCAGCTTCCTGAATTACCGCCTGCAATTCGTCAGCATTCCGTACGAAGAAGCTGCTCGAATAGCCTTCTTTGCCGGTGGATGACGTTTTCCACGAGCGACTGACGGTGAAGTCGAAGTATTCAAATCCACTGGTGGCTTGACGCTTCCAGATTGATGCGGCGATGGCTCCGTGGCGGATGGTTTTTACAGGGGCGGTTGTGGGTTTCGTTTTTGTTTCGTCCATGGTTGACTCCTTTCGTAATTATTCATTCCCGACCAGATATCACGGAATTGACGCAATTGTCCAGAGGTTGGGTCAGAAATAATGTCCAGGATCGGACACCCTCGCGTGACTTTCGTCGTCAGATGTGGCACAAACGATCTGTAGGCAAATCGTGAAGATTTGCCGGTCGTCAAGCTCTGGCAAGATGCCGTTGCCCGGCAAACCGATTGCGAATACGCACCGGCTAAGGGCAACATGCTGACGTTCGATGATGGAGCGGACAGGTCTCGGTAAAATCGGCCTCATCAGCCGGTCTAAGAGATGAAAGGATCGCTTCCTTTCCTGACTGTCGCTCTTCGAGCTGGGTCGCATCGAGAGGTGCTCGCCCAGTTCAAAGGAGGCTCGTTGGAGTAACCCCGTTGGTTCACGCTCACTCAGTTTGTGAGACGAACCTACTCCGGACTAATCCCAGCGTTCTATCCTATAGCGGGAGGCCCGCCGGCCCATTCGAGCTTCCGCTCGGTAGAGAAGGTGGCGCTTCCGTTGGTCGCTCACTGAAACGTTGATGTGAGTGATCCTGAAACCAAACGGTATCCCGATGAAACGCATCGGGATTTGTTCTTTGTCATATGTAATCTTGAATTCGGGCGAGGCGGACATGCTGAGTGATCAACTGTGGTTGACACTGAGTCGGTCCTGGACAAAGCGGGTGTGGCAAAGGAATGCCGAATCCCGTCACGGGGGCTCATGGGCTTGCTGTCATGGCGAGTTCGTTCAACCGTGCTGACGTGGGGAGCTGTGCGTCTGGCGACAGACCACACCGGGGCTGACACCCTCGGGGATCGGACCAAACATCCGACCGTGAATAGCTCAACCATGAAAGGCCCAACCGCAACAGGTAGGGGAGGGCTTGTCAGTGAATCTGCTGGGAGACGGTGCCAAACCGTGGAAAGCCGTTCTGATTTCTGACGGATTGTCAGACGTGGGTACCCCAATCTTCTGTCTTCGTAGGGGGAAAGTCGCGGGGCAGTGCCTTTTGATTTCGGGAGAGTGACAATCGCTTTCGATACGTTGCTTGTCTTTCGGCAAGCGACCATCGGGAGCGAATAATGTCATCCGAGCGGAAGCTCGAACCCAAGTCAAGGGCCGTGCCCTTGCGAGCGACTGTGACAGGTCGGGAGACCTGAACACACCAGAACGGTCTGAAGGGTAAAACCTTCCAACAACGTGAACCAGTGGATGAAGTTCAGGAACTAACGCCGGAGTCTCTGTGGTGGCCGGGAGTAGCGCTCTCGGTGCGCAGTCCTGTCGACTGCGTGATTCAAATGCCGCAGAGGGGGAGAGTGGTCTGAGTAGAATCTCGCGGGAGCGAGGCGGTGGTTCGGTCGAAGGATCGAACAGGCTGTGACTGGTTCGAACCGTTCGTGGTTCGTCTGGTTGCTGCGTGCATGGCTGGCCGTCATGTGCCGTTCACAATGACCAGAGGGTGATGCCTCTGAGAGTGAAGACGAAAGGACTGAGGAGCAGTGAATCCGGTGATCCTGCTGTTGTGTGACATAGTCACGTTTTGACGTGATCGTTGAACAAGACAGCAGTGGTCGTTGGGAAAAGCTCCATCATCGAGCGTGTCGCACGCGGCTGGCCTTCATTCGTGAGGGCCAGCCATTGCGTCAACCGTGGCAGGCAGCAATCCGCAGTTTCAGGAGAACAATCCGGGAGGAGTGATCTCTTGAAACGGCAGACTGACGGCGGATACCCGAGTTGCGTCCGAAGGACGAGACAGGGGACTGCTGTAAAGGTTTGACTCGGGTGCTATGTATTGTGCGGATGCACCAAGGGAAGGCAGTGCGCAAGCACGGTCGCCCATGGCAGACGCCAGTTCGTGGCCATCGCGTGTCCGGAAATCCTGAGACCTTTTGTGCAGGTCTTGGATTGATGGCAGGTGCGAGTTAAAGGTTGCCGAACATGGTTTATGGCTTTGGAAGTTGAGCCCATCAACTTCCGTTTTTTCTCTTTGGGTCCCTTCTCCCCTGCTTCAGGGGAGACTGTCTTGTCTTCGTCGGTAGGTCAGGACCGACGGATGCCGAAGGCCGGATGCGGGGTGCTGCGAATGTGGAGAGCAATTTTAGTAACGGAACCGACAAGGAGACACACATCATGGCCTATCCCTGCGAAGCACAATCTCCGGCAGGCGTCGTGCAACTGATCGCGGCCAGCTACCTGCGTCACGGCTTCTACTGGTACGTGACGGGTTCAATACCTGACGGCAAAGATCCCGCTGTAATTGACCGGAAACTGATCGCCAAGTACGGTATTGACGTCAGCGAATGGGAACGCCGGCATCGCAAGAAACGCAGCGTTGCCAACGCTCATTACCTGCGACACCAGCGTTGGTTCATCCTGTTGGTCAGCGAAGGGCATCACGCTCTGAAGCAGCCGACAGCCAAGGGCGGCGAGGGTGACCGCCTGCGAGACTGCCGGCGACAACCAATCCGGTTTCAGGGCTACTCAATTTCATATCGGAGATCCGGCGTGACGCCAACCGGCGGTGCCAGTATCAAATGGCACGCCCATGTCCGTATCGATGACGACACTTATCGACAACTTCGTGATCACCTGCTGGATCTTGCCACGCATCGATCGGCAGAAAACCTGGCCAGGGAATTTGCTCGCATCCCATTCGCCCGTTATGCGCCGATTCGCCGACAACTGCTGAACATCCTGCGAGCCGTGAATGAACGTCGCAAACAACAGAACTTTGAACTGCTGACGCACAGTGTGCTGAAACTTCGTCGAACACCAGTGCCGGTCTATGTGCGGCCGGAAGCGACGGAATCACCAGACTCAGCACTGCAGGAGGCCGCCTGATTTATGACCGCGTTACCGTATTTTCTACTGATGCTTCCCCTGATCGATCTGGCTATGTCGAATCCAGATGCGGGCGACCTCATGTTGTTCGTGTGGATGCTGAGCATCGCTTGGCGCATGAAGTGGCTGGATTGACAAGGACGTTGTTGAATCAGCGGTTTTCGCCGTGCCGTCTTGATCGATGTCTGCCGTCACCAGCCACACGACGAGCGGTATGAGTCAGCTACCGGGTATGTGCACGCATAGAGATGTGACCCAGACGATGCGGCCAAGGGGCTCTTAATTCGCATCCGCCGATCTGCCCAAGATCGACCGAAGCGGCCGGAAATCTGAAGTTCCGCAGATCTGCCTTTCCGTGCCCGGTAGATCTTCGTATTCTGCTCATGAGTGCGTGAACGCATTATGTGCGATTGTCCCGGAGTTTGCCCAATGTCTGATTCACAAATTGAACAGCGAATTCAAACGCTTGAACAACAAATGCGGGATGTTCTGCAAAGTGTTCAATCATCTCCGCCGCGAGGTTCTGTCACCAAAGACTGGCGCAAGAGCCTTGGCATGTTCGATGATCACCCGCTGATGAAACAGATTGACGAAGCTGGACGGCTTATTCGTCAGCAGGATCGCGAGCAGGGTGCCGCATGATCATTCTGGATACCGATCACCTGACGGTGCTGAAGTATGCCCGGGACATCAGATTCATGAAGCTGGCACAACGGATGGCCGATTCTGTTGATCAGGATTTCGCCACGACTGCGATCACGCTCGAAGAACAGTTGAGAGGATGGCTGGCAGAGATCAATCGGTTTTCGGACCCCGAAAAGCAGATCCCTGCCTATGCAGAACTGACCGGGCTGATCGAATTCTTCAGCTACTGGACCATTCTGCCGTTCGACACTTCTGCGGCCTCCAGATTTCGTCATTTTCGTTCTCAGAAGAGCCGCGCTGGCTCGATGGATCTCAAGATTGCTTCCATTGCCGTTTCACTCAACTGCGTCCTGCTGACCGCCAACACTCGCGATTTCGTCAGTATCTCCAGGCTGCGAATTGAGAACTGGCTCGAATAGAGCCGATGTTCGAGCTGTTGCATGCCGATGTATTCGAAACCGCTGACCGCATTGCACGTCGCATTCACCAGCCTTCGTCATCTTTGAGCGACAGGTATGCGGAATCGGTCACGATCAAATGATCGAGGACTTTGATCCCAAGTAATTTCCCGGCGTCTTGTAGTCTTTTGGTGACTGCTCTGTGCTGGGCTCGGTGGAATCAGACGGATGGTTGTGAGCGACGACGATACTGCGGTCGATCATATCCCGTTCAACTCGTCATCCGATAGATTCTTTTGATCGGGTCCTCGAAGGTGAGTCACAATCACGATATCGCCATCAACGTAGAAGATGGCCCGAAAGACTCGGCCCTTCCGCGTGCCAAACAGGGCATTCCGCAATTCCTTATGACTGAACTCATCTTCAGCCGCGATGGCAAACGACAGTGGGCTTGAAGAAGCCTGATCCAATACGTGGCTGAGCGAGTCGAGCCACCGCATTGCACCTTCAATCGAATGCTGGGCAATCCAGTCGGCGATTTCATTTTGATTCCGGACTGCTTCGGCGGTCAACTTGACTCGGAAATTCATGCGGTACGCTGCAGTCGGTTGCGGGTCTCGTCGATGGCTTCACTTGAATCCACAAGCCTGCCTGCCTCAGCATCTGCAAGGCCACGTTCCAGCGAATGCAAGCTTTGCTCAAGCTCATTGGCTGAAGATCGCGACGTACACCATCGCTGGAACAGCTCTTCCAGCGATGCTTCTTTGGCATCGTTTTGAGCCTGTTCAACGACGTATCGGCGAAACTGTTCAACTTGTTCAACGAGCGTAGTCATGGTGGAAGTATAACATGGGTGAATCCGAAAAGTCACGCACATTTTCTCCCCGACCTGCCAAAAACTCGAAGGGCTCTACGATTGCAGAAGCCTGTTGACCTATTACCAGCCTTCGTCGTCCTTGAGTGACAGGTAAGCGGAATCGGTCACGATCAAATGATCAAGGACTTTGATCCCAAGTAATTGTCCGGCGTCTCGCAGTCTCTTGGTAACCGCTCTGTCTTCGTTGCTGGGCTCGGTGGAATCCGATGGGTGGTTGTGAGCGAGGACAATTGAGATGGCTCCTGTCAGAACGGCTCGCTGAAAGACTTCTCGCGGGGCAACCGGAGCGGAATTGGCTGAGCCAATGGACACGATCGAATACGCGGCCACTTGATGCGATGCATTGAGGTACAGAGCCACAAAATGTTCGCGACTGTTGTCCGTCAGAATCGATCGAACGAAGTTCGCCACATCGGCGGGGCCGGCGATTTTGAACATCACATGGTCGCAGTGGAGATAATTCACTCGGGCTTCGCGAATGAACGTGTCCTGAATGACGGGTTGCTGAATGGATGGTTGTTCGCGGGTGCGGGGTGTCGTGTTTTTTGTCTTTGGCATGTTCCGCAAGTGATTGTTGATTCGGTCGAAAAAATGGGCGACCTCTATCACTGACCGCCCGGTAGTTGCAGTTTAGTCTTCGAGTGCTGCCAGATGTTCGTAAACCTTGGCGGCGAGGAACGCGAGGGCCGGCAGATCACTCATGCGAAAGTTGGTGGTGTTCTGGATGACTCCCTGTTCGTCGCGGAAGGTTCGCTGGAACGTGACGTTGTGCCAGATACTGTCTTCTGTTTCGTTCGGCCAGACGGCTGCTTCGACTCTGTTCAGGCGGCGTGTGAATACTGGTTTATTGGCCATAATGTTTTTTCCTTTTTGAGGGTTGTTTGTTTTTCATTCACCAAAAGGCGCCAGCCGGTGGAAAACAAACAACTTTCAAAGAGGAAAGCGCGTCCCGTGGTTCCGTCGGAAGCGAAAGACAGCGCAGCGCTTGCAAGGGCATGACAGATTGCAAAGCGATCTGGCGAGCCCTTGCTCGAAGCGACCAAAGGAACCTCGGGACGAGCGTGCCCATGGCCATACCGGTTTTTATTCGACTGAGCAGAGTCGATATTGCGGTCGCCATACTGTGACCAACCTCCTGGCATTTGTTATGCTCCCGAACGAGAACCCGACGCCCGAACCACTGACAGATTTCCTGAATCGCGCATGAGGCATAATGGTGTCGATCGAACACCGCACAAGGACTATTGCGATAATCATTGCACGATCACTTTATTCGGTACGGGCTGGTCTCGAACGGGCTGGCATTTGAGGCAATGTTATGACTTGGCACACACAACGCGGCGACAGAACATTAACGGGAGCGGAAGCGGTCCTGATCCGGGAGGCGCTGGCGTATGTCGTCGATATAGTGGAAGACGAAATCGTGGCAGCGGAAGATCCCTGGGAATTCGGCATTGCGGCATTCGATCGTCTCGAACCACCCGCGCGATTAGCGATGTTGGCTGAGGTAGGGTGGCCACTGCTGCGGGATACGGAATCGTTTCCAGAACTGACAGCAGTGAACGAAGCCACTGTCGCTGTTCTGTTCCTCGCAATTGAACAATCGCTTGAGTTAGAAATTGACTGCCAAAGCGATAGCGATCCCAAGGACCGTTTCACCTGGCGTCGTCTTCTGTTGGACGCCATTGCTGACGGCAGTGATTTGTCCGACTTGCCGACAGTGGATTGCTGCGACATGGATGAATGGCAGTTCATCATCAAAACACTTTCGGACTGGATTCTCTGGGATCACGATTTCAACAGTGCCGAGTACTTTCTCGACACGCCACCCGAACAGGCCGACACGATGCGCGAGCAATTCGGGATCGACGACTACTACTATCGAGCCATTCCGCCTGATCCAAAAGAATGCGACCTTCCGACCTTCCGGCCATTCGAGCCACTTTGAAGCAGCTTTGCGGAAAATGAACTACTTTCGCGCAGCGGTTACCATGCAGTTCAGAATGGTCGAACGAACATTCTGTCACCCGATGCTGAATACTGACGAACCACGCTACAATCTGCGACTCGTGCTGTGTTACTACTCGCTCACCTGTGGTCTCGACGTCATCAATAGGAAACCGGATGATTCTGCATGTTGACATGGACGCATTCTATGCGTCTGTCGAAGAACGTGATGACCCAACTCTGTGCGGCAAACCCGTCATTGTGGGAGGCACTCCGGAAGGCCGGGGCGTGGTTGCCGCTGCGAATTATGTGGTCAGGAAATTCGGCGTGCATAGTGCCATGGCAACGGCGAAAGCGTTGAAACTCTGCCCGGATGCCATCGTGTTAAGACCACGGATGGATCACTATGCTCAGATATCGAAGCAGATTCGCGAGATCTTTTATCGTTACACACCGGAGGTCGAACCGCTATCACTGGATGAAGCGTTTCTGGATGCAACAGGATGTTTGAAACTGTTCGGGTCCGTCGAAACCATCGGGCGATCCATCAAGCGGGATATCCGGAATGAACTGAATCTGATCGCATCGGTTGGTGTCGCCCCCAACAAGTTTCTGGCCAAACTGGCCAGCGATATGGACAAGCCCGATGGCTTTACCGTCATTGAGCCGGATGCCATCCAGAGTATTCTTGATCCGCTGCCGGTCAGTCGCATCTGGGGCGTAGGCAAAGTCACCGGCCAGAGATTTGACCGTCTCGGGATTCAGACCATCGGCCAACTCCGATCGCTCAGCCTGCAACAGTTGCAGGCTGAGTTCGGCCAGCACGGCGAACATTTCTGGCAACTGGCACGCGGCATCGACAATCGCGTTGTGATTGCCGATCGAGAAGCTAAGTCGATTTCGCACGAGACCACGTTTGCAGAAGACATCAGTGACATGGATGTTCTTCGAGCGTGGTTGATGGAGCTTACCGAACAAGTCGCCCGTCGCCTGCGAAGTCATGAAATTCAGGGACGCACTGTTCACCTGAAAGTTCGTTACAGCAACTTCGATACGTACACTCGCACAAGAAGTGTTTCGCCGGCAACCAATGCCACGAACCAGCTTTGGTCAGTGGTCTCGCAGCTACTGACGTCTGAGTTGCCCGACCGTCCACTGGTTGTTCGCCTCCTTGGAATGGGAGTCTCCAACCTGCAAACCAAACGGCCGGTGCAGCAAAGTCTCTTTGCTGAAGAGCAGGGCGAGCGAGACACACGACTTGATCAGGTTGCCGATACGATCCGAAATCGGTTTGGATCGGCATCACTGCGTCGAGCCAGTACCGTCCAGCACGATGCGGAACACAAGCCGCGTCTGCGGTCCGAGTAGCGGCGTGTAATGTGACGACGGCCATAGGTCACAGTGGCGATGTGCCACAGTCGAGTATTGAATGGCTCGTCCCCGTGACAACCCAACATCCTGTACATAAACTCTCCACTTCCACTTCAGAATGCAAACGGACGAGATTCACAATCATGAACGCTGACCGCGAACTTCTCTATCTGCACGTAAAGTTTCTGACGACTTTGAGGCCGTTCCGAAATCATAAGAACCTGGAATCGTTGGAAAGGGTCTGCGATTACCTGAAAAATGAGTTCAGGAAATACGGATTGGAGCCGACTGAACAGAAATTCGCCGTCCAGAGTTCAGACTACAAAAACATCATTGCCTCGTACAATCCGGATAAGCAACGACGCTTAATCGTCGGTGCCCATTACGATGTCTGCGGAGATCAACCGGGCGCGGATGACAATGCAAGTGCCGTCGCCGGGTTACTTGAGACCGCCAGAATGGTGGCTGAGGCACAACCGAATATCGATTACAGAATTGATTTCGTTTCCTTCTGCCTGGAGGAACCGCCTTATTTCGCCACGTCACAGATGGGCTCGTGGATCCACGCGGAGTCGCTGAAAGCGTTCAAAGCTGACATCATCGGCTTGATTAACTTTGAGATGATCGGCTACTTTAACGAGGGAGATCAGGCCTATCCGGACGAACGATTGAGAATGATCTACCCGCAGAAGGCAAATTTCATCGCTGTGGTTGGAAAACAGTCGTATCACGAATTCAACCAGAAGGTCTACGAACTGATGAAGGTTGACGCCGGTATCGATGTGCAAATGATCGACCACCCCATGGTCGAAAGTTTGGCAGGCCTGTCGGATCAGCAGAGTTACTGGGAATTCGACATGCCGGCGTTGATGATCAATGACACTTCGTTCATTCGGAATCCGAACTATCACCGAATGAGCGACGATATTGACACCTTGAGTTTTGACCACATGAGCGAAGTGGTTACGTGCGCCTACAAAGCCATTACAGGCTTCTAAGCTCATTGAGCTCGCCTGTAATCTGCATTCGAGTTGTCATTGCGGGGGGCGCTGAACCGAACGTTCACGACTGGCCTAAGCCGTCGATAGCCTGACGGACAAGTCTCAAGCTTTGATTCAGAACATTCAGCCGCCATCGTTCATCGGCAGGGCAAAACAGTTCCTTCAATCGTTGCTTCGCACGCATTGTTGATGGTGATCCTGACGTACCCCAGTGATGAGCCTGGTTTTCGGCACGGAGACCAGCCAAAACCTGAATTGGTCCGAATGTGCCAAACTCTGCACAGGCGAAGAGATATTGCGCTGCAAAATGATGAGAAGCACACCATCGGCCAAATCCGCCTTGGGCGTCGTAGGAGATGCCGTCGCAGTTACATACTTCGAATGAATCGGCTCCGAACCAGTCCGTCAGATGTGTATGAGCCGACGTGGTCAGCGGGTAATCGATCAAGAGCTTGCAGGCACCGGATCTTCCGAGTCCGGTATGAAAATCCAGGTGCACCACTTTGCCGCTTCCTCCCAGCCAGCGTCGCAGATGTCGCTGCAGAAGTTGCTGCATTTGTGTCGGTCCGGCACCCCCGAAAAAGAGTCCTTGGGGGAATTCATAAAGTCTCCTTTTGCAACAAGCGTCCTCAGGCTTCGTCCGCAGAGGCTGGTAGCTGAGTGCTCAAGCGAACTGTCACTCCATCGGCGACTGCTCCGAGAGCGATTCCGGCAGCCAGATACTGACAGAGATTCTGTACGATCCACGTCACAATGACTTCTGCCGACACCTGAAACGAAGCGAACGCCAGGACAAAAACCGGCAGGCTCCCCACAGAGAACACACCCGCGCCGTAAATGAGACCTCCCCGGATACCAGCCGGAAACGTTGATCCCTTCCGTAGAGCAAGGAACACTGCGGCGAAGACAGACCCATAGAGAAACGGGTGTGCCAGCATCTATGTCTCTGCCCGGGTGCCTTCCAACAACCTGAACAGCGCACGATTGTCATACTGCAGCTGAACTTCAGGAAGCAGAGCATTGACCAGGCAGTAAAAAACAGTTCCGACCAGAAACATCGTGATTCCGACCGCGATGCTGCACGAACACCATTTACGCAGTTTCATATGTCTTCTCCCTGCAGTTCTGTGAATTGCTAATACTGTTTCTCGTCACCAGACGAGAAGCCCTTTCCAACAGTTGCCTCATTTCTTCGGACGCGCCCTGAGGGCGAGCCCCAATGCTCGACGCACCAGCCAGCCTTTGGCCCGAGTCAATGGCTTCCATTGACGAATGACAAGTGAGCCAAGGTCCATTGGGCAATGAGTCAGAAGCCGAAAACTGTCATTGGTGACTAAAACTGTGTCCGAGTGCCGCACTCCGCCGATTCCTGCCAGGTAGATTCCCGGTTCAATACTGATGACCATGTTTTCCGCGAGTCGATCTTCGCTTCCCTCTGCAATCCAGGGGGCTTCGTGGTTGCCCAGACCGAAACCGTGTCCGGTCCGGTGCAACCGCTGTTCTTCGCTGCCATAACCCTCTTTTCGCAGGAACTCATTGACACAACCATCCAACTCACTGCAAGCCATCCCCGGTCGAATCAACTCGAACGCAATTCGACGAGCCTCTGTCATTGCGTCGAATGCTTGCTTCACTTCTGTGGATGGCGAGGCCGTAAAATACGTGCGCTCACTCTCAGCCGCATATCCATTGACTCTCGTCAGCACCATCGCAACATGAGGGCCCTCGCAAAGTCGATCGCAGAGATCTGGAACGGAGTGTGGCATCGCGCTTCCGGGTGCTGCCCAGGTGGCCATAATGACTTTGGTGGTCAATGGCTCCCAGTCATGAACCTCACGAATGATCCGTGAGGTGACCGTCCTGGTTTCTGCAAAGCCCTCCGCCACCGTGGCTCCGTAGCAGGAAGCCGCCAGCAGCCGTTTAACGCCATCGTCAGCATACATTGCTGCTCGCTCAATCATTTTCACTTCAGCCTGCGTCTTGACCAGTCGGAGTCGCTCGACGAGAGGTACCATTCGCAACGAGTGACCGGAGAGTTCACTGAAGATGTCCTGCCGGAGAGACGGCTCCACTCCAATACATTGAGCGTCATCGATCAATTCGGGAAGCCGATCCGACCACGAGCGTCCGGCTGGAGCGGGGTATTCGGAGTAGGTATGAATGTTTTCTGCAGAAATGTTGTGAGCCTTCTTCATGTGCTCATGGTCGAGCTTTGGAACGAGCAGTCTCGGGGCTCCGCTCGGACGCACAAGGAGGAAGAATGGCCTTTCCAGTGGTTCAAATCCCGCCCCTGTCAGATAGTAAATACTCTCGAATGCCGACACGATAAAGAGGTCGAGACCCGCCTGCCGAACTGCAGACTGCAGAGACTCAACGCGGTTTCGGTATTCTTCAGGTTCGATTCGCAACATCTCACTTATCCACTTAATAAAGACTGACAACCTCGGCGAACAACGATGAACGGTTCTTCGAGCCACAACAATCCGTTGGGTTCTCTTTTCTTGCCTCCCAGAGTTCACCTGGATCGGCAGTTTCTTCCCCGACCA
>Ga0209702_10003842_pt1 | contig 22971 bp, 34 predicted proteins | sample FRY01_FD_187210 | JGI IMG/M metagenome (GOLD analysis project Ga0209702, IMG submission 187210) | Freshwater microbial communities from Lake Fryxell liftoff mats and glacier meltwater in Antarctica - FRY-01 (SPAdes) (version 2) | ecosystem: Environmental > Aquatic > Freshwater > Ice > Glacier... | reverse complement strand
CGGACGTGCTGCGTATCTCTGGCAAAACCTATCAGGAGATGCCGATGGATGCCCGTCGCCGGGAAAAGAGCGGCTACAGTGTGGAGGAGTTGGGGCTGGGCTTTGTGCGCCTGGCCGACAATATGACCCTGGACATTATCGAAGCCTGGGCCATCCACCTGGACGAACTGAGCGGCTCAGTCGTCGTAGGCAGCGAGGGCGGCGTGCGTCTGACCCCCTTCGGTTTCTTCCGCAGCGTGGGCGATCTGGACCTGGACAGCACGGCCAATCTGGACCGTTTCAGCTATCGGCTGCACAATGTGCTGGAGCAGGGCGATGTCTACGACAGCCCTCAGCACCACTGGATCGCCGCGGTGGAGGGGCGAGTGGACCTGCTGCCCACTGCCGAAATCGCGCTCAATTGTATGCTGATTTCCGAGGGTATCTATCGTTCCAGCGAACTGGGCCGGGAGGTGACAGCCGAGGAAGTGCGGGAGATGTCGAAGTCTACGGCGATGGCGGTGTAGACAAAAAGTGCTGCGTGCTGCGTGAAACCAATCTCACGCAGCACGCAGCACTCGTCACGCAGTTTACCCCTTCGCAATATCCTCAAACGCCTCCAACTGCTCGCTGTTCCCCATCACCGCCACCCAATCCCCGGCAGTAAAACGGTAGTCCACCGGCGGATTGGGAACAAACTCCCCGTTGCGCATCACCCCCACCACCGACGCGCCTGTGCGGCTGCGGATATGACATTCGCCCAGTGTACAGCCGACCAGCGAACTGCCTTCCGGCAGACTGAGCCACGTCACATCCAGCAGTCGAGCCACATTCTGCAATTGGGCGAGAGAGTTGTAGTCGGCGTGGGACTCGTAGAGGGGCGCGTAGAGTTCCTGGCGCACCTGATCCGTGTAGAGGTGAATTTCGCTGATGGGCAGGTTCAGGTGGAGGAGGGCCTGGCGGGTCATCTCCAGACCGGCTTCGAACTCGGGCTGTACCACTTCGTAGACCCCGTGGGCGTGGAGGGCCTGCATCTGTTCCAGCCCCTCGGCGCGAGCCACAATGTGCAGGGGCGGGTTGAGCAGGCGCACGGCGTCCACCACCAATTGGGCCGTAAAAACGGAGGGCACTGTGACCAGCACCAACCGGGCCTCGTCCACCTCCGCGGCTTCCAGCACCGTCGGCTGCGTGGCATCACCAAAGATGACCGAATAGCCCTGGGCCTTTGCCTCCTCCACCCGGCGGAAATCCAACTCCACAATCACAAAGGCCAGCCCCATCCGTTGCAAAACCTGGGCCACATATTGGCCTACCCGCCCGCCCCCGGCGATGACCACGTGATCGTGCAGGCCCGCTTTAGGCAGGTTGACCGTCTGCACCGGTTCGCTTTTGAACCAGCGACGGCGCAGGCCGTAGAGCGGTGCGGTGAAGCCAGAAAGCAGCGGCGTCAGCAGCATTGTAACGATCGCAATTGTCAGGGTGAGCGAGTAGAGATAGGCGTCGATGGAATGGGTCGCCAGGCCAACGCGAGCCAGCACAAAGGAAAATTCGCCCACCTGAAAAAGTCCCAGGCCCACGGCCAGGGGCACGATATTGCGATAGCCAAAGAGCCTGCTCAACGCTCCAAAGATCAACCCTTTGCCCAGCGCGACAACCAGCACCACCAGCAGCACAACGCCCAGATTGTCGATAAAAAAGGCCGGGTCCAGGAGCATCCCTACAGAGACGAAGAAAAGCAGACCGAAAAGGTCACGCAGGGGGATAATATCGCTCAATGCCTGATGGCCGTAGTCCGATTCGCTGAGAACCATCCCGGCCACAAACGCGCCCAAAGCAAAAGAGAGACCGGAAAGATAGGTGGCGTAGCCCACGCCCAGACCGATAGCCGTAATTGCCAGCAGAAATAGCTCGCGGGAATTCCAGGAGGCGATGATGCGCATGAGCCAAGGCAGCAGACGGGTTCCAGCGAAGACCATCACCAGCAGAAAGAGGGCGGCGCGCACGGCAGCCCAGCCCAGTAGAGGCAGTCCGGCTTCCGGGTCGTTGAGTTGGGGTAGAATAATCATCAACGGCACGACGGCCAAATCCTGCACAATCAACATCCCAATCATCACCCGGCTGGAAAGCGTGCCCATTCGTCCCTGGCTGCTCAGTGTCTTCAACAAAACCATTGTACTGGAGAGGGCAATCAGCCCGCCCAGCCAAAGGGAATGCACCCAACTCAGCCCCAGCCATTGACCGATCCCATAGCCCATAGCCATTGTCAGGCCAATTTGAATGGGCGTGCCGATGAGCGCGATGCGGGCGACCGGGCGCAATTCTTTCAGAGAGAATTCCAGTCCCAAAGCAAAGAGCAGGAGAGCCACGCCGATCTCCGCCAACAGTTCGATGTCGTGAACCTCAACGACTGTAACGCCGCCGGTGTAGGGGCCGACAAAGACACCGGCCAGAATGAAGCCCAGAATCAATGGCTGGCGCAACCGCTGGGCAACGATTCCGCCAATCAAACCGGCCACGACAATAATGGCAATATCCGCTGCAATACCCATTCTGCTCCTCCTCTGGAATAAAAAAGTCAGCCACGGAGAGTGGCTGACTGGACAGACTGCCTCAACGCCGTTTGGAAGAATTACGTACCACTCGTCACATCCACCGGCCCACTCAGGGCGTTGACCAGCAGACGCACTGTATTCTGCACGTCGTCGTAGTCCACCATCTGCACAGGGGTGTGGATGTAGCGGCTGGGGATGGAGAGCGCGCCGGCTGGCACGCCAGAACGGCTCAGTTGCATGGCCGCGGCGTCGGTGGAGCCAAATTCCAGCACTTCCAACTGGTAGGGGATGTCGAAGGCTTCGGCGGTGTTGACCAGCCAGCGGCGCACACCGGGGTGGGCGATCATTCGCCGGTCCAGCACCTTCACCGCGGGGCCTTTGCCCAACGCCACGTCCATCGTGTAGGCTTCGGGCATATCGCCGGTGAGGGTCACGTCCAGGGCCAGGGCCACATCCGGTTCCACACCGAAAGCCGCCGTCCCCGCGCCGCGCAGACCCACTTCTTCCTGCACAGTAAAGACGGCGTAGATGTCGTTGGGCGTGCTGGTCAGTTCTTTGAGCGTCTGAATCAGAATGGCGCAGCCGATGCGGTCGTCCAGGCTGGGGGCCAGAATGCGTTTGCCCAGATCGGCAAATTCGCTGCGAAAGACGCCCACATCTCCCACGCCCACGGGCGCGTCGCTGGCGGAGGTCGCGCCCACATCCAAAAACATTTTGGACATCTCCGGCTTTTCGGATGCCAGGGGTTTGCCATCCATCCCAAATGTGCCCTGGCTGCCATTGGCAAAAAGCACCCGGCTGCCAAAAAGGGAGTTTGGTTGAACACCGCCCACATTTGTAAAACGCAGAAAGCCGTTGGCGTCCACGTGAGAGACCATCACACCGATCTCGTCCATATGCGCGGCAATCATCACCCGTTTGGCCGGCGCGCTGCCGTTACCCGTGCCCCGTTTCAGCGCGATTAGATTGCCCAGTGCATCCACCCGACTCTCATCCACCAACCCGGTAATTTCCTGGGTGATCAGCCGCCGCACGGCCTCTTCCTGCCCGCACGGCCCGTAGACTTCGCATAAACGACGTATGAGTTCCTTCATCGGTATCTTTCCTCATTGGCAGGGATATGGGAGTTCACTGACTTACTCTCTTGGACAGGCTCATAATAGTTGCATCTACCTGCCGCGTCGGGCAGCCAAAAACGCAGCGAATTCATCCGCATCCAGACCACTGCGCTTGGGTGGGGACGACTGCACCGGCTCTACGGGCAACGGAATTGATTCCGGTTCGGATCGCAAACGAGCCAGAATGGGTTCAAGCAAGTCAACAACAGCCTCCAAAAAGAGCTGCGCCAACCCTTCTTCGCCCGGCAAATTGAGAATGAGCGTGCGTGCCCGAATCCCGGCAACGCCTCGATCCAACAACGCGCTGGCGGCCTCTTCAGATGCAAAGGCGCGCATGGCTTCAGGCAGAGAAGGCATCATTCGTTCAAGCACGGCCGCTGTTGCTTCTGGTGTAATCTGCTCGCTGCTGTGGCCTGGCGCGGGGAAAGTGCCACCGATGGTCAGCACCAAGTCCATCTCACCCTCATCACACCAGCGACGCAGAGTCTCTTCGATCAGATAGCGGTCACTGCCGCTCCGCCGCTCCTCCATCATCACCAGACCCGATAGATGTTGACGCAGGAAAGAGAGAACCTCGGCACTCGTCTCTTCCTCAACCGGGTCTGTTTCCGAAGAGACAACAAGAAAGGCGCAACGAATCACAGAAGAAGTTCCTTTGTAGAAATACAAAAAAGCGGTGGAAGATTTCCACCGCTTTTTTATAACTCAATTGAGCATCAGCAACCAAATCATAAACAGCTCGACATCTCCGGGCTGTTGCCTGTTTTCTAGCGCTTGGTGTACTGAGGCGCCTTGCGGGCACGCTTGAGGCCTGGTTTCTTGCGCTCTTTAGCCCGCGGATCGCGGGTGACAAAGCCAGCCGCTTTCAGCGTGGGGCGCAGATTGGGGTCACTCACCATCAACGCACGGGTCAAACCGTGACGGACAGCCATCGCCTGGCCGCTATCGCCACCGCCAGCCACATGCACGCTGATATTGTAGCTTGCCTCGGTTCCGGTCAATACCAGCGGGGCGCGCAGGGCCATCTGGTCCAGCGCACGGCCAAAGTACTCATCAACCGGCAGGTCGTTGACAACAATTTCGCCGGAGCCAGGATAGAGACGAACACGGGCGGATGCGGTCTTGCGACGACCAACTGCTTCGACATATTCACTCATCGTCTATTCTCCTAAAACTCTAGCGGTTTGGGCTGCTGCGCGATGTGGGGATGCTCTGCACCGGCATAGACCTTCAGCTTCTTCATCTGCGCCCGTCCCAATTTGGTCTTGGGCATCATCCCTTTGACCGCTTCCGAAATGATTCGATCCGGAAAGCGACCCAACTGCTCGCGCATAGTGCGGCTCTTGAGTCCACCGGGATAGCGAGAGTGGCGGTAGTAGATTTTGTCGTCCATCCGGTTGCCGGTGACAACAAATTTCTCACAATTGACCACCACCACAAAATCACCACAATCCACGTTGGGTGTAAAAGTTGGCTTGTTCTTGCCGCGCAATACTTCGGCGATCTCCGAGGCCAAACGCCCCAAAGTTTGGCCATCAGCATCCACGACCCACCAGTCACGCTCGGCCTTGGCCTGCTCTGCGCTCAGATTAAATGTCTTCACAATACGACTCCTGATATCTCTTCCAAAAACAGATGCGGGTAGTCAGAATAAGTAACCCGCTCCAGTACAAGGCCATTTGGCAACACGGGCGGAGCAGAACGACTGCGATCTTGCGAAGCCAGTACATCGGCTACGTCTTCCGCCAGCCACTGACCTCGCCCCACCGCCAGCAATGTTCCCGCCAGGTTGCGCACCATCCGCCGCAAAAATCCATTGGCTGTGGCGGTCAAAACCAGCCGTTGCAGTTGGGGCGAGTCAAGACGAATCGTTCCCCCACTCTCGGCTGCCCACCGCAGTTCATCTACCCTGCGCACAGTACTTTCGCCGTGGGTGGGTTGTCCGAAGGTGGCGAAATCGTGTTCCCCCACCAGCAGAGAAGCGGCCCGGTTCATCGCCACCACATCCAGCGCGGCTTTCTCCACCAGCACAAAACGTTCAAAGAGTGGAAAGCGCCGCACGTTTTCCAGCACACCAACCGCCGGATGCAGAACAGTGTAGCGATAGGTCCGAACGGTGGCGCTGAAGCGTGGATGAAAGTCTACAGGTGCTTCGACCACCTGGCGAATCACAATCGCTTCTGGCAAAAACCGATTCCAGCCCTGGCACAAACTCGCTAACGAATGCTTCCAGGCTACAGTCGTCAGAATCACCTGGCCGTGGGCGTGGACACCGGCGTCTGTACGCCCAGAGCCATGCACCCGGCAGAACTGGCCGGTTAGCTTTTCCAGCCCATCCTCCAGCGCACCTTGAATCGTCCTGGGCGCATTGGCCTGGACCTGAAAGCCGCTGAAATCTGTACCGTCATAGGCAACCAGAGCGCAAACAGAACGGACAGGTGTCACGGCTGGATCAGTCCGCTACTTTTCGTCGTCCACCAACTCCAAAATCGCCATGTCCGCCGCATCACCGAACCGCTTGCCAATCTTCAACATGCGGGTATAGCCGCCGGGTCGTTCGGCATAGCGCGGGGCAATTTCGTCAAAAACTTTCTTCGCCACGGTCTGATCACCCAAATACGCAACCACTTGCCGCTGCGCATGAACACGATTACCACCATCCGCCAAACCATGCTTGGCTTTGGTGATCAGTTTTTCGGCGTCGGCACGCACAGCGCGAGCCTTTGCCTCTGTGGTTGTGATACGCTCGTGAATGTACAGCTCACGGATCAAATTCCGAAACAGAGCCTTGCGCTGATCGGATGTACGGCTTAATCTATATCCGGCTACGCGATGTCGCATAGTACAAACTCCTCTATGGCAGAGCCAGGGAGACTCTATCCCCCTGGCGTTGTACATTCAACCAACCGGCTAGTTGCCGGTCTCTTCCACGAGGATGTCTTCGTCCTCGTCATCACCATCTTCAACTTCATCTATATCAGATTCATCTTCAGCCGAAGCGCCGGAACCATTGCGGAATGCGCTCAGATCGACACCGGGCACATCCATATAGCCTTTTTCTTCCAGACGTTCGACCAATTCATCCAACGATTTCTTACCAAAGTTACGGATGGCAAGCATTTCGTCTTCGCCCTTTTCCATGCGCTTAAGAATTTCACCAATTTTGGTGATACCCGCACGCTTTAGGCAATTATAGGCACGAACAGTCAATTCCAACTCTTCGATTGCGGCCTCGGCAATACGGCTGGGAATCCCCTCAGAGGATTCCTCTTGTCTCTCCGCAACGACGGTCTTGGCTCCAGCCAGCAATGTCAGATGCTGAACCAGAATATCTGCCGCCGCACGAAGAGCTGCTTCTGGGGCAACAGTGCCATCAGTCCAGATTTCCAGATTCAGTTTGTCATAGTCGGTCTGCTGGCCAATACGTGTACGTTCCACGCGATAGGCCGCTTTTTTCACTGGGCTGAAAATGGCATCGACAGGAATTTCACCCAGAGGCAGCTTTGTCCGCTCTTCGGCAGGACTATAGCCTCGTCCACGCTCGACAACCATCTCGACGTCCAAATCGACATCGTTGGAATCAGCCGTCATCAGGTAGAGATCGGGATTGATGATCTCCACTTCCGGCGGGCAGACCAAGTCACCGGCGGTAACAGGCCCTTCGTGAGAAACTTCCACGTAGATGCGCACCGGGTCCTCACTGGTACTGCGCATTCGAATCTGTTTTACATTCAGAATCAGACGCGTAGCATCTTCACGCACGTGCGGAATTATCGAAAATTCGTGATGGACAGTACTAATGCGGATAGACGATACCGCCGCACCCGGCAGACTGGCGAGCAACACACGGCGCAGGGAATTCCCCAGCGTGAGTCCATAACCGCTCTCCAGAGGACTGATTACAAAATGTCCATAATTCTGTGAAACAGCTTCAACTTCGATCTTTGGTAGTACTAAATTGTTAAGCAACGGCTACCCTCCCACTGTTCAACATTGGATCACACGGCACATGGGCCGTATTCATCAACGAGTGGAACACAGATGATTCATCGAACAGCAACAGACTAGCGGCTGTAATACTCGACGATAAGCTGCTCATTCAGAGGAACGGCAATCTCTTCGCGAGTCGGCTCATTAAGAACGGATCCAGACATAGCCGCGGTATCCATCACCAACCAAGAAGGCAAATTGCCCGTCGAGAGCACTTGCATGCGTTCCTTGAAATAGGTGGTGGATCGACTGCGGTCACGTATAGTGACTACGTCGCCCGGCGACACAAGAAACGACGGAATGTCGGTCTTGATTCCGTTCACGACAAAATGGCCGTGACGAACCAACTGGCGCGCTTGGGAGCGGCTGTCGGCATAGCCAAGCCGGTAGACCACATTGTCGAGTCTGCTTTCCAGCAAAGAGAGCAATGTAGCACCAGTCAAGCCTTTGCGCCGAGAGGCTTCCTCAAAGTAGCGACGGAACTGCCGCTCCAGCACACCATACATCCGGCGGGCTTTCTGCTTTTCGCGCAACTGCATGCCATATTCCGAAACCTTGCGACGCATGGCATTCTTGCGGCCATGATCACCCGGGGCAAAGGGACGACGATCCACAGCACACTTGGGGCTGAGGCAGCGATCGCCCTTCAAAAAAAGCTTCTGCCCTTCACGGCGGCAAAGTTTACAAACTGCATCGGTATATCGAGCCATCTTTCCTCCAAACCGGCTTTTGAACCCTGAACCGGCACGGTCAGCCGGTATTATCTCTACAAATTACAAAAAGCGTCAAATCAACCGGCTAGACAAGAAACGGTATCGCCGTTAACAACAGACGATACCTGGTCAATCTGATAAAAGGGACCGATGTACAGGTCCAGCCACTATAGACAAATTTTTCAACCAAAACCCAACACCCACAAGGCAATACGCAAGCGAGACGAAACCGTGCCGCTCCTGCGCCGCCCTCCTAAGATGTTTAGACCCGCCGCTTCTTGGGGGGACGGGTTCCGTTATGGGCAATCGGCGTAACATCGGTGATCGATGTTACCGACAGGCCAGCAGGAACCAGCGCGCGAATCGCACTTTCCCGGCCAGGGCCAGGACCCTTGACAAAGACGTCAACTTCCCGCATGTTATAATCACTCGATGCACTGCGCGCAGCAGCCTGGGATGCCAACTGAGCGGCAAAGGGTGTGCTCTTACGGCTGCCCTTAAAGCCTGCCGTGCCCCCGCTACCCCAGCTAACAACGCCACCCTGAGGATCGGTGATGGTTACAATCGTGTTGTTGAACGTGGCATGAATAAATACTTTCCCACGCGGCACATTCTTTTTTTCTCGCCGCACTGTGCGCCGCGTGGTACGCCGACGCTGTTGCTGTACTCGAGCCATCGTTACTCCTCTTACCAGACTAGGGAACGGTATTTGGTGTTATGTATTCGATATAGAAAAATTTCGAGTGCCGAATACACACACCCCTTACTTTATCTACTTGCGTGCACGCTTCTTGCCAGCCACCGTTCGGCGAACACCTCGACGGGTACGGGCATTGGTGCGTGTGCGCTGCCCGCGAGCGGGCAGATTGCGGCGATGACGCAAGCCGCGATAGCTGCCGATTTCAATCAGCCGCTTGATGTTCATACTCACTTCACGGCGCAAGTCACCTTCGACACGAAAATTCTTGTCGATGTACTCCCGCAGCAGGGCCAGTTGATTGTTGTCCAGGTCCCGAACACGGATACTGGGGTCGATGCCCACAGCTTCCAGAATCTGTTCACTGGTCGTTCGGCCAATGCCGTAAATATAAGTGAGTGAGATAACAACTCGCTTGTCGCGAGGAATATCAACACCTGCGATACGTGCCATAACAACTTCTCCTTACCGTCCTGTTGCTGGACCTATCCTTGCCGTTGTTTGTGCTTCGGGTTCTGACAAATCACGTAGACAATGCCACGCCGTCGCACAATCTTGCACTTTTCGCACATTTTTTTGACAGACGGTCGGACTTTCACACGCTTTCTCCTTAGAAACAAATCTATAGCGCAACTCTACTATTCTATCACACGGTCAGAGTAGCGTCAAGATTTCGGGGCCTTGATTGGTAATGGCTACTGAATGTTCAAAGTGGGCGCTCAAACTACGGTCTTTGCTGATGACCGTCCACTTGTCCTTCAACGTTTTGGTCTTATCGGTTCCCAACTGTACCATCGGCTCGATGGCAAGCACCAGACCCGGTCGCAGAACCAGACTGCTATCCGCATCGCCAGAAACATAATTCAAAACTTGTGGCGCTTCGTGCATGGCCCGGCCAATCCCGTGGCCCGTATACTCCCGCACAATGTACATATTGTGGGATTCCACATATTGCTGGATGGCCCGGCTGATATCGCGCACCTGATTGCCTGGTTTAGCCTGTTCAATGCCTGCCCACAGACTGGCCTCGGTGACATCCATTACCCGCTGGGCATCTTCGCTGATGTCGCCTACAGCATAGGTCCACCCACTATCACCGACAAAGCCCCGGTAGTAGGAGCCGATGTCAACACTGATGATATCACCCGCTTGCAAAACACGCTTGGCCTTCGGGATGCCATGCACCAATTCTTCATTAATGCTGGCGCAGATATTGGCGGGAAAGCCATTGTAGCCATAAAAGCTGGATGTAGCGTTGTGCTTGCGCAATATATCCAGGGCTATCTGGTCCAATTCCAGCGTACTCACCCCCGGCTTGATCGCTTCCTTCATTGCCACGTGAATGCGGGCCACGATACGCCCAGCCTCACGCATAATCTGAAGTTCACGTGGGTCTTTGAGCACAGGCTCGGCCCGTGCTTGCGTCCCATTGCTTTGGTGGCGAGCGTTGCGACGAAGCAACTGCCGACGTAGTTTGGTCATAATCCCACTATGCATGAACGGGCTGTACCCTTTCGGCTACGCCGTTGCTTCTTTCTCTGCCAACAGGCCCATCAACTCCGCCTGCACCTGAGCAATCGGGCGAGTTCCATCCATCTCGACCAGCAGGCCGTGGGCAAAGTAGTAGCCGATCAGCGGCGAAGTCTGTTTGTAATAGACATAGAGTCGGTTACGCACAGTCTCTGTCTTGTCATCGTCCCGCTGGTAAAGCTCTCCTCCGTCCAGATCACAGAGTCCGGATGTTTTGGGCTGGTTGAATTCGATGTGATAGACCGCACCGCACGAGCGACAGACCCGGCGACCAGTGATACGCAGCATGGCCTCTTCGTCGCTGATGTGGATGAGCGGAACCAAGGCAATGCCCCCATAGGGCGCTGTCATCTTGCCCAACGCTTCTGCCTGCATAAGATTGCGAGGGAAACCGTCTAAAATTGCTCCCCCAGCCGCATCCTCCTGTGTCAATCGATCTTCCACCATACGAATGGTCACCTCATCGGGGACCAATTCGCCTTTGTCCATATAACTCTTCGCCAGCAGCCCCAATTCGGTCGCATTTTTCAGGTTGTAACGGAAAATGTCGCCTGTTGAAACTTGTGGCAACCCCAATCGCTCTTCGAGCAATTTGGCCTGGGTTCCTTTTCCTGCGCCGGGAACTCCTAGCAAGACGAAGAATGTACGTCGATTCATATCTGCTCTCTTGATGTTGTATGTGCATCCCGCACCGAACCTCGCTCTAAACCGCGGCGATTATCGGGAAAGAGGACGCGTGAAACGTATGGGAATGTCCTTCTGCTCCACGTTTCACGCGTCACGCTGCGATTACGAACCTTCGCTGCCGCACCTAGCGGATAAAGCCTTCGTAATTACGCATCATCAATTGCGCTTCGATCTGTTTCATCGTATCCAACACAACACCCACCACAATCAGCAGACCAGTGCTGCTGATAATCAGCGTATTGAAGCTGTCCACACCGCCGCCAAAGATCAGACCGGCCAAGTAAGGCAAAACCGCTACCAAGCCCAGGAAGAGGGCGCCGACCAATGTAATCTTGGAGAGAATGTTGTTCAGAAAAGCTTCGGTGCGCGGGCCAGGCCGGATACCGGGAATAAAGCCGCCCTGCTTTTGCAGCGTATCCGGTAGATTTTGCTGACGGAACATCACATCCGTATAGAAGTAGGTGAACGCGACCGTCAACACAAAATAGGCAAGCCAGTAAAGGAAGGCCTGGGGGCTGAGGGCAGTGTAGAAAAAGTTGGCAACCCGGCCCAGCCAATCCTCACGCAAAATGAAGTAAGAAGCCAGGGTATTGGGCAGAATCAGCAGACTTTGAGCGAAGATCAGCGGAATCATACCGGCGGTGTTAACGCGCATGGGCACGTATGTACTCTGACCGCCCATCATCACCAGCCGATTGCCGCGCATTGTCCGCACCCGTTTGCCATATTGCACGGGTATTCGCCGCTGCCCCTCCTGCACCCAAACAATCAGCGCCACCGTCAAAACGGTAATGATGCTGAAGATAAACAATTGAGTAAATCCTTGCTGGTAAAGCAGGCGAATCTGATTAGGCACGGATGCCACGATACCAGCAAAGATAATCAGAGAAACACCGTTACCGATGCCCTGTTCGGTCAACATCTCGCCCATCCACATGGCGAGCATTGTACCCGCTGTCATGCTGATAATAATCGTCAGCGTCGGCAGCAGTGCATCACCTGTGAACCCCCAGTTGGACAACACAGCACCTGTACCCGTGCCCAAAGGCCGGCTCAACAGCGTAGATTGACCGATGGCCTGAAGAATCGCCAAGGGAATAGTCAGATAATGGGTATACCGATTGAGTACCTGTCGGCCCTGGTCTCCCTCTTTCGTCAGCGCTTCCAATTGGGGCACAATTGGTTGGAGCAACTGCATAATAATCGATGCAGTAATGTACGGGTAGACACCCATCGCCATTACGCTGAATTGGGAGAGCGCACCACCGCTGAAAAAGTTCAGCAGGCTGAGCAGGATATTCTGATCAGTCGAGCGGAAAATTTGATCCAACACATCCCGATTGACACCGGGCAACGGGATATGGGCTGCCAGACGATAGGCGATCAAAATCCCTAATGTTGTCAATAATTTCCGCCGCAGATCGGGCAGACGGAACGCGTTACGCACTGCATCAAGCATTGAATTCCTCCGTTGTTAGGACAAATCCAGGAGTTTGCCTGGATGGGCATAGAATGCTACACACCCCGGCAACGACCACCAACGACGGAACACTAGGATCGCGGCAGATTCTTGTTGATTTCGTAGGGCAGAATCTCGATAGAACCACCCGCGGCTTCAATCTTTGCCGTTGCACTTTTGCTGGCCCGATGCACCTTTACATGCAGGGCCTTGTCCACTTCGCCTTGGCCCAACAGCACCACGGGATCCGAAAGCTTGCCCAGCAGACCGTTTACATAGAGGCTGGCCGGAGAAACCTCCGCGCCACCTTCAAAGCGCTCGCCCACCTGATCCAGATTGACGGGCACATAATAGACTTTGAAACGGTTGTTGAAACCCCGCAACTTGGGCAGCCGCTTGACAAGCCGTAACTGACCGCCTTCAAATGTGGCTGGTACGCCGCCGCCAGAACGTGAATTCTGTCCCTTTGTACCGCGGCCCGATGTCTTGCCGACACCAGAACCAGTGCCACGACCTACTCGCTTGCGCTTGTGGGTTGCACCCTTATTGGGGCGCAGATCGTGTAACTTCATGGGTATTGACTCCTAAACACATGAAAAAAAGGTTGCAAAACCGGGCTTTTTACAAATAATTAAAAACCCGGTTTTGCAGACCCGTCAATTATTCTTCGGTAACTTCAAGCAAATGCGAAACTTTGGCAATCATGCCGCGCACAGCCGGAGAATCGTCCTTCGCCACCGATTGGGAGATTTTCTTCAAGCCGAGGGCCAGAACAGTTGCCTTCTGGCTCTTCTCATATCCAATCGGGCTTTTGACCAATTTTACATGCAGCTTCTTAGCCATGCGTCTGTTCTCCTCGATGCCAGAAGGGAGCCAGATGCTCCGGAGCAACACCCCGGCGCTGGGCTTCCACTTCGTAGTTCTGGAGTTGCTTCATAGCGGCAAAGGTTGCCTGTACCACATTCAGGATATTGTCGCTGCCCAGAGACTTGGACAAAATGTCCTTTACCCCTGCTGCTTCGACAACCGCGCGCACACCACCACCGGCAATAACGCCGGTTCCGGGGCTGGCTGGTTTGAGCAGCACTTCGCCTGCGCCAAACTGGGCCTGAATCGAATGGGGAATGGTTGTCCCCAGCAGGTTGACATCGACCATCGCTTTGCGCGCCCGGTCGCTGGCCTTGCGGATGGCGTCCGGCACTTCACGCGCCTTGCCTACACCCACACCCACTTTGCCTTTATTGTCACCAATGACGACCACGGCCCGAAAGGCAAAGCGGCGACCACCCTTGACGACTTTAGCTGTACGAGCAATATGGACAACCCGCTCATCCAACTCCTCGCGCGGTTCTTCCTTTTCTTCTCGATCTCGCCGTCGTTCTCGACGTGCCATAATTCTCTCCTCGCCTGGTCCTAGAAGTTCAGTCCGCTTTCGCGGCTCGCATCGGCCAATGCCTTGACACGTCCGTGATACTGATAACCGCCCCGATCAAAAACCACACTCTCGACGCCTTTTTCTTTGGCTCGCTGGGCAACCAGCTTACCAACTTCCTTGGCCTCTTCTACTTTGGACAAACTGCTCAAACTATCGCGCAGCGACGGGTCTAAAGTAGAGGCAGCAGCAATCGTGCTGCCGTCGTCGTCATTGATCACCTGGGCGTAAATATGCACCAGACTGCGGAAGACGTTCAAACGCGGGCGGTCAGCAGTGCCGTGGATTTTGCGGCGGACCCGCTGATGGCGACGTATGCGCCCTTGGGCACGAGTCTCTTTCGCCATAATTCTGTCTCTCCTATCCATTACTATCTGTGCCAAAAAGCGGCAGGGCATCCAACAGTCCTACTGCTTTCGGTCAGGAACAATCGAAAATTACTTGGCGCCCTTACCAGACTTACCGGCTTTGGACCGTACATATTCGCCCTGATAACGAATACCCTTGCCCTTGTAGGGTTCAGGCGGGCGCTCCATGCGAATCACTGCGGCCAATTGGCCCACAGCCTCTTTATCAATCCCGCTGATGGTGACTGTACGGCCATCGCGCGAGACCTCAAAAGACATATCTTTGCTCGGCGGTGCATAGACCACATCGTGGCTCTTGCCTACCTGAAGTTGCAAGTCCATGCCCTGTAACTGGGCACGATAGCCCACACCCTGAATTTCCAGTATGCGACTGAAACCGGCTGTGACACCCACCACCATATTATTCAACAACGAACGGGTCAACCCGTGCAACGCCTTGTGATGACGCAAGTCGGTGGGGCGCGCAACGGTAACTTCGCCATTCTCCTGGGCGATGGACATATCCCGATTGAATTTCTGGCTCAGTTCACCTTTTGGTCCTTTGACCCGGACTAAATTATCTTTCCCAATCTCTACCGAAACATTGCTCGGCACAGGAATGGGCATACGTCCGATCCGTGACATTCCTATCCTCCCCGCGCTACCAAACGTTGCACAAAAGCTCGCCACCCACGTGCTCTCTGCGAGCCTGGCGACCAGTCATTACGCCTCTGGGTGTCGAAACAATATTGATTCCCAAGCCACTACGTACCCACGGAATCTCCCGATAACTGACGTAGACACGTCGGCCCGGTTTGCTAACCCGCTCCAAATCGGTAATCACAGGCTTGGCTTTCCCCGTGTATTTCAGCCCAAGTATCAGATTGGCCTGGGGTTTGTCATCGGTGACGTTAAAGCCAGCGATAAAGCCTTCTTCGGTCAAAATCTTGGCCAAGGCCACTTTTACTTTGGAACTGGGGAGCACAACACGTCGGTGTTGTGCCATTGATGCGTTACGGATGCGCGTCAGCATATCCGCAACGGGGTCGGTCATCATACTCGATGCTCCTTAACTCTTGCAGCCCACAGATGTCGGCTGTAGTTAGTGATCAAGCTGGCGAATTTACCAGCTCGATTTGACAACACCCGGCAGGTTGCCCTTCAGGGCTTCCTGACGGAAACAGATGCGGCAGAGGCCAAACCGGCGCATGTATCCGCGTGGACGACCACAAGTCTGACAGCGGTTGCGCACCCGAACTTCATACTTACGTTTCGTCTCTCGAGCAATCATACTTTTCTTTGCCACAGATTTCCTCTTTTCCTATCTCGAACGCCAGTGAAAAAACCAGGTTTCCCCACAGCCCTATTGAGTATTCCACAAAAGGCTCGTTGGTAAACTCGATTTTTTGACCTTTCTCAATCGGTCATCTAACGCCGTTGGAACGGCATATCCATCAAAGCGAGAAGACGACGACCCTCTTCGTCGGTCTGCGCAGAGGTCACAATTGTGATCTCCATGCCCCGCACTTTGTCGATCTTGTCATAATCAATTTCGGGAAAAATCAACTGCTCGCGCAGCCCTAAACTATAATTGCCGTGTCCATCAAAGGCGTCCGCCGAAATGCCACGGAAATCCCGCTGACCTGGCAAGGCAATCGCGATCACCCGGTCCAGGAAATTCCACATACGATTGCCACGCAGAGTCACTTTGACGCCGATCGGCTGTCCTTCGCGCAATTTGTACGTTGCAATAGACTTGCGCGCCTTTGTGACAACTGGCTTCTGGCCGGTAATAATTGTCAGATCATTGGTGGCGTTTTCAATAGCCTTGCTGTTCGTCAACGCCTCGCCCATGCCAATATTCACACTAATCTTTTGTACACGAGGCGTCTGCATCACGTTCTGATAGCCAAACTCTTTCATCAGAGCAGGAACAATTTCCTCGTTATATCTCACTTTCAAACGGGGCATTGGCCCCCTTGCGCCATTCTCGCTCACGTTAAATCTCCTTGCCCGCAAATATCGACGAGTCCGATACCAGGTCAGGCGTTAAAAGGCATCGCCTCTACTGAATAAACTGCTGTCGAATAAGCTGTACTGAATTAACTATTGTCTGGAGACGGCAGAGGGTCGCCGGTTTTGCGATCAAAACGAACCCGGTCCTCACCTTCAACCCGATATCCAGCACGGGTTGCGCCGCCGCTGCCCACTAAAGCCACATTGCTGATGTGGATCGGGGATTCCTTCTCAATACGCCCAGTCTGGGTATTAACCCGGCCTGTGGCCTTCTGATGCTTGACAACCAGATTGGTCCCAGCCACAATGACATAGACTCGGTTGGGATCATAGCTGCCATTTTTTTTCTTCTTGCGGATGACAGACTGGACAGCGCCGCGTCGGCCTTTGTCGTTGCCTGCAATCACTTCTACCTCGTCGCCACGAGAAATCTTAACTTTCATGTCCTTGTTCCTCTGCTTCTGCACTCACACTGTGGCCACGGCATGGCCCGGCTGCTCTCTGGCGCTTGCGAAGCTCTACAGAACTTCAGGGGCCAGGGAAACAATCTTCATATAGCCACCGTCGCGCAATTCCCGCGCCACCGGCCCAAAGATACGCGTGCCCCGCGGGTTCTTGTTCTCGTCAATAATCACAGCCGCATTCTCATCAAAGCGAATGTAACTGCCATCTTTGCGCCGCAATGCCTTACGGGTACGTACAATCACCGCCCGCACCACATCGCCCTTTTTCACCGAGCCGGTGGGGCTGGCGGATTTGACACTGGCAACAATAATGTCGCCCACGGAGCCATAACGCCGCATACTGCCGCCTTTGACCCGAATTGTCAGAATTTCTTTCGCACCGGTATTGTCGGCTATGCGCAACCGACTCTCTTGCTGGATCATCTCTCTATCCTTGCCTTCTTGAACGTCTACCTTTGCCGGTCTGCCCAATGTGGACAGAGTGCAGGCTTAGATGACGACGGCCCGTTCCAAAATTGTTTCCACGAAGAATGTCTTGTCCTTGCTGATAGGACGGCATTCGCGAATCTGCACCACATCCCCAATGCGAGCATCATTCGTCTCGTCGTGGGCCTTGTATTTCTTGTGGCTTTTCATCACTTTGCCATACAGGGGGTGGCGAGAAACCCGCTCCACCTGGACAACGATGGTTTTTTCCATCTTGTCGCTGACCACTTTTCCTACCAACGCTCGTCGTTGTTCTCGCATGACGCTTTCGCTCCTCTTCCTACTCAGCAGCCAGTTCCACGGATAGCTCTTGCTCCCGTAGAATTGTTTTGATCCGCGCAATCTCTTTGCGCACTTGCCGGTTGCGGGCTGTATTGGTCAGTTGGCCGCTGGCTTTCTGGAAACGCAGGTTAAAAAGTTCCTGATACCCGTCATCCAATTTGGAAGCCAATTCGCCCAATCCCAAAACTCGCAATTCATGTGCCTTCATTTCTCGCTCTCCTTCTTTACATGCTCTCTTTATGCATGTTCTCTATGCATCGTCGCGAGAGATAAACTGCGTACCCATGGGCAGCTTGTGAGCCGCCAGACGAAAGGCCTCGCGCGCCTGTTCTTCCGTTACACCAGCCATCTCGAACAACACACGCCCTGGCTTGACAACCGCAACCCAGTGATCCACAGCGCCCTTACCAGAACCCATGCGGGTCTCGGCAGCACGCATTGTCACGGGCTTGTCGGGGAAGATGCGAATCCAAAGCTTGCCACCGCGCCGCAAATAGCGCACAATAGCGCGGCGGGCTGCTTCAATCTGTCGGCTAGTCACCCAATGGGGTTCGGTGGCAAACAGACCATACGTACCAAAGTCGATGTTGCTGCCCCGAATCGCCTTGCCCCGCATCCGTCCGCGGTGCATCTTGCGGAATTTAACACGTTTCGGCATTAACATAAAATCGTTCTCCCTTACCGATACTACTGGACTCCTACTCGACAGCCATCGCAGCATATCGACTATGATACTCATCGCCAGGCAGCACTTCGCCGTGATAGACCCACACCTTGACACCAACAATGCCATAGGTGGTCAACGACTCTGCCGTGCCATACACAATGTTGGCCCGCAGGGTATGACGGGGGACTTGGCCCTCACGGATGCTGTCAACACGGCCCATTTCGCTGCCGCCTAACCGCCCGGCAACAGTAATCATGATGCCTGCTGCGCCCGAACGCATGGCCCGACTGGCCGACTGCTTCATGGCTCGCTTCCAACTGACACGCCGTTCCATCTGCTCGGCAATGCTCTCGGCCACCAACGTCGCCTCAATCTCTGGATTAGAAATCTCGTTGACATCGATCTTGACCTTCTTCTGGGTCATGTCCTGCAATTTGACCCGCAGCGCATTGACGTTCGTGCCCTTACGGCCGATAATAATGCCAGGCTTGGCCGTGTTAATGATCACGTGAACCTGGTTCGGCTGGCGCTCGATTTCCACCATGCTGATACCGGCTTTGGGCAGGTCTTTGGCGACCAAGGCCCGAATGCTCCGGTCTTCTCTCAGGTGTTCGACATAGGCAGGGCCAGCAGCAAACCAACGACTTCGATGCTCCCGGACAATTCCTAGTCTAAATCCGTTTGGGTGTACTTTACGTCCCACATCTCCTCCTTGTTAGTCGTTCTCTCGCTCGTCAAGCACAACAGTGATATGGGACGAGCGGCGCAACCAGGGCTTGAACCGGCCGCGAGCACCAAAACGACGCCACTTGCGCGTCGGTGCTTCGTCCGCCACAATTTTGCTGATATACAAATCCTTGGCATCCAGGCCAAAGTTTTCGACCGCATTGGCAATGGCGCTTTTGATCGTCTTAGAGACATCTTGGGCTGCCCGCTGAGGCATAAACTGCAAAATTGCCACTGCTTCTTCCGCCGACCTGCCCCGCATCTCATTGAGTACAAGGCGTGTTTTCTGAGCGCCCAGACCCGTAAATTTGTTGACTGCTCGCACTTCCATCGTCTATCCTCACTCTCTATCCAGAGTCCGTGCTACATCCAGTGCCCGTGCATCTAGTGTGCAACTAGCGCGCCCGGGTGCCTCGTTCGGAACGAACATGACCACGAAAGAAACGGGTCGGCGCAAATTCACCCAGCTTGTGCCCTACCATATTCTCCGACACAAAAATCGGCACATGGCGCCGTCCATCATGCACAGCCAAAGTATGGCCGACAAACTGGGGAAAGATCGTCGAGGCGCGCGCCCAAGTCTTGATTACTTTGCGGTCGCCCGACCGATTCATTGCCTCAATCTTCTTGAGAAGCTTGGGGGCTACGAAAGGCCCTTTCTTCAGTGAACGTCCCATCTCTTATCTCCGTTTCCGGCTGCTACTGCGCCGTACAATCTGCTTGTCCGTTCGCTTATTACCTCGAGTGCGCTTGCCCAATGCGGGCTTGCCCCAAGGAGTCTTTGGCCCAGCCATACCGATTGGCGAACGACCCTCACCACCTCCATGCGGATGGGAAGAAGGGTCCATTGCCAGACCGCGTACACCGGGGCGGATGCCCAACCAGCGCTTGCGACCAGCTTTGCCCAATGTCATATTGGCGTGTTCCACATTGGAAACCTGACCAATCGTCGCCATACAATCCATCTGAATAAAGCGAACCTCACCGCTGGGCAGACGAACCTGGGCACTTGTGCCCTCCTTCGCCACCAACTGGGCAGAGACACCCGCGCTGCGGGCAATCTGTGCGCCACGGCCAGGATACAATTCGATGTTGTGTACCTGCGTACCCAACGGAATGTTGCGAATCGGCAGGGAATTGCCAGAGCGAATCTCTGCATCCGGGCCAGACATGAGCGCGTCGCCCACCTGAATGCCCAAAGGCGCAATGATGTAGCGCTTTTCGCCATCATCGTAGGTCAACAGAGCAATACGGGCTGTGCGATTGGGATCGTATTCAATCGAGGAAACCCGTGCAGGCACGCCCCACTTATCACGCTTGAAGTCGATCAAGCGATAGCGTCGTTTGTGTCCGCCGCCCCGGTGACGCACAGTAATGCGCCCCTGATGGTTGCGACCAGCGCGCTTGTTCAGAGCAACGGTCAGCGAACGCTCCGGCGTGTTGCTGGTTATTTCCTCAAAGGTCGAAACGCTCATCCCTCGACGTCCCGGCGAGGTCGGGCGATATATCTTAATAGGCATCGTATCAGATCTCCTTTTGCAACGGTCCTCTGACCAGTTTAGACACCCTCAAAGAGTTGGATGCTGTCACCGGCGACCAGAGTCACGATGGCCTTTTTCCACTTCGGCTTACGTACAACGACTCGCCGACCACGCCGACCAGTCTTGGCCGGCATCACCATCACACGCACACTCTCCACACGCACTTTGAAGGCGGTTGCTACTGCATCGCCGATCTCGTGCTTGTTCGCCCGCATATCGACTTCGAAAGTGTAGCTGTTGTCAAAGTCGGCGGCGTCGTATGATTTTTCCGTGACCACCGGGCGTCGAATAACTTCATAAATATGCATTGAATTCTCCTGTTCCCGGTCTTAGCCCAACCAGGCGTGGATGTGTTCCACTGCTGCCTGGGGCATTACCACAATGTCATAGCCAAGCAGATCACGCACATTCAGATAACCGCTCTCCAACACCTTGGCATTAGGCAGATTATTAATGCTGCGCTCCACTGGCATACTGCGCTCGGCCAAAAGAACCAGTACACTCTGGCCGTTCAGACCCAGATTTTCCAACGTCTTGACCATCGCCTTTGTCTTGGGCGCATCCATCGAGAGATTGTCCAGAACGACAATCTGCTCGCTGCTGGCCTTGACAGACAATGCGCTGCGCAGAGCAGCCTGCCGCATCTTCTGGGGCATCTTCTGAGTATATTTGCGCGGGGTCGGTCCAAAGACAATACCACCACCCACAAAGTTGGGAGAGGTGGTCGAACCCTGACGGGCGCGGCCCGTCCCCTTTTGCTTCCACGGTTTGCGTCCACCGCCCCGCACCTGAGCACGGGTCTTTGTCGAATGGGTTCCCAACCGGGCGTTCGCCAACTGGCGCAACAACGCCTGGTGCATCAGGCCACGATTCACTGGAGCGCCAAAAACGGCTTCACTCAGTTCAATTTCGCCGACCTGTTCACCGGCCATATTCTTCATTACGAGTTGCATCTCATCGCCTCCTGTACAGGTCTACGCCTTCTTGGCCGGTCGGATAAAGACAAGACCAGTGCGCGGGCCGGGCACAGCGCCCTTGACGGCGATCAGGTTCCGCTCAGCATCCACCAGTGCAATCTTCAAATTCTGAACTGTCACCTGCTCATTGCCCATACGTCCGGGGCCTTTGGCTCCGGGCCAGGTATGACCGGGCGAAGTACCAGCGCCACGGGAGCCAGGTGCGCGTTCGCGGTCCGACTGGCCGTGGGTCTTGGGACCACCTGCAAAGTGATAACGCTTCACAGCACCAGCAAAACCTTTACCCTTGGAAATGCCAGTCACATCCACAATCTCGCCTTCATCAAAAATGTCGGCTTTGATTACGTCGCCCAGTGTAACGGTAGGCAAATCGCTACCCCGCAGTTCACGCAGGTGGCGTAATGCGGGTGCATCAGCCTTGCGCAAATGACCCATCTCACCTTTTGTCAATTTACGTTCTGCCACTTCGTCATAGCCGATCTGCACCGCATTGTAGCCGTCGATGTCAGCCGTCTTGACTTGAGTAACATAGCACGGACCGGCTTCAATTACTGTTACCGGAACTGCTTCCCCGCTCTCGTTAAAGAGTTGGGTCATACCAACTTTTCTACCCAGAATACCTTTCACGTGCTCCTCCAGGACTGACGGCAAACCAGAGCATTTGGCTCTCGCCTACCACATCATCCACCAAAAGTGAAGGCTGCAAATTACAAGTTACAAGTCGTCGTTATTTTTGACCTGCCACCTGCCACCTGCCACCTTAAAGCTTAATCTCAATATCCACACCGGCGGGAAGATTCAGCCGGGTAAGGTTCTCAATCGTTTTGCTGCCAGGATCAAGCACATCGATCAACCGTTTGTGCGTGCGAATCTCAAACTGCTCACGGCTGTCTTTGTCAATAAAAGATGACCGCATAACGGTAAACTTTTCAATACGGGTCGGCAAAGGCACCGGCCCTACGACCTGCGCACCGGTCTGCTCTGCGGCAGAGACAATTTGTCTGGCCGATGCATCCAAAACCCGGTGGTCAAATGCCTTGAGTTTGATGCGAATTTTCTGCTTTGCCATCGACTCTTCCTTCTGAAGTAACGGGAGCGAAAACGGGGATAAGCATCCTGTCGCCGACTCCGATAACTGCGTTCAAAACAGCGCCAGGGCCGGTTGGTTGAACCGACCCTGACAGTTGTTGACTTACTTTGTGATCTCGGTGATGACACCGGCAGCCACCGTACGGCCACCTTCGCGAATGGCAAACCGGCCACCATTCTCCAGCGCCACCGGCGCAATCAACTCCACACTCATCTGCA
>Ga0209702_10003838_pt1 | contig 23014 bp, 18 predicted proteins | sample FRY01_FD_187210 | JGI IMG/M metagenome (GOLD analysis project Ga0209702, IMG submission 187210) | Freshwater microbial communities from Lake Fryxell liftoff mats and glacier meltwater in Antarctica - FRY-01 (SPAdes) (version 2) | ecosystem: Environmental > Aquatic > Freshwater > Ice > Glacier... | reverse complement strand
GTCGGCCTCGTTTTCGTAGTGTCGATTCAAGGTTGTATTGACGTGCGGTTGTTTCGACCCAACCGGCATCACCAAAAGGCTGGCCCCTGGCGATGCTTCGCTTCAACTGCTCTGCCTCCTTTTCGCTCACCACCCGATTCACCCCTTCGAGCCAATTAGGAAGACGCGGTACCAGCCATTTGGCGAGCTTGATCCCACAGTGTCCACCCAACCAGTTGAATAGCCCACCGAACCTCCAGTCCTCCGCTTTTTCCACTCACCCTCCGGCCAAAGCATTGCGTTCAGTCAACTGGGAACTTCTGCAGTCCTTCGTTCAAGACCCGCTCGAACGCTTCATAGTCGCCATCCTTGCGAAGAATCGCGTCTTGCTGATGACCACGATTTAAAGCATGGTCAAAGATGTCCTGCAACAGAGGCACGTGGTGGTCGGGGCATTCTGGTCTCCTTTTGAAGTTCTGATGCATCACGAATTACCCAGTCAACCTTTTTGGCTCCTGACCCTTTTTCCTGTTCCTTTTTGGCTCCTGACCCTTTTTCCTGTTCCAAAAGGCATGATGATCCTGTTCGGGATCCTGTGCGCGTTTGGTATCAATAATCTGAACAAGCTGAAACAATGGCGGATGTGACTCAGCCATAGTTGTCACGGCTTTGGCGACAACAAAACATCTGGCTCACTTCGTTCCTGATGCTTTTTCAGGTATGTTTGCACCTGCCCCGAGGTCGATGAAAAAGAACCCGGTCGGTTCATTCCAACCCAGCAGGAGACCGTCCTGCGAAAAGGCAGGTTCTGCACTGCAGCCCGGGCGATTGAAAGAGAGCACAACGTCGCCAGTCGCAGCGTCGAACAGACGGACCAGGTTATCGCAGCCAGTCGCGGCGATGCGTTTGCCGTCCGGCGTAAACGACAAACCGACGACATAGTTTGCAAACGGTCCCGCATTGAAGAGCGGCTTGTCCTGAGTCACGTCAAAGACGGCCAGGAACTTGTTGACGTTGCCGCGCGGGGCACTTGCAATCCTCCTGCCATCGGGGCTGAATTCCAGGCCCATCGTGTAAGATGCGTGCGGCAACGAGCGTACCTCTGCGCCAGTTTTGGCGTCGTGCAGCTTGATGTCAAACATACCGCCTGTGGCCAGCATGTCCCCGACCGGGCTGAACGCAAGCCCTTCACCAAAGTTATAACGCTCTCCGACAGCGGCGATCTTTTTCGGAGCATCGTCGGTCAACGACCAGAGCTGCAATTCCGACTTGCTTTCGCCAACGAACGCGGAACCATCCGGAGCTGCCGCGAGCTCGCGCACTGGCCACTCTTCCCCGAGCGAAACTTTCTGGACAATTTCCCACGTGGCCGCATCCCAAACCAGGACTTCTCCGTTCTGGTGACCGGAAAAGAATCGCTTGCCATCGTGACTGAATGTACCTGCGAACACAGTCGAAGGCTGCGGATGCATTTTTACAATCGGGTCCGATTCCGGGGAGGCCAGATCATGGATCCTCAATCCACCGTCTCGGCAGATAAAGACCAATTGTCGAGTGACGGGATTGAGGACCCCATAGCGAGTTTCTACTTCCGGCTTCGCGATTTTGCGGATCAGGTCAGGAGCCGCCGCACCGTCCACAGAGCCTTTCTCTGCGCGAGACGTCAGATAGTGAAACTCAAAACTGCGCTGAGATTCTCCCGTCGCTGCAAGCCGTTGCTTTGCATCAGTGATTTTTCCGGCATTGAGGTTTGCATGAATTTCGCTGGTCTCGCGAGCGTATTCCGCAGACTTTTCGTCTGCTTTGCACGCAAAGACCGATCCAAGCAACCAAGCGGTGCAGATCGGAAATTTCAGAGCTGCGAGCCAGCTCTTCAAGAAACGAAAACGAAGGTCACGTGTCTGTTTGATCATTGCATCGAATCCTGAAAAACGAAAAAGGCGTTTTCCGGATCCTATCACACATTCGAACCAGGCCGCAATCTGGACACATTACATTCATCGACGTGGAAGCAGCCTGATTTGTGGCACGACGCCGCTGCAGTCGCAATCGGCCACGACCGGGCAATCGATACGAGCTGCCTGAATTTACGTCCTTTCCAAAGGTATCCAGCGTCATGACGGCATCACGCTCAGGTCCTTGTCAAATTTTTGTGACACGCGGGTCACATGAATTGCTCGCGTGGCTCGACCTTGTTACTGTAGTCATGCTCAGCTGCAGAATCCCTATCGAGACCGGAGCCAGGATCATGGGAAGCGTTTCCGACATACTGAAAGAGAAGCAGAAGCATTCTTTGTATTCGACTCATCCGCACGAAACTGTGCTGGCGGCGACTCAGAAAATGAACGAGCACCGCATTGGTGCGTTGCTGGTGATCGATGATGAAGAAAACCTGGCCGGCATCTTTACCGAACGCGACGTACTGCGGCGTGTCGTGGCAGTGGAACGAGCACCGTCGAGCGTCCAGGTGGGGGAAGTGATGACCAGGGAAGTCGCCTTCTGCGGGCCCGAGACGTCGATCGAGGATGCCCGCAGCATTTTCCGCCAGTACCGCATTCGCCATCTTCCGGTAGTGGACGACAGCGGCAAGGTCCAGGGGCTGATCTCCATCGGTGACCTGAATGCTCATCACAGCAATCACCAGGAAGTCACCATCCACTTTCTCCACGAGTACATGCTCGGACGCACGTGATGTCAGCGGAAAGAATCCTGATGTTGGAAGCTTATTCGGCCCTCTTCTTTTTCTTCCTGGCGGGCTTGCCTCCGTCTGTCGATTGAGCGAATCGTTGGTAAATTTCAACAGGTCGAGCGTCTGCAAACTGATCGAGCGCAGATTGCAGTTTCCTTGCAGCTTCCTTGCAGCTTCCTTGCAGCGACCGCCGGTGCGACCGCCGGTGCGACTTCAAGCGAACTGATCCGCAACGGGTTTTTCTCATCCGGATCGTCGGCCAGATCGAAGAACTCGCCCGTTCGGTAGAGTTTGAAATTGTGATTGAAGGCGCACTCGCGGACGGTCATGTCGGCGTTTTGTCTCGGTGAATACCAGGTGTAAAGCCATTCACGCGGCGTTCCGGATTCCCCGCGAAGTTGAGGCAGAAAGCTGACGCCATCAATGCTGGCTGGTTCGACGACGCCAGCCGCTTCGCAAATCGTCGGCAGGAAATCTGTACTGCTGATTAGGTCCGTGTTCACGCGACCCTGTTTTAACGCAGCGGGCCAGTTCACAATGCATGGGACATGTGTGCCGCGATGAGTCGTCCTGCCCTTGCCGCCTTTGAAGTCCGTGCCATTGAAGCGGCTGGTGATGCTTCCGAGCGTGCCGTTATCGCCAATGAAAATGAGCAGCGTGTTTTCGCGCAGCTTGAGTTCATCGAGCTTCGCGACGACGCGACCAACCAACTGATCCGCATAAGCCGTCATGTCAGCGAAGTGCTTCACATTCTGCTGTTCTTTCTCGGATCTTGTTTTCGGATCCCAGTCGATGCTGTCCGGAGTCGACTGGAAGGGGCTGTGCGTCAGTATCACACGTACCAGGGGACGCAGCTCATTTCTGCATCAATGAGCATCGCGGTAGGGACGGCTGTTGCCAGCCGCCCCCGCACAGATCCGTACTTGAGGAACTACCTCATACGGCTCCTCCGTCAGGTCGAACGATCGCGGAAATTCCGCTACCAGTCGTGATTGCCGTGCCACTCCAATTGATGCTCGATTTGGCTCAGAGTCCGAAGCATCGGTGACAGTTCAGCAAGACTTCCTTTCGGTGACCTCCTTCCCTCGACAGATTCCGCCACGGCGGTTGCCGCGTTGTTCACCTGTATCGACAGCACTACGAAGTCATCTGACTTCCCAAAAGCGTTCATGCTAACATTGCCCTCGGAGAGGTTCGTTGGCCGCTCAAGGAGTGAACCGCCATGCGGCTTTGCACCTGAGGCTGATGGGATCTCCCGCCCCGTTTTCCAGAGTAACGCAGGCGCGTTTGGAATCTCCACGCATGCACAGGTTCTCGGACTCCGCCGTGTTCGTTCGCACCTTGCCAATAACGGTACGCTCGATGTGGCCTTCTCCCTGACACAACAGGATCGGCACACGGAAGTGGTGCCCGTGTTCAATTACAAAACCGGGAGCTCAATGGCTGGCCTGCGTTACCCTTCGCACGGATGCTCAAGACAGTCCGGTCACCCGGTCCGCCCCTCCGCTGAAGGCCGAAGCAGTTGGCTAAACTTTCTTCGCAAGACACTTGCATTCTCTATTCCAAACCGGTTTTATCCCGGCACACTGTGTCCCCTGTACGATTCCCTGGAGAGAGACGCATTCCAGGCAAGAAGATTGAAGGTAAGAAGATTAGGGGACTCAATTGCGACTAATTTTCTACCCAAAACTTTTGGCCTTAATAAACTCAATCAATGCGAAACGGTAACTGACAGGCAGAAAAACGGAGGCAGAAAAATAATCGCATCCGTCGCGTCTTAGTTTCCTGTCTCACTTTTTCTCTCAACCCCATCACCCGACCTGCGGCAACGTTCTCCTCCCGATCTCGGGCGAGACCTGAGGCTCATATGACGCCTGTTTAGCGGGCCTTTCGAATGCATTGAAACGATTCTGCAGATTGTAACGGCGCGATGAGGTTCGGCATCGTGAATGGCTAGAGAGACGTCCGTCAAAGGGTCATTGTCTGAGCTAGGTTGCAGAAGGCCGGATGATCGCCATTCATTCGGAGGACCCTTCTGCCCGCCACACTTTTTGGCACTACTCCTGACCGTTCGACGCCATGACTCAGACCTCTGCTAATAGCACTGTACTCCCGGTCCCGCGTTGGTTGCACAACGGAATTCTGTTGTTGCTGACTCTGGTTGCTGCAAATCTTTTAGCATGGCGAAGTATTGAACCGGATCTGTGGGGCCACATTCAATATGGTGAAGACTGGATTCACGGGGGCACAATGCCGACGACTGCCAGTCATACGTATTCGACTCCCAATCAGCCGTGGGTCAATCACGAAAACCTGTTCGAACTTGCCGTCGCATTTGGACAGCGAACAATCGGCGGCTACGGTTTGATGATCTTCAAATGTTTGTCCGGATTGTGGCTGTTGTGGATGATGGTGCGCAATGCATCACGGCTGGCAGTTCCAGCAATCGCTGCTGCTGTCGCCATGATTCCAGTCGCAGCAGGTCTGGCTGAATTCTGGCTCATGCGACCTCAGCTCTTCAGCTTCCTGTTCTTTGGCTTGATGCTGCTTGCATTCGATCGTGCGTTTCGAGCCTGGGCGATTTCTAAGACCGTGCAGACAAAATGGCTGTGGCTGTGTATACCGATATTGATCGCGTGGACGAACGCACATGGTGGATTTGCTGCCGGACTTTGTGTTTTCATCGCGGTGCTGGGTCTGCGCGGCATTGAGTTGTCGTGGCATCAGCGTCGTGAGGCAACTGGAATAATTCTGCATTTCGCTGTGCTTGGAGTCGCGGCGATCCTGTCTGTTCTTATAAACCCGTATGGCTGGGAACTGCCGTATTGGATGATCGTTTCGCTCAGTCAGCCTCGGCCTGAAGTTTCGGAATGGGCCAACATTCTTGATGGCGGAGGCGTCTTGTTTCCGTTTCTAGCGTTGTCGATCTTGTCGATCGCGGGTGTCTGTCTGACGCGATTCAAACGTGACTGGGTTCAAATTGTTGTACTGGCTTTGATCGCGGTTCAGGCCATCGGGCACCTTCGTCACCTGGCATTTTTTGCGATCGCATTCGGGTTTTGGATGCCGCAACATGTGTGGTCACTGTGGCACAGGTTGGTGGAATGGCGGCCGACCCTAGGAGTCCATCAAGAATTTACAGGCCGAGCGGCAAAGCTCATCGGGATGGAACTCTTCGCAGTTGCCGCAGCACTTGTGGCACTGCTAGGTTACACGTTTGTGACGTTTGGTGTTGATCGAAGTAAATACCCTGTCGCGGCGTTTGAGTTTATGGATCGCGAACACATCAACGGACGGCTGGTTGTGACATTTGACTGGGCTCAATACGCTTTGGCTGCGTTGGCACCCAGCACAACAGTGGGTTTCGATGGACGGTACGACACCTGTTATCCGCAGACTGTCGTGGATATGAATTTCGATCTGCTGTTTGGTTCAGACATGTCGCGACGCCATCGCGGGGCCGATTCCGGGCCGGTGGATTCAAACCGAGTCCTGGAATTCGGCAATCCGAATCTGGTACTCATGGACTGCATCGCTGATCCGGCAGCAGTTCAGCATTTGGATCAACATGGCGATTGGATTCCACTGTACCGCGATGCTCGATCTGCCTTGTGGGGCCGCCGATCAGTTTTTGACGATCCAATATCGGCGGATTACGTGGCACCTGAACATCGAAAAATATCCGACTTGATGCCAGAAGGGATTGCCGCATGGCCGGGGTTTGCAAACCGATCTGGGCGCGACGCTTTTTCTCCAGACGTTGCGGCGCGTGCGTCACAGGCCGGAAAACAGATTAAATACACCGCGACCGAATTTGGCGTATCGCGGTAGGCACGGTTCCTACGTCCGGCCTCACATGACGACTACCTTTCTATCCCTCGCTGACGCGTCGGGTTGGGGAAACGCGTTAAATCGACAGCCTGCTGGCTGGCAGAGCGATTTCATGCTCAACGATCGTCACATCTTCGCGTGGCATTCCACCGAGTGCCTGGCGGGGGATGCGGCAGACGATGCGGACGCGGGTTGATGTGTCGTCCGTGTAGGTGCGGCTGAGTTCTTCTGCATGTTGAGTTAACCATGCCAGAAAACGACCGTTGCCCACACTGGCTTCGATTTCGATTTCAGCAAAGCCTCCCGATAATCGTTCGGAGACAACTTCGGCCAGTCGATCCAAGCCAAGCCTGGTTGCTGCACTGATCGTGACCGTATCGTCATAGTGCCGGCGCAGGACATCGACCATCGATTGATCTTCGACTCGATCAACTTTGTTCAGAACCAGCAAAACATTTTTCACTTCAATGCCAATTTCACCGAGCACTTGATACACCGTTTGAATCTGGCGTTCGGCTTCAGGACTGCTGGCATCGACGACATGCAGCAGCAAATCGGCATGGCGAGCTTCTTCCAGTGTCGATCGGAACGAAGCCACAAGATGATGCGGCAGATTGCGGACGAATCCAACAGTGTCGCTCAGCAGCACATCGCCGAAGTTCGGAAGTTTCCAGCGACGAGTTCGCGTGTCCAGCGTTGCGAATAACTTGTCTTCGACCAGTACATCCGCGCCGGTGAGTGCGCGCATCAACGTGCTCTTACCAGCATTTGTGTAGCCCACGATCGAAACGGTCGGCTGCTCGCGGCGTAACCCAACGGTGCGAGCGCGGCGTGTTTCGACCTGGCGAAGTTTGTCCTTCAATTCAGAGATGCGTTTGTCGATCAGACGACGGTCGGTTTCCAGTTGCTTTTCACCGGGACCGCGACCGGCCCCCAAACCACCTGTGCCACCGCCGCCGGTACGTTCAAGGTGAGTCCACATGCGTTTCAATCGCGTGCGGAAGTACATCAACTGAGCCAGCTCCACCTGCAACATTGATTCATAGGTTCGCGCGTGCGTCGCGAAGATATCAAGAATCACTTCGCTGCGATCCATGATGGGCTTTTCGAGCGACTGTTCGAGCGCGCGGCCCTGGGAAGGCGAGAGATTGTTGTCAAAGATGATGACCTGCGCGTCGGTTTGCAGGACCATCTCTTTCAGTTCTTCCAGCTTTCCGCGGCCGATACAGACCGAAGGATGTGGCGTTTCGCGCAACTGCGTCATTTCTCCCACGACTTCGACGCCTGCAGTTTTGACCAGTCCCTTAAGTTCATCCAGCGCGCCGGTTCTGGCAAACGCATCATCAGGGTGGAATACTCCCACCAAAATTGCACGCTGGCTGGCGACATTCAGCGAATCTCGTTTTGGATCACCCAAGTTTAATCGTCCTCTTGAAAATGCAATGCCTTGCGGAAGTCGCAGGCGTTAATCATAGGATCGTAGCACAGGCGTCGCACCTGTGTATACGTCACGCCGCCAGGTTTGAGGCTTAGTTCGTTTAACCCGTGGCCACAGGCCAGGCTGCAAAGCAACGACAAGTGCAAGCCTGGCCTGCGGCCACGGGTTAAACAATTCAACCGACACGGACAGCGGTTGCAACACGGATGCCTGTGCCGGTTGACACCTGTTGCCGTCCAACGTTCGCAGAATATGCAGAAAAGCTGTGTCGAATCGCTCCGATGTTGTGCAAGTTTGGCTACGATTCGCTGCCCCAATGTTTCCCGCCGTCTTTTCCCACCAGTTTGGTTGCAGCCTATGACACGCCAACAGGACCCGGTTGTCAGTTCCTCGTTTCGAGAAGCGATCTTTGTTGTCAGCATCTGGCTGATCGCAATGGTTTGGACAATCTCCGTCTGCTATTCGATGGGCTACAACCGCCCGGTCGAAGATCTGAAATTCGTCTACGGATTTCCAGACTGGGTTTTCTGGGGGATCATCGTGCCATGGTGTGCCAGTACCGTTGTCTCATGCCTTTTCAGTGCTCTGCTGTTCCGCGACGGTGCTCTTGGCGAAGACGTTGAGAATACTGATGACCTTGGACTGGGAGGCTGAAGCATGCTGGAGACTATGTTGCAATCCCTGGCCATTTTTTCGGCTGACTGGTTCATGCTCTTCGCCGCCGATGCCCCCGCACCGCGCGCGGGCTACGGTGCGAGTTTCATGCTGCTGCTGTTTATTCTCGGGTCCGTCTGGATTGGCATTTTAGCCAACCGAGCGACCTCGGGCGGCGGATTCATGAAAGGCTTCTTCCTGGGAAACCGTGGACTGGGCGCATGGGCTCTGGCGTTAACGGCGACCGTGCAGAGCGGCGGGACCTTCATGGGATTTCCATCGCTGGTCTACAAACATGGTTGGATCGTCGGGCTTTGGATTGCCAGCTACATGGTGGTCCCGATCACCGGCTTCGGCATCATCGGTAAACGTCTGGCCCATCTGAGTCGTCGTACCGGAGCTGTCACGGTTCCGGACCTGTTTCGGACGCGTTTCAACAGCCCTGCTGTCGGATTGACATGCACTATCTTTCTGTTGCTGTACATGTCGTTCCTGATGTTCGCGCAGTTCAAGGCGGGAGCGATCGTGATGCAGCTTGCATGGCCAGACACGACTGATATCGCAATTGCAGAAGACATCACACCGGCAGCAGAAACGAGCTACACCGTCGGCTTCGCGGGTGTCACTGTTACGCTCACTCGCTATCACATCGGCTTGATGCTGTTTACCTTTGTCGTGGTAGGTTATACGCTCATCGGTGGCTTTCTGGGGGCGGTCTGGACTGATTTATTTCAAAGCCTGCTGATGTTCGTTGGCGTGATGATTCTGCTGTACGCATCGCTTACAGCGGTTGGCGGACTGGAAAACGCCTCACTCACATCGCTGAAGCACACCGGGCCAGGGTATGTGACGGGGCCAGGCTACAACAGCGTGGAAGGTGCGCCCGATTTCCTGCCTCTGTCTTTGGCGATTTCGTTCTTTGTTGTCTGGGTCTGGGGCGGCGTCGGAACACCAGCCGGATTGGTGCGACTGATGGCCAGTCAGGACACCGCAGTCATTCGCAAATCGATTTACCTGTTGAGTCTTTACAACATGGGCATCTACATGCCACTGATCGTCATCTGCATCTGCGGTCGAGCGTTGATTCCGGACCTTGAACATACCGACGAGATCATCCCACGCCTGGCATTGATGACGACAAGCAAATGGCCGGCAAGTTCGTTTGTCGCCGGGCTAATTCTGGCAGCACCGTTTGGTGCCGTGATGGCGACCGTCAGTTCGTATTTGGTGGTGTTGTCGTCGGCAGTGGTGCGGGATATCTATCAACGTTTCGTCAACCCTGTGGCCGATCGCAACCACCTGCGCATCGCAGCATGGTGTACGATGATTTTTGCCGGAGTCTTGTCGGTCGCCATCAACTGGAACCCGGTGCAATTTCTGCAGGCGTTTATTGTCTTCAGCACGTCAGGGGCGGCCGCGACGTTTCTGGTTCCCGCAGTGATGGCGTGTTATTGGCGACGAGCGAATTCCAGCGGCATTCTGACCAGCATGCTGAGCGGAGCGATTACGGTGCTGGTGCTGTACGCGGTTGGAATTGCGCAGCAACTGATGCAGGCTCAGGCCAACGCTCCGACGTCGTTCCGACCAATTTTCCTGCTAGGCTTCGATCCGTTGATTTGGGGACTGATGACATCGATCGTGCTCGGTGTCACAGTCACGTTGCTGACAGATCCACCGGATGAAGATCTTGTGTCACGAATGTTTGATGTGATCGAATCATAGCTCAGAAAATGCTTGCAGCCGATTTCGAAAATGCATCATCTGAAGTGATTCCAGATCGATGATTTTCACAACATCAAGGCCCAGTTGATGCCAGCCGCCTGGACGTGTTGATACGTGTCGCACGTCGGTCAGGAAAAATCGCCAGCCTTCGTCCTGGTCTGCAACTGCGACCAGGAAACGTGTCGCCCGCACATTTGTGGTCACGAGCACGCCAATGCCCTGTCGGCGCATGTCACAGGTGACGGCTGGCATCGCGAGTGACGTATCCACATTTGAAGGAGTTTGAGTGTCTTCAATCGGAATTAACCAGATGCCGATGGAAACATGTCGCGTGCCGTCCTGTCGCCGATTTTTGTTGACCCCTTCATCATACGGAAGATCGCGCAGATCAAGCTGCGACATGATTCTTGACAACACCATGCTTGCTTTGCGGCGCGGATGCAGTCGGTTCAGAATTGATGTCAGGGAATTAAAAACGGGGTTTGCTGTAATCACTTAAAGATCGCCTCTCAGGGGGTAATCCGCATGGCCTGGTTTGAGCTCCCGCGCGGTGTTTCATATAAGTCTACATCACAATTGGACGGCTGTTTGCCGGTTGAGTTTCCATGCGTTCGTCTATGCTCTTGCTCGCTGCCGCCATTTAACATAAATCACCAACGGCGAGCGGCTTGCCGTTCATTAAGTCTGCGACTTTCGGGCGTGAGTTGGCCGGAATCGGCCGGTGTGCGGGACGCTCAAGCACAACCCAGATATAGGCTGTGAAGAATTCATTAAGCAGCGGCACATGAAGCAATGGCTTCGTCCAGGCCGCGTAACGGGATCGGAAACCCTGCGGATAGATTTGATACCTCAGCGGCGACTGCCGAAAAGTTCGTTCGAAGTCACGGACCAGATATTTGTTGACGAAGCTGGTCGGAATACTTTCGTGGGTGTATTTCTCGGGAATACGCTGACCGTCCTTGTCAAAATCGTGCATGTTCGGGACATACCAGTCCGACTCGTAAACGCGTCGACATGTCCGCAGCATCGTCTTTTCAGAAAACACAACGTGCGCCCAGGGAACAGGCATTGTGGACCAGAGATGCGGTGCAAAAGGATGATACCATCCCCATGTTCCGATCAGCAGCTTTCCGCCCGGTCGCAGAACTCGATAGCACTCTTCCAGAATCGGTGCCGGATGCTCGACATGTTCAAAGACGTCGTAGGAGAAGATCGTGTCGATGCTGGCATCATCGACCGGAAATGCCTTGGTCCCGCTGACTCGAAAATCAATTCGATCGTCGGTATTTGTACTCTGGGCACTCAAAACCGCCGGTTCGTCAATGTCGATCCCGATCACCGAGCGTGCTCCGGCGGCGAGGTAACCCCGACTGACGGCACCGTCGTAGCAACCCAGGTCCAGTACATCCCGATCCTGCCACTCGACCTTGTATTGTCGAGCCGCGTCCAGAACCTTATCGACACACTTCGCTCGGTAGTCAGCGTAGCTATTCTCATCAGCCAAAGCCTCAGTCATCTTGTGTGATTTACCCATGTTGCGTTGGGAGAGGCGTTTGGTAAGTGCATACAGCAAAGATTCTGCAAGCGTCATGATTGTCTTCTCTTGAGTCTGATTTAGAAAGTGAATCGTGACGTCGGCTGACTAAGACAATGAATCCGGCCAGTACTGTTCGACCGGAAAATACGGCGTGACGATTGACATGACTTCTTTAATTTCATCCGCAGTCAGATCTTTTCGCCATGACTGAGCTGGCGATTTTTTGCCTCGCTGGATGGAGAAATAGCTGTATTTTTTCCCCATCAGCCTGCGAATATCGAAGGCCGGTTTCGATGACTGCGTTAAAAATGCTTCGACCGAAGAATCAAATGGCAGATGCAACCATTCGAAGACTTTGCTCCATTCCTGTAGTGGATTTTGGATCAGATCACAATAGACCATCATTCGCGTCTTCATGTTGGGCGAACGCTCGTACTGGCTAAACAGCGTTTTATCGACCAGCCAGTTGAGAGCCAGAATTCCGGCGGGTGACATGCGCTGCAGATCCGCCTCACAAAAGCCCATTGGAACCAGATATTCCTGATAGCGAGTCCAGACTTTGTCGGGATCGGCACTGATTCCCTGCATCACACCCATGCGAATCCCACGCAGCCATGAACTGACAACTCCGCAAGGATGTCGCAGCAGCACAAGTGCGTCGGCATGGATTGTTTCCAGAATGCGATCCAGCATTGGGAATGGTCGGTTCTTGATGACGATGCAGTGTTGTTTGTTCAGAGTTCCGGTTGACAGATACTTAAAAGTTGATGTCAGCGGCGGACATGCTTTCGCGCTCATCCAGAGAGCAGATCGAATCCACGCGGGTGTTTTCAAAAAGTCCTTCCGAAAGAAGGGCGGCTTGTGTGTTTGGATACATGCCTTTGCCAATTGTTGCGTCAGAATTGCGATATCGTCCGTCGTTCCCCGGCCTGTCTTGATTCTGTCGTACAGGCTGCTGAGGACCAGGTCTTTGTCGAGCTGGTAAAATGGTTCATGGCTGCCATGGACCGCAGGATGCGAATCAAGGACCTTTAACGCCCACGATGTTCCGCCACGCGCGCTTCCGGCAAGTAGCACGCATCGTGGTTTGTTCACGGCCACGGCATCGACTGATCGTTTTTCCAGCGAAGTTGATTTTTGAGATATCGTCAGACCAGGATTCATTCGAAAATCTCGGCAGCCATTAGACGTGCGTATAAAACAGGGTGAATTGATAGGACGTGCAGAACACTAGCTCAAGGAAATGTGCTTGCAATTCTGGCCAATCTACTCCCGGCCCGACTGACAAAATTTACAATATGGCAATCCGCGCAAGGCAGGCTGTTGCCATTATGCAGCCTTGAAACGTACAAAATGGCAACAAAGCCGGACATTCAGCATTTTCGTTAAAATCGAACTTGGTGGAAAAGTTGTAAGCCCCTATGCACGACGAAATTGGCAAAACCTCGTTTAACCGTCAGCCACTGGCGTGCGTTTTTCGATTCTGCGCGAAATGAAATGCGCGACATGAAGAACATCAACCTGGGGCGGCGTTCATCCGCATTCGCGGATTCTCTTGCCCCAGGCTGATATGCCAGAGCGTTTCAGGCTCCATCGCAGCGCCAGCTTTGAGTTCGGGATCTGATTGGCCACAATCTTCCTTTCAGATTTGCCACGCGTTCGCGTCTCGGTTGCGTTCATCGGTAGAGAGTGCAACCATGCGGCTATTCTTCCCCTTCAACGTAACAGGAGACACAAATGACCAAATGGCCAATCGGCGTTTTCGCATCCATTGATGCCGGACTGGGAGTTCATCTGGATGTCGTTCGCGAACTGAAAGTTCCCACGATTCAACTGCACGCACCTCACGCGGAAACTCGCAACGCGGAAGCAGCAGCAGCGTTCCTGAAAAAGTGCGATGATGCCGGAATCACAGTGACGGCGGTGTTTGGTGGCTTCGAGGGCGAAAGCTATGCCGACATCGCCACATCGGCACGCACTGTGGGACTGGTACCGGAAGAAACTCGAGCCGCCCGCGTGCAGGAAATGAAAGAAATCAGCGACTTCACGAAGTTGCTGAACTGCAACACAGTGGCTCTGCACATCGGTTTCGTGCCGCACGACACGCAGTCGGACAGCTACAAGAATCTAATTACGACGACTCGCGATCTGTTGGACCACGTCGCGGCTAACGGACAGCAACTGAACCTGGAAACGGGACAGGAATCTGCTGACCATCTGCTGCAGTTCATCGAAGATGTTGATCGCCGAAATTTGTTCATCAACTTCGATCCGGCCAACATGATTCTGTACGGAACTGGTGAACCGATTGCTGCGTTGAGAAAAGTCGGCCACTTTGTCGGCAGTATTCACTGCAAGGATGCGAAATGGGCGGCACCGGAAGCTCGCGGCACAGGCTGGGGTCAGGAGGTGCCGCTGGGTGATGGTGACGTTGGAATGGAAACGTATCTCAAGACATTGCAGGAAATCGGATACACCGGACCTCTCACGATTGAACGCGAAATCCCGCAGGATCGCGAACGTCAGAAGGCGGACATCGGTCACGCCGTGCGGTTGTTGACACAACTGCGTACGATGGTTCTGGGGACCTGACAAATGGCACGCTGTGATCAGGGATATTTGTGCGACGTCTGTGGCGAGGAAGTGGAAACGATTCGCGAGAGTGATTTGTATCTCCGCTTCGTCACTGGCGAACTTTCATCCAACGAATTGCTGGCGGCAGCCGAACGCCATCTGCGCTGTAATCCAGTTGTCGCACAATTCATCACGCATCCGGATTTTGAACCGGTGACTGTCGAAGGTGACTTCGATCGGCGCCTGTTTGATCCGGCTGACATCGCCGAACGAGAAACACTGCTCACACGCGGCTGGCTACGATTGCAGGAATTGGCCGAACTGGCTCAAACCGTGCCACTGCCGCATTATCCGTTGCCGGAGTTTCAACAGAAGTAGCTGTTGTTTTGCAGGACGGGTCTGGAGACCCGTCCTACGACTTAGTAACTCAATCGGATCCAACCTCTCGCCTCATCTGGAATGCCCGCCATGTCGTTAACATTTTCGCCGCTGCCGCTTTGCAGTAATTCGACTTCAGGAGTGCATGGTCTGTTCTGGAAAGTATGCCTCCTCTTCAGCGTTTGCTTCAGCTCGCCTGCGATCGGACAGGCTCAGGATTCGACTTCAGTGCTGCTGGCCACATTTGATGTCAATGTCACTCCGCCGGTTGGCAACTTCATGGCCTACGATCCAGTGAAGCGAGTCGATGAACTGACTCTGCGCTGTCGTGGGATTATCTTGAAAGGGAACGATGCACCCATCGTGTTGTGTGCGGTCGATTTTCTGGGAATCGCCAATGAAGCGCACGATGCGTGGCGAGAAGCGATTGCGGCAGCAGCTATGACGCCGGATCTGAAAGTTGCCATGGCTGCATACGGTGACTATGGTCCCTGTTACATTGGCACCACAATCGCTTACGAACAAGGAGGATATGAAACCAGCGACGGTGCCACGAATGTGTCGCCAACCGTTGAACCAGTGCTAATGGACGCCATGCAGCAACTGTTAAAAGAATCCCGGTAAGCTATCGCGTCTTTCCGGCGACTGGACTATCCTGCATGTGAGCGACATGGGTTTGCAGATCATTGAAATACGCCGGTGCAGCGGCCTCTAACTGGGGCAACAGACGCGGGGCGGTTTTTGCAGATTCCAGGCTGGCCAGATACTTAAGTAAGACTTCTGCAGTTTCATCGGACGTCTGCAGCATGTAATGCACCCAACCCCAGGCTTCTGCATAGTCACGTTGAGTCATATCGCGGAAATCACTCAGCATTTCCAACTTGAACAGATTGGGGCTCCAACCCTCCCGTTTGGCGTTTTTCCATTGGTTGACATGTTCCGCATGGACAGCACCGGGAACATTGGGATCCACTTCAAAGTATTCGGCAAGACCCTCATCAAGCCACAGGGGCACTGTTCTCAGGGTCGCGTGCAGCAGCCCGTGAGTGAACTCGTGCCGCAGATCTTCCTGAACATTGGAGCCGAGAAACGAATAGACGGCGAGCTCTCGCGAAGTCCCCACAAAGTAGGCGCGACGTGGCGGAAGATTCTGCCACGTCGTATTCATGTAGTAACGATAGGACGCTTCATTGCTGAACAAATACACGTTGACGGGATCACGTTGTTCAGGAAGTCGCAGCGTGGCGAATAACCGTTCACGAACATTTTCCAATTCCTGCACGAGCACATTGTCTGAATCAAGCCTCACGTTGCTGTGGATCACAAAGTGCTTCGAATTCACTGTGTGCTGAGCTGGCAGGTCGGTTGAGTACGTTGTTTTGGGAGTTGAATGGCATCCCGGTATCAGGCACAAAAAGAACAACGTCAGGACGCAGCACCTCCCCGCCACTTCTTTCAGGGCGAAATTGGGCAGCATCATTTTGGAATCGACGGGCAGCATCGGCACGATGGAGTACCAGTTCAACTATGCAGTCGGATCAATTATGCAGTCGGAGGGTTAAGGTCGACTGCAATTCAGGCGGGCAGATCGAAGCTCGATCCCGACGAATGGTGGCAAACAACGACCGTTACGGCAAGACTGAAGCACAAACGAAGTGATAACCAGCCAATCAGCAGGAAATTGGCAATAATTTTCTGGCTTATGATTCCAAATTCGGTCGGTCCAAACCGCCCAAAAGAATGGAACCACTAAATTCGCAATCAACCCAGATAGCTCTCTTTATGCATTTTAACAGCAAGGTTCACCACATCATCAGCCCGCTCTCGACTCGCGCAAGCCCGGCGAAGTTTTCTGAGAGTGCTCGTTGCCTTTGGAATACAGGAGCGCGCAGAGAGAGAGATGGACGACGCTCTAGCCTTGGAACGAGTTCAAACGTAAACGGATCACACTCGGGCGTTATTTCTGCCACTGAAACACGGCCGTTACCGGAAAATGATCTGACGGATATTGACCATCAATATGGGTGCGATCAATTGCCGCTTCGACCGCGTGGAATTGTTCGGTGGCCAGAATCCAGTCGATTCGAACCGTTCCAGGTTTGCCACTGAAACCGTGGAATGTCCCTTCATTGTCGCTGCGATTCGAATGGACCGTGCGAAAGGAATCTCGCAGCACGTTTTCTTTCAGCAATTCCTGATACGGCTCCGATCCCTGATCGCAGTTGAAATCTCCCGTCACGATGATCGGCAACTTCGGAGCCATCTCGGAAAGCCGACGACGCAGCAAGATCCCTGACTGCTTTCTGGCTTCCTGCCCGCGATGATCAAAGTGAGTGTTCGCAAAGAGGAACTCGCGACCCTCCGATGTTTTGTCCTTCAGGCGAGTCCACGTCACAACGCGCGGCAACGAGGAATCCCAGCTTTTCGAAAACTTTTCATCCGGCGTTTCACTCAGCCAGAACTGGCCAGACTCCTGAATTTCAAATCGATCTCGCCGAACAAAGATCGCACATTGTTCGCCATCTTTGCTGTCATCTCTTGACCAGCCGATGTATGTGTAATCAGGCAATTGCTCGTTGATGTACGATGCCTGAAAAGGCAACGTCTCCTGAGTCCCCAGAAGATCGGGCAAGAACGTTTGAATCGTCTGAACGACGACTTCCTGCCGATTCATCCAGACATCCTTGCCGTCATTGGCAGTGCCGTATCGAATATTGAAGCTCATGACGCGCAATGCTGCCTCTTTCGTTTGAGCGGATGCTGAAGCGGGCCAGATCGACGAAGCAAGGCAAGCAACAACGAGGTAACACACAGTTCGATTCATTTTTCACTCCAAGATATGCCGTAGCACGAGTCTCCAGACCCGTCCCGAACAAAATCGTGTCAGGACGGGACTGGAGTCCCGTCCTACATTGATGATCAGTCACTGTCGCGAATGCTTACCACTTGGCTCCGACAGGTTTCGCTCCGGCGTTTTTCATGCGGATGCTGTAGAGCGATGTTTTTGCCGTGATGAACAGTGTCTTGTAGTCGTCTCCGCCGAATGTGACGTTGGCAGGGCCTTCGGGGACGGTGATGCGTTCCAGCAATTTGCCGTCGGCGTTGAAAATGTTGACTCCACCGTGCGTCGTGTAAAGATTGCCCTGAGTATCGACCGTCATTCCGTCACTGCCTTCGTCGATCGTGAATAACTTCTTGCCAAGCGATCCGTCTTTGTGAACTTCATAACAATGAATTCCAGCCGGGAGCTTGTGAAACGCCGGATCTGGATGCCGCGTATTGCCGCCAGTGTCAGCGATGTAGATGCGACTTTCATCTGGCGAAAAATTGATTCCGTTGGGCATCGCAAGGTCTTTAACAAGGGGTTCAACTTTTCCAGTGGCCGGGTCAAGACGATAGACCCAATGGCCAGGAATTTCGGCCGGTCCAGTCAGTCCCCACGGCGGATCAGTGAAGTACAATGTGCCGTCTGATTTTACGGCAACATCATTCGGCGAATTCAGTCGCTTGCCGTCAAACTTGTCTGCCAAGACGGTGGTGGTGCCGTCAGCTTCGATTCGTACAACGTTGCGGCCTGCGTGCTGACAGGAAATCAGTCGGCCTTCAAGATCCAGAATATTACCGTTCGATTGTTCGCTCTCGCGGAACAGCGAGGCGTCTTCGCCTGCTTTCCACTGCATGATGCGGCTGTTGGGGATGTCCGAGAATACGAGCATCTTCTTTGCCGGAATCCATGCGGGTCCTTCGGTGAACTTCATGTCGCCGGCCAGCTTCTGCACTTTCGCACCGGGTTCGATGAGTGATTCCGCATCGTCGGCCCGCAGATGTGTCATTGTGGCGACAAGCAGAATGAAGAGTGTGACAACTTGTTTAGGCATGAGAGCTCCGTGAGTTTGCGTGGGAGGAAGAATTAGTTTGATCGCCGTCCACGAAGAATTCTAACCGCAGGCGTAGGATTCTATCCGTAGACGACTACGTGAATCATAACGAGCGAACGACAGCACGTCGTTGATGTCGACAGTGAAATTGGCCAGTCCTGCCTGCAGGTCGTCGGTTTAGTGAGCCGCAGAGCGCGAGCTGCGGGTGAGTGAAAAACACTGGAAAAACCCCCCGCGACTAGCCCCTTGCGGCTCATGATTGTGACTTCAGGATTCGTCATCAGAAATCGCAGGGGCGAACTGCACGTTCTGATACAGCTCTTGCAATGCCAGTTCGCATTTGATTTCGGGCAGCGGGATGATTGCATCGAGGCCCGTGTAAACCTCGCGGTCGAATCCGCTATCGATACGTCGATAAACGTGTACTTTTTGAATCGCTCGCCAATTCGAATGATTCGTCGCAGCAACGGCTTCGTTTGGCAGCTTGGGCTGTTTTCCCGCACGAAATCGCCCCACGGTGTTCTGACTCGCAGTATTTGCCGAAGATTCGCTATGCTGCCGCTCCTTTGATTATCGTGGCAAGTTCGGCGATTTTTGCCGACGTTTTTGGCGAGAACTCAGGGGAATGTGTTGGCTAGGCAGGCTTTGATCGTCTGAACAAGGCATTCGTACGTAAACTCCTCGCTGAGTGGGTGTTTTTCTCAATTGGTTGTGACGGTTGATCCGAACGAATGATGCGTAGGGTTCTGTCCTTTGGCAGGGAAGATTGCGCAATCGCAGTTTTGGCCGGATGTCATGAATCTGTGAAGTGACGGGTGTTTGCGGGGTTCCCGACTTGGGACAAGTCGGGCTACAGCTGGCAGTTTTTTGATGAGTCGCGATTGACCGAGATCGAGGTCAGTCAATTTCCATAGGTAATACTCACATGCTTTTGAATACTTGGCTTTCTGCAGCTCGACTTCATTTCAGCCAGCGATCTGCAACTCGCCGAATCGGTGCCCGACATGCACAGCCCTCACTGTGTTCTGAATCGCTTGAGGCTCGCACGCTTTTGACAGCCCTGGTGATCAATCCTGACAACCAGGCGTTGTTTCAGAATGCAACAGGCGGCATCGTGATCGACAACGCGGCACTTGGGTTGCACGATTCAATTGTCGTGGAAGGCTTTCAGATCTCCGCGTCTTCCGGCGATGCCTTGCGGATCAATCTGTCAGGGAAGACGCTGAACAGCATTGCGATCGAATCGATCAATGTGTCGCAATATGACTCTTTCGGCATCAACATCTCGTTATCGAACATCACAGGACTTCATACGTTCTCCGTTGAAAATGTGACGGTTTCGGGAGGTGTTCTGAATCTCAGCTCTGCTGGTAAAACACGCGGCATGTATGTCAGCATGAATAATGCTGATACGGATGCTCTGACGATTGACGATTCAACCATACCCGGCATTCAAATTGATGCGAATAATGGAAGTGACATCGGTCACGGATTGATCACGCAGTCTCGGATCGTTGCGAGGTCGAACATCGAAGGGATTTTGCTGAATGTTAATCAGGGAACAGCAGACAACTTCACGATCGTAGACAACAGCGAGATCAGCTCACCCAACAAGGAGTCCATTACTGTCAGGTCAAACAACGCGCCAGTTGACGGATTGACAATTGCAAATAACACCATCGGCAACGTTACCGCAGGAGCCGGATTATTGTTCCGTGCCGACGGCGACACGTTCGTGCAGCCACTTGTTCTGACGAATAACTCAACTCGCAATGAGCAGATCCAGACTTTCGTGGTTGATCTGACCAGCATCGGCATGGTGTTCGATGAAGGATCCTCCGGAAAACCATTTACCGTTGTTGGATCGACGGGAACACCAGGGCTTGTCAGCAGTGTCGTGAGTGCAAACAGAAGGACTCTGACGCTGACGTTCAATAACTTTGATCCGGGTGAACAGCTTCGGTTCTTGATCGACATCGACCGGAGGATCGGACAAGACGCTGCAATCTTCGGTGACGATCTGATTGGTGCGGACATCTCCGCAATTTTTACGGGCAACCGCATAGTGGCCGGGCAGATGATCGGCGATCCCAACAAGGTCACAGCATCGCAGTTTGCTGTTGGGCCCGGGGTAGCTGGCAATACGCAAGGCGTCCTGCTGGATCTGACAAATTCGCCTGCGAGCAACTTCAAAATTACCAACAATACGATCTCAGGAGCGGCAGCGAATGCAATTCTGATCAACGCGAATTCTCGCAGCGACACGACCGGCGTCATTCAGGGGAACACACTGACCTCTTCCGGATCTGATGGAATTCAGTTCAAGATGTGGGATAGCAATTTTACGGGTGCTGTGCTTGACAACCAAATTCAGAACAACGGCGGGAATGGAATCTCGGTCTTACCGCGTGTGACACGCAGCGGCCCTGTTCAACAAGTTCAGGATCTGAGTTCAGTCGTCATTACGTCGCTTAATCACGGACTGCAGACCGGTGATCAAATTATGCTGCAGGGACTGGTGAATTCCGATCCCACCGTCAATCATCCGGCGAATGGCTTGCATACAGTAACCGTGCTTGACAACAACAGATTCAGGCTGGTTGGGGTGAATGGTACGGCAGTCGGAGTGAGCTACAAAGGTCCAAGCGGTACGTGGTATTTGCCGGAGTTTCGGGCTGACGGAACCAGTCGCGGCTTGGTCACTGTTGACATGCAGAACACGGTTGCGCAAGGAACTATTCGCGCTGCAACAAATGCTGGTCCAATTGTCATTACGTCACCTAATCACGGTTTGACATCCGGACAGCGAATCCGTGTCAATAATGTGAATGGGAATACAGCGGCGAATGGGCTGCAAAAGATAGCAGTGATTGACGCGAATACGTTCAGTCTGGATGGCACGACTGGCAATGGCGTCTACGACACATCATCAGGATTTGGATCATGGACTGCCAACGTGATCACGGACGCGAGTAATACTCCAAATGTGGTGATCACATCGCCTCAACATGGGCTGCAGCCAGGCGACGAAATTCGCATTACAGGTGTGCTGGGCAATTCTGCAGCGAATGGTACGTTCAAAGTTTCGGTCCTGAGTGCCGACACGTTCAGTTTGATTGGAACCACAGGCGATGGTGTGTATCAAGGTGGCGGAAACTGGACTCCATTGAACCAGTTGACGCCATCAGGTGATGTATTGCCTCAGCGAATTGGCCGCAACACCATTGAAACGAATCGCGGTGCCGGGTTTTTTGTCGATGTAACCACCGGAACTGTTTTCAACGGCGACATCGTTGATAACATCTTCACCGCCAACGATCAAACCGGGATTCATATTCAATCACATAGCTTTGGTCTGGGAACGGACTTGCCACTGAATCCGGCGGATCCATTTGCATTGCCTGAAAAGCAGGACATTGGGTTTAGCGTCAACATCGGGGTCAATGCTCCGGGTGACGGCAACACTTTCAGGCAGAACACGCGAGCCGGGATTCTGCTGGAAGCTCTGGACTATGGCACGGGATCATTTCGCGTTCAGAACAATATCATTGACAACACAAGAAATGACGCGGATCTCAATACTGCCGGCGACGGGATCGTGGTACGTCTCGCAAAAGACGTATCGCCCACGGAAGCCATCTCGCTATTCGCAGAATCAGTAATCGACAGCAATTCAATCGGCGTCGATGCGGGCGGCAACGAAGGTAACGGATTGAATTTCATTATGGGGGACCGGACTCGCATTCAGGATTTGCAAATAACCAACACGGTCTTCCTGAACAACGGCGAAGATGGCTTTCACTTTGTTCGAACGCAGAACGCGGAGCTAAACTCGGTTGTGATTGAGAAAAACCGCAGCACAAATAACGGAGGGGATGGGTTCGACATCTTTGCCCAGAACACGGTCAAAGATGAGTTGGATTTCCAAATCAACGAAAATGTAATTGACCAAAATGCGCAATACGGCGTGCGGATTCGACTTGAAGCGGCGGCTCGAATTAAAGTTCAGTTTGATCGTAACTCTGTCTCGGAAAATGGCGGTACTCCCGGGGGCCAAGGATACCATCCAAACGATGGGGTTGCCGGATCATCGAATTCCGCAGGTGGAATCGGGATTTCTACGCTTCAGGAAAGCGGATTGAAATGGACCATGACGGAATCGCACATTGACAATAATTTTGGCGATGGGATGAGCATTGATGCGTTTAATCAGGATGATATTCTGGTAACGCACTTGACTGCAACAAATTCGACATTCAATGGCAACTCGTTAACAGGACTTCGAAATCAGGGAACTTCGTTTGGGTCATTGGCATTCGTTGGAAATCAGTTTA
>Ga0209702_10003834_pt1 | contig 23030 bp, 14 predicted proteins | sample FRY01_FD_187210 | JGI IMG/M metagenome (GOLD analysis project Ga0209702, IMG submission 187210) | Freshwater microbial communities from Lake Fryxell liftoff mats and glacier meltwater in Antarctica - FRY-01 (SPAdes) (version 2) | ecosystem: Environmental > Aquatic > Freshwater > Ice > Glacier... | reverse complement strand
GCGACCTCCTTGCGCTTAAACCGAGCCAGCACCAAAAACCTCTTTCGTCAACGGCACAAAAACTATCAAAATTACCGACCCGCTAGAGATTCCGCCCCGTCCGAAAGCCTCTGCACGAACCACGCCAAAGGTAATGAGATCGCCAACAAGGACCAACGGCAATTACTACTACTCCTTGAAAACTGCCTCGCGGTGATACTCCAAGTACTCAATTTGCTGGGCGATAAAAGGTTTTAGGGCCCTATCAGGCTCTATACGCCACGATTGCAGAACTACTAGGTCAAGTCTCGGTGACGGTACAAGTCTCCCGTCATCTTGAAATTTGATCCAGCCGCGGTCGAAGAGGTGGTCGACGTGAGGCGAGAGCAAGAGACCATTGTTCCCGTCGACTTTTTCAAGGTCATCCGACTTTCGCCAAGGTTTAATGTGGCTGGCTCTGAGGTGCTGTAAATCTCTCAGACCTGTAACTCTGCAGGACTTCTCAATCAATTCAAGATTGTGCCTAAACACACCCTGGCCACGACGAGCTTTTATTAGCTGCAGTTTTTCAACAGGACCATCAATCACTCGCTGCCTTATCTCCTTCTCGGCCTCGTCATCGAGTGCATCAATAATTTCATTTTCTGGGTCTGTTGGCGGGTTAACAAGGCCGAAGAAACTCTTCACCGCTGACGCCTCGTGTGCGGATAATTTTGGAAACTGACCAAGCCTGATATTCGGGATCCCAGTTATGTTCTGTCTGTTGTCGGTCGAACCGGGGTTATATGTTGGCTCAAGTTCCTTTATCACTCGAATCCCAAATATCCATTTGTAATCCCGCCCATCATCCCACGGTGCGGGATTCGACTTGGTCGGGTGGACTGCATCGCTGGTGACAACACAGCGGGCGAACCAGCCAGAACCGCTTTGCCAAAGAAAAAATTCATCTCCCGCCTTTACGCCGCCGGCACTATTCGCGCCACTCCCCCACAGCAACTTCTCTTTGCAAATATCCCAGTTCGATTCTTGACCTGCGCTTAATGCGCCCACCCACACTTCGACACCAATATTTGTACGAGACGAACGCGGTTCACTCATACTTGGTGTACTTTTCTGCCGAACCGCGTGACCTATCCGCTGGGTAACGCTTTTCATTTACCGAAATCTTTTTTACAACTTCGTCTGCCAAATTGACGTCTAAAACATCAGCAAGCCTGAGTACATACGTCAGAACATCCGCCAACTCTGAAGCGACCTGTGCCTTTTTCTCCCGGTCATCAAGGGACTTGACAACCTGACCATCGGCAATCCACTGCACTTCCGCCGCAAGCTCACCCACTTCGCCGACTAGTGCAAGCACCAGATTGCGGACGGTATGAAACTGCTCCCAATCACGCTCTGCAGCGAATTTACGCACGAGCTCGGTTAGGTCATCAAGCCCTACTTGATTTGAAGTCAACTTCTGACCCTAACTACCCCTAATCGAATTGACCCACTAGGGCCTATCATAGAATTCTCTTTATACACAGACCTACGAGCCTGCATTGAACCCGGTGCTGTTCAGTGCATAAGGCAGATGCAGAGGCAGAGGCAGAGGCAGGTACCATATTTTCCATGGAGTGGATGGTAGGCGTAGCTCAACTCGACGCTGTTCAACGAAAAACCATTGAGGCGGTGATCAACGCTCCATCACAAAACCATTGGATCAAGGGCTTCGCTGGTACGGGAAAGACGATCGTACTGACACACATCCTGAAGCGACTAGCCGCAAAACGATCAGTCTCAACATGTTTTGCCACATACACGCACGCGCTCAAAGAAATGGTCGAGTCAGGGCTCACAACCCGAGAGCTCGCTGCCATCAAGACCACGACATTCAATAGTTTCAGGAAGCTTTGGGGGACTTGGGACTTCATCGTCGCCGACGAGATGCAGGACATCAAGAAGGGCCACCTCGAGTCAATTCAGAGCAAAACCAAGAGCCTCGTGATTGCAGCAGATCCTGCGCAACGGATCTATAGGTTCTCCGTGAAAGAGGACGAACTGAATCGATCCATTCGACCTGTCAAGGTGCACAAGCTCCTCACCATTCATCGCATTAATCTTCCCGTCTTCACCGTGGCAACGACGATCTATCCAGACTCAGGGTTCAGTCCCAGTGATGCTCCTGATGACGACCGTGAACCTGTTCAGCTCATGGAGTCAACGACCAGGGCAAATGAGTCCAAGGCGGTACTAGCCGAAGCATCTCGTGTTGCACGGGCGGGCTCGCCGAGCGTGATTCTTGTTCCAAGCAATGCACTTCTTTGGTGTTTGTTGGAGGACATCGCGTTATCCAACAAGTGGGGTCGGTTGCCAAGCATTGGCGATGACGATGAGTGGGACGACCCATTCGGTGCCGTGAACCAATTCCTTGCAGAGCGCAAATCACCGCTTCAGCTCTTTGGAAGCAAGAGTGGATCCCTGATCGACAGCGACACAGCAAAGACTGTCTACCTGATGACGTATCACAACGCGAAAGGCCTCGAATTCCCCTACGTTTTCATGCCCTATCTCACCGAGGAAACTATCCTCGAGCCAATGAAGAACGCATCATTTGACGAAGAGTCAAGAATCTTCTTTGTGGCAGCCACGAGAGCGAAGGAGCGTCTGTACCTCTCCTACCACGGTGATCCGCACTGGGCTGTGCGGGTCTTGAAAAAACTCGGTGAGGGTGTCATCAAGCCATTCACCCAAGGCAAGCGGCGGTTTTAGATGTCAGATGCAACGGTGTTTGCTGTCGCGCTCACGTCTTACGAGTGGAGGTCTCTGCTGGGTTACGGGAATCTTCGGCTCTCTCGGCGTCGTGTTCAAAGTGTTCAGGTTCCACCATCTAAGAGGCAACATGATCGGTTGTTTTCGTGGGCGCCTACGACGGTGCTCGGGGACGGCAACGACGTGCTCGTGCTCGAATTGCACGACGACTGGTTCAAGGCCGCTCGCCGGTATCCGGCTCACAGCTCAGAACTGGTTGTTGTCTCCTTGGGCGACATCGCCTCGCACCACACAGTGGGTCCCGAATTTCACGCGTACTTCTCCAGTGAGGCCGAGAGGGAAGGCATCGAGATTGCACAAGGGCGATACGACTCATCGTGGAATGACTGGGTCAGCGGACAGCGCCTTGGTCTCGATCTGGAAGCTGCCAGATGTCTCCTCAATGAACTCGGCCTGCAGGTTGACCTTCGTCGCAAACGCTCGGACGGCTATGCGTGGCCAGAGGTGATGCTCCTCGCTCGAAACTCGAAGGCGAAGATCCGAAAAATTCCGAAGCACGTCGAACACTTGCTACAACATGTGCGAACCATCAACACAGCGGTTGCTGGAGTCCGCGACTTTGCCGCGTACACGGTCGCTGCAAACCTCGAATGGATCCAGATTCGACTCAAGAAAGATCCGATGGCGAAGGGAGACATTCGGCAGGTTGTCGACGCCGCACTTCTTGAGGGACAACAGATTCCCTGGCAGCCAGATCCGACTCAGTCTCCGGCTGTCTTTGCTGCGCTTCAGCTCCTGCACACGACCTACCCGCGTGCGTACACCGACGAACTCACCCCGGAGGCAGTCGGATGCCTCCTGCGCCTCATCATGGGTGCCAAGGATCAGACTCTTAACCCTATGGAGATTCCTGCGACCGTCGGGCAGTTTAGATTGGCCGGTCCCGTTGATTCTGCGACCTTGTTATGCGTCGCAGTTTCTAGCGCCCTAGGACCGCTCCTGTCTCGTCAACTCACAAGAGTCCTCGGCTCCGTCAACATGACCATGCTGGATTGGTCGACCCTCTGAGTTTGGGAAATGCCCACGAAACTTCACATAAAACTCGACGACCCGCTGAGAACAGTCGTGAACAGTGAGAAAGAGAATGCCAAGTATTTTCTGGGGATCTCCTTGTCTTTCTTGCGCCAACGGGGTGAATCGAACATGCGATCTGCTGTTTAGGAAACCGTTCCCGATGACCACTGGAGAACAACCCCGAACTCAGACGCACGCAACATAGGCATCTCAGGGACTAAGTATACAGCGCAACACACGTGCGAACAGGAGCGCATGTTCACTTAATGCTCTGTAATCTACCACCGTCGAATTGGCTGCGAATCTAATCGTCAACATACAATACTGGCAGCCGGACATGACTTCTAAACCTTTCGAACCAGAATGGCTGAACGTTACGCGCACCTCGGAATCGACCAGCGACGGCTCAAAGCACACCTGCATATTTCACCAATCAATGAACGCATTGACACCACTACCAACTAATTGAACGGACAACTTGTAATCAGAAAAGATTCATTAATCGCTTCGATGTGAGACTGACCTCAAATCTTTGATCTGATCTTCGCGATATTCCAGGTGTTCGACCGACCATGGCAGAAACCGGTATGACGAGCGCCAGATTCCTTCACCACTTAGATAATGGTCGGGCTCTCTCCGCACGACAATACCGACATTCGCCCTGCGCAAACCACTTACCTCCGTATCTATTTGTACGCCAACCATCAGCACACTGGCAAAAGGATGGCTTGACAAACGGCCTACTCATCGTGGTCATTGCACTACCTCGAAATTCGGAAATGATCGTAGCAAGTTCGTCAGGGCAAGGAATTGTTTGGACACTCTTAACTTCACCAACTTTTTGGGGATGGCTTAGAAAATGAATGCCGCTCTGACAAATCACGAAAACAAATGGCAATTCCCCACAAAACAAGTAGACCTTCATTGATGCACATAGCAAATTGGTCGCGTAGTTTCTTGAAATAATCTGATGAACTGATAAATCACTTAAGTAATCTGCTTCAAAAACAACACCAGCTGCATTGCCGTTCAGTACCAGCAAGTAATCAACATCCAACAGGTTCGGATTATGTGCGGCGATGCCACGAAAAGTTAGTTTTTCGATACCTACTCGCCGACGCTTTCGTGTTCCCCCGAACTCGAAAATACTCCATCCGGAATCTACTAATAGGTTCGCGGCTGAGCGTTTGCTTGAGTTATCCATTGTCTACAACCCCTGAATTTCCTTAGAACTAGTTATTTAACAAAGTTAACAGCACCGAGTTTTATGCAGGTTCGCAGTGACTCGACCCGTCAATTTGGGTGTTGTCAAATGAGGACGCCGATCTGAATTCAGATGGTCGGACCGTGTCTTACTGTCGGTTTGGCTACATTCCCCTCATTTGCTTTTGGTTACTGCGCCCATTCCGAGACCTTGATCTACGCAGTATTGACTTAACATTTGCCCAGATTGTCTCAATTTTGACTCCCAAGCAATTTTGAGCATAATGGGATTCGACCTGGGAGATATTCTTGCCTAAGAATTTTGTGAACGTACCTAAACTTGGAATTGGTCAACTCCTTGAAAATAGCGACGGGATAGCAACAGTTCAGTTCCTAGAAACTCCGGGTGCGCCGACGATTGTCATAGAGACTGCTGAGTTCACACCGATAAATCTCCAGAATGAAACCAGAATTTGGGTTGAGCCGATGGGACCTAACGGCCGTTGGCTAAATGGCCGAATCGGTGCTGAAGTTAATGAAGATGGAACATACTGGGTCAAACTACCGAATGACGAGACGTTACGCATTGACTCCGATTTCATATGGATCCGTTGGCATTACAGACCAGCAAATCCCCTGGTAATGCTTGCGAACAGAATCTGCGAAACCCCACATAAGTACATGCGCCGTTTGCCGGCTGTTCAAGAATTGACGATGCAAGCATCTCTTATCGCGGGTCTAAAGGGTTTGTGGACTTCTGGTGTCGAGTTGCACGATCATCAGATCGAAGCAGCACGCAAGATACTAATGGATTCAGAACAGCGTTATTTGTTAGCTGACGAAGTTGGTCTAGGCAAGACGATCGAAGCAGGTCTCGTCTTACGTCAAATTCTTAGCCAAGAGCCACACACAAAGGTTTTAATTATTGTACCCGACCACCTAATTTCGCAGTGGGCCAATGAACTAGAAACAAAGTTTCGAATAAACGAATATGGCAACAGTCAAGTTCTTATTGCAGGTCACTCGGAGATTATGACGATAAATGGCGACTTCAATATGTGTATTGTCGACGAAGTCCACCGCCTTGCCAGACACCCAGACAATGCAAACGACCAAGAGAAATCTGTTTTCGAGGCACTTAGAAGCCTTTGTCACAAATCGCCACGAGTGCTACTACTGTCAGCAACACCAGTACGAGCCAATGCCTTGGACTACTTGGCAATTCTGTATCTTCTGTCACCAGATAACCACCCGTTGTCTGAGGTCGCTGAATTCAATAAAAAACTAGAGATTCGCAATAATCTCGGAGAAGTTCTCCTTGGATTTGACGCGACTACGCCAACTTTCCTAATCCAATACAGCATAGATGAATTCCGAAATTTGATTTCTGACGACTCGATCCTTGAAACAATGTTGGCTGACCTTCAGGCCAAAGCTCTCCATGAAGACGATTGTTCAGAAATCATAGGGTCTATCCGTACATACCTTGCAAACAAATACCGAATTCACCGCCGACTTATCCGCAACCGCCGTGTCGGCCGCCTAAGTCTAGAGTTTCCAGTTCGTGGCCGTAATCTAGCCCGGGTAGTCAATTTCGAATCGCGAAGCATGACTCGATGGGAATATCTAGATGACGTGCGGGCAAAACTGTCGACGCACAATGAAACATCTCGCCAGTCATCTCTGTCGGTTTTTAAATCGGTTCTTCATCTTTTGTGCTATGGCGATTGGGAAAGCGTTAAGACCGCCAGGGATGCGGCCGTTCAATTAGGCGACTCCCTCAAACACCTACTCGAATCATCAGTTGAAAATGATCAAGTCGCCGATATGCGAGTTTTAACTATTCGCAATTATTTTTATAACCTAAGAACTCTCGGCGGCGGCACAGACCAACGTAAGAAAGCCATATTTGTCACGTCCCCTTATCTGGCATCAAAACTAGAAGCAGCTTGTCTGGCGACATGGGGCAAAAACCGCACATTCCGCATTGAGGCAGACGACGAATCTACCGTAATTTCCTCAAAAATCTCCGCTTACAGAAATACAGACGGGCAAGCGTTTTTGATTTGTGACGAGAGTGTCGAAGAAGGAATAAACCTTCAATTTATTGACCTTGTAATGTTTGCGGATCTTCCTTGGTCTTCGTCTCACATAGAGCAAAGAATCGGGCGATTTGATCGATTTAGTGAAAAGTTTGACGCGATTGAGATATTAATTCTAAAAGATGATCGCTCGGTTGAATCTGATTGGGTAAATTACCTTAGCAAATGCGGGATTTTTAATCAGTCTGTCGCTGGCCTCCAATACGCCTTGTCAGATTTTGAAGAAAAAATGCTGAGTGACTGGCTAGATAATGGGATCGAAGCACTCGCCACTGCGAGTGAAGGGATCGCCGTTTTCGTCGAGGGCGAATTGAGAGAGTTAAAGAAACAAGATGCAATCGACGCCAACGAGGGCTTCGATAGCGAATTCAACCCATTTTTTGCCTCCCTGAAACGGGCCAACCGAAGAAGTGCGCAATTACAGAAAGCCGTGCTTGATTGGGCCAGTGAACTAGGGTTCAAAATATTTGAGTTATCCGATAATAGAATCCGAATCACTACGAGTGCAGGTAAGACTCTTTTAATTAATGAAGCGACTTTAAGTAGGCTTCAACCAGAGTTTTGGCAAAAGCCAGGAAGTTTCCTTAGGGAAATTGCTCTCGAGCACCCTGGGGATCGCATCTTCGGTGTCGGTGATCGAGTGATCGATGCTCTTTTCGATTTCACCCTGTCTGATGATCGAGGACGGATCGCTGCTCGACGAGTATCTACTAGAAAATTATTACCAGAAATATCAATTCAAGTTTTCGACTTTCATTATCGAGTTGATATTAGTTTTGAAGAGATCAATGTGGAAATGTCATTGTCGTCGTCACAGATTGCAAGTCTTAAACATGAGGTCCAACAGTTGTTTCCTGTGATATTTATCTCAAAATACCTCACAGAAGATGGCAACGAAATTTCTCCGATGATCCAGGATCTTGTGGACGCGCCTTACAAAAAAGGTGTCGACGATGTCAATCTTGGGGGATCTGCTTACGCAGAATTCAAGTCTCTGACGTCCTCGATTGAGTGGAGTGACCGTTGTGTTCGACTAGAAGACGCAGCTCGTTCCATAATCGAAAGTGATGGCATAATTAATGACGGTGTCGAATCATCTCTTAGGCGTACTCACGAACTTCAGGCTTCCCGAATGAGAATTATCGAATCCAGGGTAAAAGCACTTGTTGAAGATCAAACCCAAATAGATGTACAAAAAAGACTCGACTCTCTTATTTTAAAAGCAATAGCTAATCCTCTGCTAACCCTAGATTGCTGCCGTGTCACGTTCTTGTTGGGAAAGAAATAATGGCGTACGAATTACCGAAATGGGCGGAAGGCAGTCGTTTCGGCCTTGTTCTAACAATGTCCGAGTTACAGAGACCAAAAGACCTTGAACTCGCTAGTCTCGCAAGACAAGCAATCGAGGAAGCAAAATCATTTGGATTCGGCCCTCCCCTTCAACTTCCAAAAGAATCGCCGTGGGGACATTGGCCAGAGCAGAAAATATGGGCTCAGTGTAACGTTAATTTCACGACGCTCGAATTTCACTGCCTAGTCAATTCCAACCCTTGGGTCCCACCCTGGCTTGGCTGCACCAGCCTGGACCCATTCAGTGATTCTTTTAAAAAAAATCCAGAAAACACTCCATCTGCTCGCGTTGACGACAAAGTAATAAGCGACCCAGCAGTTCACCGTCTCTTCGATTGTTACAGGACATACGGGCAAAGGGAGGCAATCCGCGCGGCACTAGGGCAACCAGAAGGAACAACCCTCACAATTAACTTGCCAACTGGAACAGGGAAAACCTACGCCGTTATAGGGCCGGCACTGGCACACAAGGGTGTAACAGTAGTAGTTGTTCCAACGACAACTCTTGCAATTGAACAAGAACGAAGACTGCAAGAGATTTTGGATGGTAAAAGCAGCCAGCAGAAGTTCGCGTACCACGGGACTATGACAGAGAGCGAGAAACAAGTTTTTCGGCAAGAGTTATCCAATGGCGAGAAGAAAATTATCTTTACATCACCAGAGGCCTTAATGACTGGACTAAGTTCAACCGTTCGACGATTAGGGGGTCAAGGCCAACTCCGAGCTCTAGTGATTGACGAAGCACATATAATAGACGAGTGGGGATTCGGCTTTAGGTCGGAATTCCAATTACTCTCCGGCTTTCGCCGTGCAATTATTGAGGAGCAACGCTCAAAAAGAATCCCTCTTCTTCGCACCATGCTCCTAACTGGCACACTCACAAACCAGTCACTGAAAACTATCCATGCACTATTTGGTTGTTACGGAGATCATGAAGTGATCGGGTCTATGGGCACTCGCCCGGAAATCTCGTATTGGAAATCTGATGACTCTGACAGCGACCTGCGAAGAATCAGACTAATCGAAACGTTAAGCAACGCAGCGAAACCTTGCATTGTTTATGTGACACGCGTAAGTCAAGATACACAAGTTGACCCGACCGAGAATGTTTCAAACCTATCTGCATTTATTAAACAGCAAGGATTCAGCCGAGTCGCAGCGATTGATGGAAATACATCGTATGAGGATAAAAAGAAAGTTATCAACGGATTGAGCCCACCTCCGAATACCTCTCCAGAACTTGACATAGTGGTGGCCAACAGTGCATTCGGATTAGGTATCGACATTGAAGGACTTCGGACAGTGATCCATGCATGCGTGCCGGAGACGATCGAACGCCTCTATCAGGAAGCGGGTAGAGCAGGTCGAGATGGCAGATACGCAACACACATTCTGTTGCCCGTCAAGAATGACTGGATCCTCGCAAAATCAATGGCTGAAAAAAGAATACTTAAAAAAGAAACCGCAAGAAGTCGCTGGGAAGCAATGAATAGAACAAAAATCAATCTGGCGAACAACGAGTTCGACCTTGATTTAACTGCTAGACATCGCAGTTTCAATTTTGGAGCTACGCGTAGAAACATGGAATGGAACCAGCGGACACTCACTCTGATGCATCTAGCGAATCTCATCACGCTCGGATTTTCAGACCCCCCTAAAGAACAGGATTATGAGACAGAATCCGAGTTAACGATCGCGTACGCCAGATACAAGACTCGCGTAAGGGTAAAAATTAACGACTTAACGGAGGAAGGTTGGAACAGATTCGAGGAAGTAAGGTCCTACCAAAGGGACAGTGTAAGGAATTCAATAAAATCCATTGAGGAGATCGAAAACGGTTTGAATCAGTGCATCAACGAAAAATTTGCTGATGTCTTCACCATTAATGAATTCCCTGAAGGGATAATTAACTCTGCGACGATCAGAAGTGACGTCGGATGCGCTGGATGTCCATTCTGTAGGCGCAATGGCGTAGCTAAACGGAAATACGTGCCAACCCGAATTCCCGCAAGCCAATTACTATCGTCTCCTGCTGATGTCAAAAAAATTCATTTAATTCTTTTTGACCCGATGAATGAAGACCTATCCGATTATTTCAGCCAGTACATCCCAAAATTAGTTGCATTTGGGTATTTGAACATTCTCATCCCCCAAGACTCTTCATTCTGGGAATACGTTAACCCGAATTCATGGCTTTGGGATCTCGACAAACATTCCGGCAAGCCGGAGGTAACGATCAATTTTTGCAACGGGGAAGACATTTTCCTGGAAGGATTACCGGCTAGACCAACCCTTGTTATTTTGTGGAATGAGCAAACGAAAACGGTTGAGGATCTATTGGCTTACGGGATAGCAAATGCGATCTGCACCATCGTAATCGCCCCGAATACACTACTTATTGAGGATGGGCGAGACTTGATAACGCGAAAAACCCATTTTGATTTTCACAATTTCAATGATATTGACGAACTGAGGATTCCTAATGGGAGTATTTGATCAACCCGATAATTTCCCACCGATTCTGGCACATGGGTGGGAGATTCTTAATTCTGCGGGACCAATGCCGATGGACTCTCTTAAGTTGATGATCGCCCCAAAACACTTTGAAGCAACAGCGCACGGAAGTGTCGAGACAACATTGGACCTTGGCCTCGAAATGGGAGTTTTCAAGATGAGAAGTGGCCAAATTGAAAATGACCTTAAAGTGGATGCTGGAAAGTCTTTTCAGGTTGGCCTTCGGGAACTACTTTTTAATCAGAATAGGAATCCGATTGAAAAACAATTGGAGCAGAAAGGAAACCTCCAATTAGCTATCGCATGGCTGATGAGTTTCAATATCTCTGACATGCCTGGCACATTCAATCTTGCAACGGTCCGACAGGAGAAGGACTTCGGGACTAATCCACAAGTAGACTGGATTATTCCCAATGACACGCAGTGGCGAGTGTTAATCCGTTGGACTGAAGCACTCGGCCTCTCATTAACACTTCCAAACGCGCCGGGTGAACCAAAAGTGATACGAATTGATTTAACCCAATTAGTTAGAGACTTTGTAACGAGAAATCCAATCAAAAGAGCGATACCAGCCCTTGACTTTGTTGATCAATTGATTGAATACTGCCCAGTTCTACCGGGTGGCAAAGTGTCGGAATATTTACCAGAAAGGGCGAAGGAGAGAACGACAAAATGTTCCGAGATTGTCGCGATTGCCCTTCGTCGATTGGAAAAAGAACGAGTCATCGCCTTTAAAAAGGAGGACGACACGGGACTTGGTACGGCGAGTTTCTCTCTGTCCTACGGTCAACCTATGACAATCGATAAAATCGTTGCTGGAGTTGCCCAATGACTTGGAACGAAGAAGAAAGGATTTGCTGGCACAGTAAAACCGTCGAGTCAATCTCAGGATTTGACGCTGGTGCAGCAACGGATGGAATATTCAAAGCAACGCATCATCCACTCCCACTTCGGCGCCAACGGGGTGGAATTGGACAGAGCATCGAAAGTTCGGAAGAAGACCTATCTAAGGAACTGTATGAAACCCCAACTGTCGATGGTTTAGTTCTCATCGCTGTAACTGGGCCGTCCGGATCTGGAAAATCCCACTTAATCAGATACCTCTACTCCCACCGTCCAAAGGAAAAGAATTTTCATGTTGTCTATATTCCTAAACGCGATACAACAATTAGAAATGCCGTAAATGCAATCCTCCTAGACCTCGGTCCCGAGTTTAATTCTGTGCGCGAAATGTTCAAGGAAGCGAGAGACGACTCACCAGACAAAGAGACCGGCGGAGAAAAGATCTTGGATGCTCTCGCCTACATCATGGAAGATGAAGCAAAACTTGCAGACATGAACAAGGGCCGTAGAGCCTATGATCCAGCGGAAAAATGGATTTTGACAAACTGGAAACTGCTGCTGCAGGACATTAACTATCGAAAAAACTTAATTATCCTTGGAGGCCCTCAACGTATCGCTTCAATCCCATCAGGTAATCATGACCCAGAAGCGAACGATGAGAATGCAATCAGGTTCACTGTCCAAGACTTCCCTTTTTCTGGCCTTGACACCGGAGACATGGCCAAGGAGGCGCGAAGTGTCTACGCGAGATTTGGCACAGTCAAAGTATTGGCGATTGCACTGCTCAACGACTTTCTTCCAGAGGCAATTAGAGAAGTCTATTTTCAGCAGGGACCTAGGTTCACCGACGTTATAACTGAAATTCGACGAATTTTGAACGACTACGATCGAGAACTCGTATTGCTAATTGAAGATCTGACAGTCCTTGCCGGTGTTCAAAAGGAATTGATAGACGCCATAACAATGTCATCAACGGGATTACCAGGCAAAAAAGATATCTCAACGCTTCGCGTTGCATTTGCAATGACCGATGGACCGTATGAAGGAATTTTTCCGACAGTTGCGACACGAATTCTGACTCGATATACCATCGAATTCAGAGAAGTAACGAGAGACAGCCATAGAATACAAACACTAAATTCCGAGGATCAGAGTCGCTTCATCAGTCGATATCTGAACGCATCAAGAATGAGTGTGCGTCAACTTGAGGAATTTGGAGAATCAGAAAGTTTGGCGGTTTGTAACACTTGCGACAACTGTCAGGTTCGAGAGAAATGCCACGATGCCTTTGGACAAATTGACGGCATAGGACTTTACCCATTTAATAAAAACTCAATTCTTAATATTCCTAATTCAATCAATCCCGGAAACGGGAATACCATAACGCCGCGTATATTGATTAGAAACTTCATCGGATTATTTCTGAAGGAAGGGATCGAGGAAATCCATAACAAGACATTTCCTAGCGATGACCTAATGGGATCCTTCAACGAAGAACCTGCCTTTGATGCTTTGTTAATAGACAAGATCAAGACCGCTCTCGGATCGCACCCAACCGATCTACCAAAGCACAAAAACCTTCAAAGATTCTGGGCCAATAATCCCCGCGATCTGCAAAATTGGCCGGATTGGATCCAAAAGTGTTTTGCGTTGAAGAACTTGACCTTCGATCCATCAATCACGACTCCGCCAGACAATGGGAATATTGGTGTAGTGGATCCGCTACCGGTTGTAATCAATGTTGACAGTTTGGAAATTGATGGTTGGTTCCGTGGGACTTCTACTATCAATGCGAACCTTGCAGGGAAGTTCCGAACTATGATTTTTGAAGTTTTAGATTCAGAACTGCAAACCCGATACAGCCTTAACACTTGTCCGCCCCTTTTCTCTCTCACAGATGGGCACTTTCTAAGGCGAGATTCAATTCGAATCGATAGCGCAGGCGGAGGAGGCCTGAATGCGGAGTTTAAATTTGCCACGATCAAGATTAACCGAACCCTTGAAGACACGATCGTATTGAAAATTTTGCAAAAACAACTAACCATTGACCAAAACAAAACCTGGAATTTGAACGACTACGAAACTTTTACTCTGTGGATCGAACACCACATAAATGATCTTCACAACCAATACGTCTCCAGATATCCAAACTTCGACCAAGAATTACGATACATGTTGATGATAAATACACTTCAAGGAAAACCAATTGACGCCAGTGTGGAATCTATTGATGCACTAACCATAAAATCCGAAAACATAGACATTGAAACCTTGGTTCGTGGAAGAAGCGAGAAATGGAATCGAACTATTACTGGGTTGGTAGCTACTAGAAAAGACCTACATAAACTAGTTATTTCAGCACTCGGCGCCAACAAATCCGGGGGAACTCCGCTATCAACTCGTCTCGCAATTTCGCTTTTAAATCTCACAGACGCCATAGATCCTTTCACGGTTATTCAATCGGATAGGAGAGAGTTAACCCAAGGAAGAAAAGAGATTGTAGACGCCGCCAGAATCGAGTTAACGACAACACTTACGCTTCTAGCGAATATCGAGACTGGACTGGCTAACGATTCTTTAAGAGATATCCACCAAAAGAGTGAGTCGATAATAAGCGTTTTAGATCGCGAATTTCCAGGTCTGATAATTACGAACCTTGACAAACAGGAGTTATATCCTTCGATTATTTCACTCGCGCAATTTATTGATACGCCTTTAGAGTCACCAATATGGATAGACGACGACACGAACGGTAGCATCCGCAGACTCTCACGAATTGATTCTCGGGCACTGAAAGAAATCGATCGAATTCTATCGATTTTCACCACAAAATTTGAAAATGCAATCGATCGTCTTGAACAATTGGGAAATGAATCTGGAGCACCGATGGGCATTATGAACTCTATCGACGAATTATTTAATCAACTAGAGAGCGAAATATCTGGTATGCAATGAATGCGCGATTATCACTTGCCCAGATTATTGAATTATTGATAAATAAATCTAAGACCGCAAAAAACGCGCAGGCGGCGTCAAATCAATCTCAGAAACTCCATGAAATTGAGGTTCAACTTGAGTCATACCTCGCAGAGTTGAAAAAGTTAAAACACTGGATTGATTTTATTGATTTAGAAAAAACCTCGAATAGTTGGAGATCGAGTATCAATCTAGACCAAATTGGAACAACCCTAAAAAAACTTAAATCCCACTATGCGAATGGCGATTATGATTACCTGATTGTTGGTCCAGAATTCGATGTAAATAAACGAAACTTTCAGACTGCTACCGACACTGCTCGAACTACTTGTGAAACCGAGTGGATGATTATCCGTGATGCCGCGGTGAGTAAAACGGATCTTGACTTCCAAATCCCCGAAGCGGTACTACCATTCCTCCCCGGGAGACCTAAATTATCTGCTGGATTTCTGAATACACGTTCATTACTGGTGAGATTCCGTAACTCATCTCTTAGCAATTTATGGGATGAGTCAGATGAGACAATTGAAGGCATGAAATCAACGTTCATTGGGCATAAGAATCGCGTAGAAGACTACGATGAGCAGATTAAGCCGATTAAGAGAACCTTCGAAAGTCTCGAGCCTATAGTGAAAGAATTTTTAACTAGGGTAACGGGCACTAATGGTGCGAGTCTGAAAGAAGTCTTTGATCCCATTGTTCAGACTTGGTTGAATCAGGATTCCAAATTATTAGCGCAATTTACAGTTAGACCTCAGGCATCTTGAAGTGAATTTTGCTCCAAATACCTTGCCACTGCAGTGATCACTGTTGATAGTCCAGTGGAATGAACCCTTAAAGTCGGTCCATCGCGATTATCGTCTATGCATTGAGTGGCAGAATGCTTGGCGGCAGAAGTCAAAATAATCATAAAGTCACTATTTTTGGAAAGAGATCTAAGGGATCCTGTGCATACATGATCAGAGTTAACAACTACTTGAGAATTCTCCGTTAGAGCTAGCAGTGCCCCACTGATTTTCGAAGATCTCTTTGTTTCCAGACAATAAAGTCCAATTCGCAGTCCATTAAGTTGGCTATATAGTTTAATTTCTATCCCATCTTTATCGTTTTTATCTTGGAATATATGGCCAAGTAATTTCTCTACTTCATAAACACCATCTAAAATTTGATGGGCCAAAAATCTCACTGCGGCGTTGACGCTCCGGTGCGGTAGAAGTCCGATCACGCCAGCCATTTCTGAAATAAAAATAGACGTATCGATATCGGCGGCAGGACTGGTCTCTTTGGCAATTTGGATTAAATCCAATGCCCAGCCAACACGACGCGCACTAGAAATATCTTTCCAAATATTCAAAACCTCATCAAATATTGTCTTCCGACTAGCCGAATCACCAATATTCTCTAACAATTCGTCAACAATTTGATGCATGGCCTCTTGATCAGCCGAGGTCGGAACCCTTTCAATAACTAAAACAGTAAAACATGCGTTAAGTAGAACAATGCGATCAGGTAGTCTCGCGGTACGAACAATACCGTAAATATTTGGCAGACACCTTTGGAGCACGTCATGATCATGATGCTCCTCGATTTTGTCAGCTAATATACGAATGCTGGGCGCATCCAATTTTTCAATATTCCAAGTTGAATGATGTGTTTCAAACAGTTCTTCGAGTTGCTGTGAACTAAGTTTCTTATCAAATAGATTCACCCAGTCCATCAGAGACTTAGGTACGTGCTTGTCAACGACCTTACTATTAACCCACTCAATCAATTCCCGAACTTCTGCCCGTCCCTCAATTGCCTTCATCATCGATGAAGGCAACGCCTCAATCTCCCGATATGACCGATCGAACATATCCGGTGTAGGACTTGCGTGAGTTAATCGAAGATAGAGTAGAGCCCGCCTACCAGATTGCGGTTGAAGTTCAAGATTCTTTAATGCACCGAGATAGTCGCCATTCTTAATTAATTGTTCTGCTTGGTTTAAATCAAGTTGTTGGTCTATTTGTCTTGTTTTTACCTCACCACCCCGAGGAATTCCATAATCATCAACAACTTTTGATAATTTAGAGACAAATAAGGCCTGAATTTTTCGATATGGCTCATGTACTTCGATGGGCAATGATCCGTCGTCCATTAATTTTATGCCCTGGAATCCGGCTAATGACCCGCGACTCAAGCATTCACGGAGACTTTCCTCTGACTGACTCGGATCCGATAAAATAGTGTTCTGTAGTGCGCGCAGAAGCAAGTAAGTTATATTCAAGGGTCGTCGTAAATTGAGCAGATCCTCAATATGCCGATGTTTGATGATTGCATTCCATTCGCCCATTGCGGCTTGGCGGCGTATTTCCAAATACCAAACGTTCTCTTGGGAAAATCGGCCGTGTTGAATTAGTTCCTTCATGTACGCCGAACTTGAATCGCTATCGCCAATTTGTAGTGACCATTCGAAGTCGCGGAAAACTCGAGCTAACGGCCTTGCTAATTCAAGAGATCTAGATGGTTGACTTTGAAGTAACTCAAATAGTAATTTAATACTGTCATTGAAATGATTCTTACTCGTAGATTTTATTTTAAAGACAGATTTTCCAAACTTTGAGGTCACGAGGCGATCTATAGAATCATTCGCATCAAATTCCCCACGAGTTCCATCAAAATTAGAGATTGGCTCTGAAAAAAATGCTCTTAATTGCTCTCTAAGAATTCGCTCCTGTTGAGGAGATCGAGCCATCACGTACCAAATAGTCTCTCCTTTCCATCGGCGTGGCAGAATAACTGGAATATGTGAATCTAAAATCGCCGACGACCGCAACTTCTCCAATAAGACTCGCCTGTCATTTGGCTGCTTTTCGATATTCATCTCATTGTTGGATCTATCAAAAAAAATACTTATAAAACTGTCGTCAACTTTCATTTACGGATTCCCTCAAGAAGTTTTTCCCAGGTCTGACTGAGATTTGTGCGTGTTTCAGACGCTTTTTTTTGATCTACAAACAGAATCAAGCTCTCCACGTTGTTATCCAGACCATTTGCAGTGAGATTCATTGAACCATCGATAACCCAATCTCGTCCAACAACATTTTTCTGATGAATTTGTTCTGAAATGTGCATTAATATATTTTCCTGGAATTCCGATCTATCTGACTTACGCCTAACCGAGTCTATGAAATTTAAGTTACTAGGATCAGGGCGCGTCACAATGTTAACTTTTGATCCACGGCGCGCGACTTCCACTACAAAGTCCGAGAGATTAATCCGATTTGAGGAGTCCCGTGAAATTAACGCGGAATACGACTTGTCTGTCGAGTCAAAAATCTGAATGTCCGATATCCAGGCAACTGCAATCCAAATCTCCGGACTCGGAGTCATTAGTTCTGCCGCGAATACCCAGGAGAGCAACTCACGTACCGATGCGTTCGACCTGTTATGCGTACGAAGGATGGTTCTTGATGTCATTTCATAACCTCAACGAGTTCGATTCTTACATGAACCTGCTCGGCACGGCGGATACAAGAAGCCATTCGAGGATGAATATTTAGAAATCCTGAGTCTGTTGGAACTGTGGCAAAATCTTTCATCAGATCAGCGAGATCCTTGTATGTGGACTTATCGGAAGAAACTGTCACAAATCCTTTACTTAATAATTCCGCGTCAATCACTTCTCTGCCAGATCGAACATCGATGATACGAGGCTTAATTAGTGGAACAAGCAGTCTGTCGGGTTTCGGAGAGTCTCCAAATGGTTGTGGTAGTTCGTACTGAAGTTCACGGACCAAACCACCTCGTGGCCAAAGAAGTGACTGAACGAACCCGTGACGGTCACATGATGACACTGCCCCACTCGAGAACAACGAGTCCATTCCATCGTCTTCTGCCCACTTGCATGCGAAGGCTCTTACGTCAATTTCGACTCCTAATGATCTCTCAAGAAGAACCCAGTCTGTCCGAAGTTTCGTCCTCAGTTCATCGTGCATCGCCCCGGTCCCAGCGGATAATAATCTGCTTGATATCGCGACAGAAAGTGAGCGATCAACTGAAATTCCAACTGATTCGAGAATAGTAAATAGATTTGACAATGAGTTACGGTAAGACGCGAGGTCTATCGACATCGACCCTCTCACAGTACTGAAGGCATCTCTAACGCTGACATTGTTCGTGGCCAATTCCAGAACGGTCGCAATACTAAGGTCGACGTTCTCTAAATCGGATGGCTCGAGTGCTCTTTCCATCATTCTCCAGAACATTTCTGGATCGCTCTGATATATACGAGCAAACTCCTCGACTATCCCGGAACTACCAGCCTCGGATTCCGAGACCCAGAATTCCAGATTTTCACCTAGTTCGATATGCGAGAAGGCATTTAAGTCGACGATTAAATCGTCAGGACTCAAACTTGGCATTATCCGCATTAAAGATTCCATGAACGCGCCAGCAACCGAAGCTACGTACCGATCCTTGGCAAATTTTCGGAAATCCGGATTTGAAACACGCGTTTTTTCAATGCAGTTAGTAATTTCATTGACAACAAGTTGGTCATCAAACTGAGATAGAATATCTCTGAGAACTTGCGGTTGACTCTCGGTCGGTGGCATCCCAAGTATCTCTTGAGCAGACTTTTTAATCAGTTGCAAATTCGGGTCACTGATTACAATCTCCCATGCACCCTGAATAGTGTTTGCACCACTTGTTTTCGCAATCGCGCCTAGGGCAACTGTGCGTAACCACCCCCGACCAAGATCAGAAATTCCCGTAAAATTATCCGAATTTGTAACAAGGTGCGCAAACCACGAAGCTAGCAGTCCAGGCAGAACCTCTGTATTAATTGAGTTTCGGATCTCCCAAGGTTTTAGAAGTACACGAATTCCATCGACATCTAAACTAAATCCCAGGGCAACTTTCTCTCCCTTCAAGTTCTGGAATTCGGATTCGAAGGACCTCTTCTCACCATGATTATCAATTAAATGGCCCACGCTTCTTGATGTGAATCTACGCACTTCCAAAGATCCGCCAAGGGCATGACAGAAAACATCGACCTTGGAAAAGAGACTTTGAACCCAGTCCGATTGAACCAAGCCAAGATCAGACCCATTTGCCGCGGTTAGATCACAGTGCCAAATCGACAGACTGCTTGTTGACGGACTCAAATTTCTTGGCTGCTGGAGATTCATTGCAGTCGGTCTAAAAATTGGAAACTCCAACGTACCCGTTGAGGTTTTAACCGTGCCATCAGCAAGCCAGTCTCCGTTATACGTGTCTCCTGGCACTTCGGTTATGACGTTTCCTCCACCAGTCGGAACAGGGATCCAGTGACTCTCGTCGCCGTGAGTAAACCCGTACCGCCTACTAATACGTCCGGGAGAAAATTCTCGTAAAGTCTGCGAAATCCCAAGATGCTCGTTTCGCGGTTCACGATTTCTCTGAGGCGCTGGGAGTCGAAGCACAACCTCAGGTACAAGGAGATCGCCAAACATTGCTTGTGGCACGAACTCTTGCAGTGGATGCCACTTGTGGTCAGGGAGGTCCTTAAGATCTTCAGTTATCCAACTATTCAATTCCCGGCGCAAAGTTGGTAACACATGCAATAAAATCGAACGCGGCGCCTGCCACATCACGGCATGGACATCATCATCGTCAAGTTGCAGACTCTTCTTGAGGAACCGTTGTAATCGATTTCGTGCATGCCCATCATTCAAAACATCATCTACAATTGCAAGAGCTTTCTCGCGATTTCTTGTGAATTTCTCCTTCGATGCAAGGTAAATCCACGCGCTTCCCAATTTGTATCCTGGCGGAATAATCTCGGAAGCGATCCAATCCATCAACGCGAAAGCCGCCTGCATTCGAAGCACGTACCGATTCTTTACGGGGATGTTAATCGCACTAATTATTGGACTAAATAACTGGTCGTATGACTGGTAAGCGATGCGATCACGTCCAAAATCGGAAAGCACGACAATCATGTAAGGCCTCATTACTTCTGTTCGACCCGCCCTTCCCTTTCTTTGCAGAAAACGGGATGCGTCATGAGGCGCTTTATGCTGCACTACAGCTCCAACTGTTGGATCGTTAAACCCCACTTCAAGTGCACTAGTAGCGATAATGACATCTCGTTGATCAACACCAGGGTCCTGAGACGCAGTACGTCCAACAGTCAGAGGCATATCAGTACTTATGCCATGGCCAATGGACTCCGATGCCGCCCACACTTGCCCGGCAGTTTCACGTTCATGAGCCTCAGTATGGTTTGGTGAACGCAAATTAGCTAGGGTCTGAGGGCGATAACTAGGATCTGGCTTTCCATACCGATTCATACCCTCAGAGTCTCGAAAATTATCGAATAACCGATTGGTTACATCAAGTTTGTCAGTGAAAGCGAATAGACGTTGTCCAAAAACGCCCTCGCTAATCGCAGAATCAGTGTCCAGCATGCGACGCATTAACATCACTGTCTGGATAGTGGTTGAAAGAACACTTGTACCAGTCGTAGATTCACTGCGCACTGCTAATAAATATTCTGCACCCTTTTCCTCCATGTCGTGCGGTTCGATGCTTAGAACCTGGTTCTCCGAAAGACCAGTCAACTCACTAAAAAAACGCTGAGGCTCGGAAAGAGTTGCCGAAAGACCAACGAAAACACACTGATTGTTCTTAGAAAGATGACGCCATCGTCGTATCAGTAATGCGGTATTAGCCCCTGAAGTGCCTTCATTTGTATGGATTTCATCCAGTAGAAAAACCCTTGGTGGTTTTGTGCGAATGCCGAACAGATGCCAATACGAAGCATTAGACATGTTTCTGTTCATCATTTCTGTGGTCGTCAGCATGATATCGGGAGGCGAAGCAGACATGGAGGCACGAGTTAGACGGATCGAATTTATCGGCGTCTTGTAGCCACACTTAGTGTCCTCACAAGTTAAGACCTCGATCTCTAACCGCAGATCACTTTCTTCCCACAGCAATGTGCCGTCGCAATTAGGACAACGTAGATATGGACAAATACGACCAGTGCCCCTTTTAGACCATTCCTTGATAGCAGGATTGTTCTGAGAAGAAAAATCACTAATCTTGGTCGGGGTGCTGCCGTAGAAAGCGCCGACAGAAATTATTGGGCTGTTATTTGATAACTGTTGATCATCAATCTGTCGGGCCGACGCGAATACACTACTTAGTTGATCCTTGAGCAACTCATTTCTTGGATATAGGGCTAAAGTTTTCACCCAATGATCGCCAATTTTGGTCTGTGAGGCTATCCATGAAAGTACGGGCAAGTAAAATGCGAGGGACTTACCGCCACTTGTTGCCGCACTAACAACAAAACCTGCGTTTTGATTAGTCTCAATCGCCCGCAGAATAGATTCAGTCGCTTGTAACTGGAAATCAGATAGTTTCTTATCCCCGACTAGTTTAGATGCGGCAACAATTACCGAATCTTGATGTCCCGCATTAGTTAGATTGCTAACTACTTCACTCGCAGGTATCTTGCGAACTGGAAAGACTCTTGGACGTTGCACGATTCGGGCATCAGAAACCAAAAACCTTCCATCACGCCAATTTTTTCCCCTATTGAGTTGCCGCAACTTCAACAGAAGGCGAACCGTTTCTGCGAAACGTGTGCGATATCGATATGGCAACCCATCGCCAGCACGAACCACAAGCTGTGAGTCCAAAAAATCACGTAAAATCCTTACAGGCTCAAAACTGACGCCGGGAGCACCCGCGATTGCTTCTAGAATCTCGTCCTTGGAAAATGAACCATCAGTCGCTCCCCAATTCAAGAGTGTTAACTCTTTTAACTCCAGATGACTCAAAACCCGTTGATGCTCGTCAGTCAGAATAATGGATCCCATTTATCACTCCAGTTAAAACTGTCAACTCTAAAACCAACAAGAAAACCCACGATTGGATATTGTCGTTTGACTCGGAGAATACCTTATCAATTAATATCATCTTGATCTCGGTTGCAATTCAACATACGGCCTGTAGACGCACTGCCTTCATGATCTAACTAACCTGATACCCTTGCCAGAGGTTTGAAAATATTGTGTTTGAGAAAGAGGGACATGCTATCCAGTAAAAAAACAACGACGGGGAATGCATTTGCGTTCCTTGCATACCTGCTCAGTATTCCATTGGCGAACTGGTTGATCGATCACGTCGGGACAGTGCAATTTCCTGGTGGGCCCCATGTCATTAGTGTGGGTTTTGGTCTAGTTGCCCCATCAGGCGTATTGG